>Ga0307426_1000916_pt1 | contig 20131 bp, 18 predicted proteins | sample SalMarWE160340MG_FD_202165 | JGI IMG/M metagenome (GOLD analysis project Ga0307426, IMG submission 202165) | Salt marsh sediment microbial communities from the Plum Island Ecosystem LTER, Massachusetts, United States - WE1603-40 | ecosystem: Environmental > Aquatic > Marine > Intertidal zone >...
CCCAGCGCCCATCCTCGCGGCACCAGCGCGTTTCGCCGACCTCCTTGTGCGCCATACGCGTCGGGTAGCCCTGTGTCACCCAGGATGCGATCGTGTCGCCCCACGGCGAGCCCATAAGCCCAACGCGTTCCGCCCTATCCCCGCGTAACAGCCGGTCCACCACCTGTCGCGACGTCTGCATACGCCTCCTCCTTCCGCCTCAGTCTGAGCGAGCCTTTCGCACACGGCCCATCCACATCACTACAGCACAGCTCCATCGGCCGGGATCTCCGCGCTCTCGTCTCCCTGCAGGCCGACTGACGCTACACGCACCTCTGAACAGAGTGCCCGCACCTGCTCGCGGCAGCAAATCGCCGTGCCGTCGTTCATCACCGCCGAAGCCGCCGCCGCCGTGCCCAGGGCCAGTGCTGCAGGCCAGGACGCACCCCGGCGACGAGCCAGCATCAGCCCGGCGTTCAGCGCGTCGCCAGCTCCTGCCGTATTGGCTACCTCGACGGCAGGCGGATACGCACGGTATGCGCGCTGGCCTGCCGCCAGCACCGCGCCCTCAGCGCCGAGCGTCACCACCAGCGCATCGAGGCCCCACTCCTCGACAAAGCGGCGCAACCGAGCCACGAGCTGCTGCTGCTTATGCAGCTTCCTCATATCCAGTGCCTGTGCCTCGGGGTCGAGGTGCGCGAACTCGTGCTGGTTCACCTTGAGCACGTGCGGCGGCCCAGATAGCCCGGCCCGCAGGGCCTGGCCCGAGGTGTCGAGCAGCGTGTACAGCCCGAGCGCGCGCGCCCGCCGGAGCAGTTGCGCATAGCTGTCGACGGGCAGACCAGGCGGCAGGCTCCCCCCACAGATCAGGCCCCATGCGTGCCTCGCGTGTCGTTCCAGCACCTCCAGCATCGCTTGCAGGTGACGGGCTGTGGCGTGCAAGGTGGAAGCACTGATCGTCGACTGTGCCTGTGCCCCGAGGTCGACCAAGACCGTCGCCGTGCGCGTCTCTCCCTGAGCAGGGGTCAGGTCGTGCGCGATCCCCTGCTCGTCGAGCATGCCGGCCAGCAGCCGGCCCGTCCACCCCGCATTGAGCCCCAGCGCCAGCGTGTCTTCGCCCAGCTCGTGCAACACCAGGGAGGCATCTATCCCCTTGCCGCTGGGAGTGACTGTCTCCCGCTCGGCGCGCACGACGGCGTCCAGGCTAAAGCCGCGCACGAACACGGCTCGATCGATGGTTGGGTTGGGCGTTAGCGTGAGGATCATCCCTCTTGCCGGGGACGCAGCGACATCCCTGCCTGGCGCAACTGCAGGAGCGTGTGCGCGCTCCATTCCAGCCGATCGAGCGTGTCGTACGCGTCCGCCAGGTCGCGCCCGACAGCGAGTGCACCGTGCCAGGCCAGAATCAGGCCCAGGCCGTTGCGCTGCAGCGTCTCCCGGCGCGGGCGGATCTTGTCCACCACGGCGTGCGCCAGCTCGACGCTGTGGCTGGGCAGAGGGGGCACCACCTCGACGGTGCCAAACTTTTCCGTGTACTCGTTCGTCGCGACTACAGGTTCGCCTGCCGCAGCAAACACGCTCAGGTAGCGTGCGTGCGCATGGATCACGCCGTTGATCTCGGGGAACTCGCGATAGCAGCCAAAGTGCAGCGCGCTCTCGCGGCTGACGAGCGCAGCGTCTCCTTCGAGCGCGTTCTGATCCGCATCAAAGACCAGCACCATCTCCTCACGCAACTGCCAACGGTTCGAGCTGCCCAGGCGGCGCGGCGTGACGTAGATGCGGTCGCCAGCCCTGCAGCTAATGTTCCCTCCCGCGCTGTTGGTCAGCGAGCGGCTGTACATCAAGTGGGCAATCTCGACCATGAGCGGTCGCGGATCGATAGGCATAGTCATGGCTGGTCTCCCGGCGCATTGTAGTGTCTATCTATTCTACTACAGCTCATGTGAGTGAGCAAGCATCGCGACAACGCGGTAGGCACAGCAGTCCCAGGCTCGTAGGTCGCGTGACGCTGGACGCCAACCCAAGGTAGCCCTGCGCCCGCCGAGCAGCCTCGCAGCCGCGCGCGGCTACCCATTGGACTCGAGTGCAAGATCCGATTTGACACGGCACGACGAGCGTGCTATACTAGGCCCGTTCGACGTGAGATAACAAAAGAGCCTCGCCTAGTGCATACAGCAGAATGCAGCGGGGGATCCCGGAACAGGGGCGAATCGTCTATGGCGACGTAGGGTCAGCTTCTTCGGCCCGAGCCCGTCAGCTAACCTCGTAGGCGTAGAAGAAGGCACCGATGCGCAAGTGGTGTCTTTTTTGTTGCTCATCTTTTCACTTTCCTCCTAAAGACAGAGCCTCGGTGTCGCAATGACCCGAGGCTCTGTCCCTTCATTGCGTCGCGTCGAGGCTATGGATCCGACAGCGTATTGTCCACCGCCAGCTCGAACGTATCCTGCACGCCGTTCACGTTGACCGTGTACGTCCCTGCCTTGAGTCCGGCCACGTCGAGCGAGATGACTTGCTCAAAAGGCACCAGCGCCTGCGTGCACATCTGGCTTGCCGGGCGGACGGTGGTGATCGTCACCAGGAACGCGTTCCCTTGTCGTTGTTGCTCGATCCGATCGATCGTCGTGCATCCATCAGGCAGGTTGCCCCGCGCGACGACGTTGACCTGCACGGGAAAGGACTCCAGGATCATGATCTCGATCTCCTCGACCCGTGCCCTACCAGCCATTGGGATGCCTCCCGGCTTGGACGACGACGGCGTGTTGGTTGGCACACTCAACGGCGTGTCTGCGGGCACATTCGTAGGCGTATCTGCAGGCGTACCTGCAGGCGTGCCGGTAGGCGTATCCTGTATCGGTGCCGGTGTCTCTCCGGCAGGCGAGCAGCTCGCTCCGGCCAAAGATAGAGCAACCAGTATCAGCACGAACCAGCCGTGCCGCTTGATCATATCTCCCTCCTCGCCAAATAGCGCCACTGGGCGCCGAATTCCGGTCTCTTACCTGCAAGACGCGTTCGAGCCCGCTTTTGTTCCGGTACCTACAATGGGATGCGTCCTGCTTCTCTGGTCGAGCGAAGGAACCAGAGCACGACCGGCACAGCCAATGACACGGCACACAGAGATGTCGGGCAAGCGGCCTACCAGTGGCTGTCCAGCACCGCCGACCAATAGGCGCGGATGTTTTCCAGCGGGACGTCGGGGGTGATCGTATTGCTGGTGAAAAAGACGAGCGAGGCGCTGTCACGACATAGATCCATAGCACGGCACACCTCGGCGCGCACATCCTCCGGCGTGCCGTGCGGCAGCGTGGTCGTCACCGACAGGGGGCCAAAGATCAAGAGCGGTTCACCTGTCTGCGTCTCCAGGTCGACGATCCATTCCAGATCCATGCCGCATTCGCGCTGAAAGCCCTGCAAGCCGCCGATGCCGCATGCGATCACGTCGTCCAGCAGCGGCCGGTAATCCCCGTCGCAGTGCCATACCACCCGAGCGCCGGCCGCCAGCACCGGCTCCAGTGCATATTCGAGCAGGGGAAAGTACTCGCGCCGCAGGAGATCGGGCGACACCATGGGCCCTCGCTGCGTACATAGGTCTTCCCCACACAGAATGGCACGGGGATGCAGGCCCGCTCGCATAGCGCGTGCCCGAAGCAGTGCGTGCTGCCGCGCCCGGACCGCCGAGACGCGGAGCAGCTTGCGGTGCGCCTCTGGATAGAGCGCCACCAGGCTCAGTGCGTTCTCGTGGCCGTACTCGTGGTACCACAGCGCTTTCGGGATCAGGCTCCAGTCCGCCGGGCACCAAAGCACGTCATCGCACTGCGCCTGGCGGCGCCGGAGCTCCTCGGTGAGCTCGGCATAGGCTTGCTCCTCGTCGAAAGCGGCCTTGACCTCTTCTGGCTCCGGCATGGCCTCGATCTCGCGCACGACCGCGTCCAGCGTGTACGCAGCGCGCCGGTCGAGAACCTGCCCGTCCACGCAGCGATAGCCGCCCCGCGCGATCGGCTGGAAGATGCCGATCACGCCGTCGGAACCGAGGACGCGCTCGGCGGCCAGGCCCCAGTGGAACGGATCATCCCAATACGCGTCCTCTGAGCAGCCGGTCAGTGTCTGGATGTGCGCGGGCGCGGCCAGCCAGCCGCCCAGGATCGGCGGCCGGTCAGGCTGTTCGAGGTCAAAAGCCATCTGCAGACGGGCCTTGCTGTCCATCGCGGGCACCGCCGGTGGCACGCTACTCAAGGAGCGCTCTCACTTTCTCGGCGACCGCTGTACCCAGTTTCTCGTGCTCGCTTGCCTCCAGGTGGATCCCATCCAGGCCGCTAGAGACGATCGCCTGGGAGGTGTCGAGGAAAGCGCAGCCCTTTTCCCGCGCCACCCGGCCATAGTGCGCCGCAAAGCGCTTGCTCTTGGGTCGAGCGCCCTCGAACATCTCGGCGAACCCGCTGAGGCGCGCCACGGGTGGTGGGGCGAGCAGCAGGACCTGCGGTGCAGCGTCGTCCGGCCCCGCCGCGCTCTTGAGCACGACATCCACCAGCACGCCAGCCCCGTTGGCAATATCGAACGCCGAGACCGAAAAGCGCATCTTGAGGTCGTTCGTCCCCAGCAGGATGATCACCAGGTCGATCGGCTTGTGCGTCTCCAGGCACGGAATGAGGTAGGACTTGCCGTTCTTGTACCCTTCGATGGGGTCATCCCATACCGTCGTCCGCCCGTTGAGCCCCTCTTCGATCACCAGGTAGCCCTCGCCCAGTTCTCGCCGCAGCACGCCGGGCCAGCGCACCTCTCGCGGATAGCGCGTCTGCGTGCTCGGGTCATAGCCCCACGTGTTCGAGTCCCCATAGCACAGTACCGTCTTCAAGCTCATGCGCTCTCCTCCTCGGGCGCGGGCCATGCTAGCCCGAACTCGGCTGCCGTCTCTGCCAGGCGCTCCCACGTCCTGGCGGGCAGCGGAATGCCATCGCGCTCGCGCGCAGCCTTCGACCGCCATTCTGGCTCACCGGGCAGCAGGATCTCGTCACAGTCCGCGGCCCGCCGCGTTGCCTTGAGCTCCTGGCCAAACGCGATCGCCATCTGCTGGAAGCGCTCCAGCGGGCAAAAGGTCTCTACGCGCAGCGCGACGAGCACCACGCCCTGCACGCGCTCATAGTCGGGCAGCAGCGCTGGCCCGGCACCGCTCAGGCCGCCTGCCAGCAGCTCGATGATCACGCTCAGGGCATATCCCTTGTGCCCGCCAAAGGGCAGCATCACCCCGCCCCGCGACTGCTCGCGCGGGTCGCGCGTTGGCTCTCCCTGCTCGTCGAGCAGCCACCCCTCGGGCAGTAGATGCCCCTCGTCCACCGCCACCTGGATCTTGCCCTGCGCCGAGACCGAGGTCGCATAGTCGAGGAAGATCGGCCGGCCATCGGGGCCCGGCACCGCCCAGGCGATCGGGTTCGAGCCCAGAGCACGTGCGGTGCCGCCGTAAGGAGCGACGATCCCGCCGCGCGCGGTCCCGTTACAGACCATCAGCCCGACCATGCCCCGCTGTGCGGCCACCACCACGTACTCACCGAGGCGTCCGATGTGCGCCGAACGCTGCAGCACCACGACGGAAACGTCGTGGGCGCGCGCCTTGCCGATCGCCAGATCGATCCCGCGCATCGCGCCCACCTGCCCGAAATTGTGCGCACAATCCAGGACCGCCGTGGTTGCGCTCTCTTCCACGAGACGGATCTCGCCGCGCGGGTCGATCCTCCCCTCACGGATGGCACGCACGTACGAAGGGACGCGGATCACGCCGTGCGAGTCGTGCCCGGTCAGGTTGGCTTCGACCAGCGACGCCGCGACGCGCTCGGCGACTGCGTCGGGACAGTCGGCACGGCGCAAGATCTCGGTGATACGTACGCGGAGCTCAGATGAGGATAGTGTAGGCACGCGCGCTCCTCTCGTCCGTCACGATGCCGTGACGCGCTCGTAGAACGCCGCGTACTCAGCCACCATCTCGATGATCGGCAGCTCGTAGGGACATTTGCTCTCGCACTCGCCGCACTGCACACAGTTCTCAGCAGTGGCCATGGTCGCTGCCATACCGGCAAGGCGCTCCGGCGGAAAGCGCTTGTAGAAGCTGTGTACGTTCATGATCGTCGAGATTTGTACCCCCTCCGGGCAGGGCATGCAGTACTGGCAGCGCCGGCAAAAGCGCGTCCCGACCTCTGCACGGATCGCCTCCAGGGCCTCGCGCTCGGCCGCAGTCATCTCCCACGGGCCCTCGACGATCGACACGATCTCCTCGATCTCTTCCACCTTCTCGATCCCTGGGTCGGGCACCACGCCCTCGAACTGCAGCAAGTACTTGATCGAAAGGTCGGCGCGATCGAGCTGCCCGCCGGCAAAGGGCTTCATGGCGATAAAGCCGAGGTCGTGCGCGCGCGCCAGCGGCACCAGCTCGTCCGCCGGCTCGCTGGTCACATAGTTGAACGGGAACTGCACCGTCTCGAAATGTCCACTCGGCACCGCGCGCAACGCAATCTCCATCGAATGGCTCGTAATGCCGATGTGCCGCACTTTGCCCGCGGCCAGCGCTGCCTGCGCCGCTTCCATTGCCCCACCCGGGCCCAGGACTGTCTCGTATGCCTCGGGCGAGCTGACGCCGTGGAACTGCCACAGGTCGATATAGTCCGTCTGCAGGCGCTTCATGCTCAGTTCGAGGTGTGCCATGGCGCCCGTCTTGTCGCGTGCGCCCGTCTTGGTCGCGATCACCACTTTGTCACGGCGCCCGGCAACCGCCTTGCCGATCCGCTCCTCGCTCGTCGTGTACCCGTTGGCAGTGTCGATCCACGTCACACCCAGATCGAGGGCGCGCCGCACGACGCGTACCGCCTCCTCCTCGCTCAATCGCTGGATCGGGATCCCGCCGAAACCAACGCGCGACACCTGTAGACCCGTCTTGCCCAAGCGAACCGTTCTCATACTACCCTCCCAACACGAAAGTGAATGGCGCTATTATGGCCCAGGTGCCGGATCTGGTCAAGTGTCCGGTCTGGCCAAGCCGGGGCTATTGCATTGTCATTGCGAGCGGAGCGTCGGACGCAGACGTCCGCGCAATCCCCACCTCGCGTCAAGAGAGCCAATCTTGGTTCCTGTGTGCGCCTCGGGGATTGCTTCGCCGGGACAGCACCGGCTCGCAATGACACTATCAAGGGACTTTACCGCAGCCCCGCAGGCCAAGTAGATGGGCGTCCAGCGCGGTTGCGCTGGACGCCCAAACCAGTCCTCTATGCTGGTTAGCCAGGACGCGCGTCCCTGCAGGAAAGCCGCCCTATCTGCCGGACAAGGTCACAGCGGCAGATCCACGGTCTGGTGCGTCCTGCCCGACCGGTAGGCAGCCACGATGATCTCCAGCGCCTGGCGCCCATCCCAGCCGGTCGCCGCGATATCCACGCCCTCGATGACAGATCGGGCAAACTTTTCGATCATGGTCTTGCGTGGCGCAGGATCGGGCTCCTGGGCAGGCATCTCCCACCACTCGCCACCCGGCACCTCGTCCCATGCCTCCCGCACGTAGATCTGCGGCACCTCGTGGCGAAAGACGACCTGGCCCTTTTTCCCGTAGATGCGGTTGGCGGCGCCCAGGGGATCCCGGCCCGGCACGGTACATCCCGCTTCGAGCGAGCCGATCGCGCCATTCTGGTAACGGATGAGCACCGTGATATAGTCCTCCACCTCGATGCCGGGCGTCGTAAACGTATCGTACTCGGCGTACACGCGCGCCGCTTCCAGCCCGGTGAGGAAGCGCATGGTATTCAGGTCATGCACAGTGTTCATGATCAGCGGGCCGCCGCCCGCCTTGTCCACGAACTTGCGCCACTCGTCGTGCACGCGCAAGGTGAAACCGCCACTCCAATAGCTGGGATCCTTGTCGGCACGGTACACGATGTGCACTCCCGTCACCTGGCCCAGCATCCCCTGCCCGATCCAGTCGCGCAGCCGGACCATCTCGTCGCTCACCTGCGCGCTGTAGGCCACGTACAGCTTGCGCCCCGTCTCCCGGGCCTTGGCCAGCAGGGCGTCTGCATCCTCCAACCGAGTGGCGATTGGTTTCTCGACGAGCACGTGCTTGCCGGCCTCTAGCGCCCTGATGCTCAGCGGCGCGTGCAAATAGTGCGGCGTGGCAATGTACACGGCGTCCACGTACTCGTTGCTCAGCAACTCATCGAGGTCTGTCGTGTGTGGCACATCGTACTGCTCGCCCATGTCCGTGGCAATCTCTTCGCGGACGTCCATCGCCATCTCGAGACGAGCGTTCGTCGCCGCCGCGATGCCCGGAGCGGTGGCTTTGTTCGATATCTCGCCGCAGCCGATCATACCGATGCGGAGTGTCTTTCCCGGCACGCTACTCTCCTCTCTGCGCTGCACGGCTAGCCCTGGCCATAGACGTCATCGATCGCCCGGCGGATATAGGCCAGAGAGGCAGACGCGATGCGATCCAGGTTCGCCTCGCTGCCTCCTTCCCGCGCCGGGCTACACATCTCATAGTTGATCCAACCGTCGTAGCCGATCTCTCGCAGCAGTTTGAGAAAGGCGGGCCAGTCGCACTCACCCTGCCCCAGGGGGACCATCAGCTCCCTGCGGGTAACCACCTGGCCGCCCGGTGACCTCGCGATCGGCCCTGGGTAGAATCGCCAATCGCCTGCGGTGGTAAAGGCCATGACGTCTTCACACGCCCCCAGCCCTTCCGCATAGTCGACCCCAGAGCTGGTCAGCAGCGGGCAGTCTATCGCTGCCTTGTAGGCAGGCGAGTCGACCCCGTCGACGATCTGGCGTAGGCTGTGGACGTCGTTGCCGATCGGCGAGTGATTCTGGATGACCAGCGTCACGCCCAGGTCCTCGGCGACTTGCGCCACTTCCTTGGCCAGCGCGATCGTCCACTGGATCTGCTGGCTCACAGATGCCCGCTGGTGCAAGTCACCCATCCCCGAGGCAAAGGTGCGTACGATCGGCGCTCCCACGTCACGTGCCAGCTTGATGCACTCTATCGTGTAGGCCAGGTTGATCTCGCGATCGAAAGCAGAGGTATGGCAAAAGTCGTTGTAGCCGGCGATGCAGGCAATCTCGAGGCCGAGGTCAGCCGCAGCCTCCACGATCTGCTCCCGGTCTACTGGAGAGAGGTCCAGCGGTAGTGCGTGAGGCCGCTTGGCAGCCAGCGTGATCCCGTCGAATCCGAGCTGGGCGGCCTTGCGCATCACTTCCATCAGCGGCAGGGCCGCTTGATCGGGCGTGACGGTGCCCGAGTAGCTCACTGAATGCAGCGCGATCTTCATTGGTTCCCTCCTGCGCCATCACAAGAACGAGGACGTTGTAGAGCCACAGATTCCCCTTGTAGCGGAATCCGAGGCCACCGGAAGTATAGAGAACCGCGTGGAAGCGACCGCTGCCACTTCCACGCATTCCGATCTCGGTTCATGTAGGCAGCTAGCGGTGATAGTACAGATCCCAGTCGAGGTAGGTCTCGATCGCCTCTTCCAGCACGTCGGCTACGAGGCCACGCGTCACCGCGACGTGGTGCTCGAAGCCGTTCTTGCAGATATAGTCGAGCAGCATCTGCAGCCCGCCGACGCGCAGCACGGCCGCACCTCCCTGAAAGCTCCCCACCGGATCGTCCGTCATCTCGCCCTCGCCCAGGTAGGCCTTGATCGAGCCCCACGTGTCGTCGGTCGAGACGCGGAAGAAGGTGATCGGTCCCGCTGCGGCCTGGCCCTTGATCGCGCCAAAGCAATTCTCAGGTCCCAAGGTATTCCCAAGCACGTCCAGGTTCGACACCTCGACCTCACGCCCCATGAAGCGCTTGGGCCAGTTCGAGCAGTGCGTGTTGATGCACATATCCCGATCGTCCCCATAGTTGTTGTTCCAGTCCTGGAACGCCGGCGGGTTGCCCGAAGCCAGCAGCAGCGCGTACATCGACACCGCACCCGCGACGTCGACCTCGCACGCACTGGGGAGGAGCCGATCGCCCATCATCGCCATGGAGAGGCAGGTCGCGCAGCCATAGTTCCGCTGGATCGAGTCCCAGCACTCGACGGCGCTGGCATCACACTCGTTCTCGTCCATCCAGCGCTCGATGGTCAGCGACAGCTTGGCTTGGCGCAACACATTGGCCTGCGGGATCGCGTCGGGGATGGTGCCATAATCTTGCACCTGCTCCAGCTTGGCTCTCACTGCCGGGTCGTCGTCCCGCAGCGACCGCGCGCGAAAGATGATCTCGGAGAGGTCCACCGGCACCACGGTGATCCCCGCCGCCTGCAGCAGTTTCTCGCTGTAGCGCACCGTCTGGAACGCTGCCGGGCGCGCGCCGATCGCCCCGATGCGCGCCTGCCGAAGCCCGTTCACGACGCGACAGACCCGCGAAAAGCGCTCGACGTCCTCGCGGAAGGTCGGGCTGTCGATCGGGTAGGTGTGATAGCTCGTGTTGGTGAACGGGATCCCGTACTGGTAGAGGTTGTTGCACACGGAGAACTTGCCGCAGAACGCGTCTCGCCGCTCCATGACCGAGAGCTTTTCCAGTTCGTCGTCGCAGGCCTGGACCAGCACCGGTACGTTCAGTCCCGCCATGTCGAGCGTCTCGACGACGCCCAGCTCGTCGCCGAAATTGGGCAGCACGACGATCACGCCGTCGATCTCGTCGGCGTGCTCCCTGAACAGTGCTGCCGCCATCTTGGCGTGGTCGCGCGTCTCGATCGCGCCGGCGGGCGTCGCATCCTCAGGAGGGATCACGTAGCCATAGCCCTCCTTTTCCAGGACCTGCAGCAGTGTCGCACGCACACCGACGGCGAGCTCGGCGTTGAAAAAGCCGCGCGTGCCAACGATGAGACCAAAGGTCGGCTTCTTGCCCATCATCCTCATCTCGTCCACTCCTCTCTACACTTGACCCGATCGCGCCGCCGGCTCATTCGTACCAGGCCGCGCGCTCGCCTCAGCGCGTCACATCCGGAAGGACCCGCTGCATGTAGGCCAGACTCTCGCGTACCCAGCGATCTGCGTCATCGACGTGTCCTCCCGGCTCTCCCATCTCGATTCCCGCCACGCACTCCTCGCCGTGCCGCTCGCAGTTGTCCTCGATGCCCAGCGCGACCACCTTGTCCACGTACGCACGGAAATCGGCCTTGCCCGTGCCCAGGATGCTGTTCGTGTGCTCGTACGTGTCCGTCTCGCTGAGATGCACGTGGAGCATCCGGTCGCGCAGCTTCTCCAGGCGGTGTGGCGCCTCGCGAGTGATGCACAGGTGGCCGATATCGACGTTGGCAAACACGTTTGGCATGCCGACATCCTCGATCACCTGCGCCATCCTGACCGTGTTGTTCACGACAAAGTAGACGTGCGGATCGAGCTCGAGATCGACCAACACGCCCTTATCTAGACACCACTCGGCGTAGGTGCGGATGGAAGAAACCGTGTTGAGCCACGCCTGCTCCGGCATCATGCCAGCCTCGTGCACGCCGCAGCCCCAGCAGACCAACACCTGTCTTCCGCCGAGCTCGAGCTGAAAGTCGGCACAAGCCTTCATATAGTCCAGCGTGGCCTGGCGCCTGGAGAGGTCGGCCGAGGCAATGTGCTCGGTGTTGGCCAACAGCAATTGCGAACACTGTAAGCCACGATCGCGGAACTGCCCGGCGATCGCCCTGCGCTGTTCGCCGCTCATGTGGGTCGGATCACCCGAGTGATAGGCTGCGTACTCGACGTAGCGGAACCCGAACGTGCTCGCGCTGCGCAGCGCTTGCTCGATCGGCACACCTGCCACCTCGTAGACGAACGTGTTCAGGGCCAGGAACATGGCCTTCCTCCTCTTCCCGTCGATGCCGCGCGGTCAAAGCGTGACGTGACACGCCGCGGCGCAGCGCTACTAGCTGGCAAACAACACCAGGACCCAATCCAGTGGCCATCCCGCCTCATCCTTTCCCGGTGGGGCCTGGTAGGCAAGCCGGTCGTCGCCTGCGACGCGGCTGGCTGCCGCGTCGCTCAACTCGCCGCTGCGGGGATCGTACCACCACTGGCCGGCGTACTCGCGTGCCGCAGGCACGTCGAGCGCCGCGCAACCTCCGGCCGGATAGTACACTGCGACCAGATCCCGGCCTTCGCTCGCCAGCGCCAGCGGCCTGCGCCCTCGCCCGTGGGCGCCCGGCAGCACCAACTCGTGCGCGACCTCGAGCTGCACAAAGGGCACTACCTGGGTAAAGAACTTGCCCACGTTCTGCAGGTAGCGCACCCCCTCCTGGTCCTGTTCGAGGTTCATCACCGGTCCCCAGGTGTTTTCAAAGCCGTTGATCACGCCCATAGCGCAAAACGCACCGCGCCACGCGCCGCGCCGGGTGTGGTTGCCATCACAGTACTCGAACGGTGGGAACGTGATCGGCAGATTGGGGTTGCGCTCGTAACCATACTCGGCAAAAACGGCCGACCCCTCCCACCCGGCAAAGCTGCCCTCGATCTCTTCCTCGATCCCGCTGGCCAGCCAGCCATCCTCCCTACCGCGCGTCCCCCACTCCTGGAACATCACCGCGTCTATCGCTCCAGGATCGGCGGCGAACCGCTTCGCGAAAGAAGGCAGGTTCGGGCCATTGTGCACCGAGATGACGTGCCCGTGCGGCCCCAACTGCTTGACCCAGCGGCCTACGCGCATGGCCCATCGATCGGCAACCGGATTGTGGCGCCAATCTCCGTTGGGGTAATACTCGTACTCGTTCTGTAAAGTCCAAAAGTACACGCTGTTGTAGGCGTCATATCGCGCAACGAGGTAGCGCAGCCATAGCTCTTCCCACTCGGGCACGAACACGCTGCGGTTGTTGAACGGAAACTCGAACCCCCACGCCTCCATAATCATCTCAAAGCCGACGCCGAGATCCTCTGCCTTTGCCACGACCTGATCCACCGTGCGAAAATAGTCGAGGTTGAAGCGGTCGAACCGCGGCGACTGCTCGCTGCCGCCCCAGGGCCAGGTTCGCCTGTTCTGCCAGGTGCTGTATCCGTCCGGCGGGTGAAAGGGGCTGACCGGCAGGCGGGCGCGAAGGACGTTGAACCCCTGCCCGGCGCGCCGATCGAGATAACCGTCCACGTTGCCGCCGCAGTGCGCCATACCAAAGAGATTGTATACCGTGTCGCCGAGCAGAAAGGCGGGCTCACTCGATTCGTAGGCAAAGCCCCACCCCTGCCCCGGCGTCGCTCTGAGCGTACCACGCGCCGTGCGCGGCATCACCTCAAAGCGCCCCTCCTGCGCCAGGGCCTCATTCAGGGGCCACGAGGCGATCCGGTACGTCCACGCCCCAGGCTGATCGGGCCGGAAGCGAACCCGCCACGTGTCGTCGCCATCATAGAAGGCGGGCATGACATGCGTGCGACTGTCCGGGGCCACAAAGGTCGCATCGACCTTGACATCGGCAAAGGGATTATCGTATGCCTGCTCGCAGCGCACAGTCCATTCCCCAACGGTACGGCTCGGGATCTCACGTCTCTGTCCTGCCATCTTGTCCCTCCTGGGGGTGACGTTCATCCGTCCGATCCGCGTTGTGCCCGACCTCGGTTGTCCGGCTTGCAGTAGCCTGCTAGGGTTCGAACCGCTTGAGCAGGATCGTCGCATTGTGCCCGCCAAACCCAAACGAGTTCGACATAGTCACTTGGACGTCTGCAGTGCGCGGCACGAGTGGCACATAGTCCAGGTCACACTCTGGGTCCGGGGTGGTGAGGTTGATCGTCGGCGGCAACACGCCGTCCCGCATCGCCATCAAAGTCACAATCGCCTCCACGGCCCCCGCAGCCCCCAGCATGTGCCCGGTGATCGGCTTGGTCGAGCTAACGGGCGTGCGGTAAGCAGCATCGCCGAGGACACGCTTGATCGCCTGGGTCTCGATCGAGTCGTTCAGCGGCGTACCGGTGCCGTGCGCGTTGATATAGTCGATCTGGTCCGGTGCAACGCCCGCGCTCTCCATCCCGAGGCGCATCGCCGCAAACGCGCCAGCACCGTCGGGATCGGGGGCCGCGATGTGATAGGCATCCGCCGTCGCGCCGTACCCAACCACCTCGGCATAGATGGGCGCCGCACGCCGCTGGGCGTGCTCCAGGCTTTCCAGGACCAGGACGCCAGCGCCCTCTCCCATGACAAAACCGCTGCGCGTCTTGTCAAAGGGGCGGCAGGCACGAGCCGGGTCGTCGTTCTCTGACGACAGCGCGCGCATGGCATCGAAACCACCGATACTGAGGGCCACGATGCACGCCTCTGCACCGCCGCAGATCGCGACGTCGGCACCGCCCCTACGGATCATCGTCGTTCCCTCCCCGATCGAATGGTTGCCGGTCGCACATGCAGCAGTCACGCAAAAGTTCGGGCCCGTGAACTTGTACTTGAGGGCGACCACCGCGCCCGGCATGCTGGCCAGGATGGAGGGGATGAAAAACGGGCTGATACTCCTGGGGCCCTTGGCCAATAGCTCACTGTGGCTATCGACCATGGTCTTCATGCCACCGATAGAAGCGCCGATCAACACGGCGACGCGACTGCGGTCCAATGCCGGCCAGTCGTCCAGCCCTGCATCCTCGATCGCCTGTCCTGCAGCGGACGCGGCATAGTGCACGATCGGGTCCATCCGCCGTGCTTCCTTGCTGCTGAGATAGGGTTCGGGGGTGAAATCCTTCACTTCTGCAGCGATCTGGGTTTGCAGCTCCGAAGCATCAAAGTGCGTAATGCGGCCGATGCCGCTGCAACCCGAGAGAACTGCGTCCCAGGTATCAGGGACATTGTTGCCGGCGGGCGTGACTGCCCCAACACCGGTAACGACAACACGACACATGTTTTTCCTCCGCTCGTACACTCGATAGAAGACCGTGGTGACCAATCATATAATGAATCAGGCAGTCCCGCAAACGAGCTCGAGTGTCGAGCGCAGCGGGCCGGTCGGGTGCGCCGGACCTAGTGACCTCCCTAGCCGGGGATGTCGAGTTCCTGCTCTGCCATGTCAGCGCCCAGGGTCTCCCAGGACTCGACAATCCGGTCGTAGAAAACGTGCCCTTCGCTATCCTGCAAGCCCCTGTGCGCGGCGAGCCACTCGATGACGCGCTGCACGCCCGTGGCAAAGGGAATGGTGTAGGCAAAGCCCAGGTCCGTGCGCGCAGCCGTATTGTCAAAGATGTTGTTGTAGGAAAAGTTCTCGACGCACCACTCTGCTGCACGCGGCGCGACGCGCCCCAACAGATCCGTTGGGATGTGTACCAACTGGGGCGCAGGCGCGTTCAGTGCCTGTGCCACGATCTGGTGGTAGGTGTTCCAGGTCAGCCACTCTTCGCCTGTGACGTGGTAGGCCTTGCCATAGGCCGCTGCATTGCCCAGCGCACCGACAAACGCGCGCGCCACATCATCTCGATGGCAACCCACCCAGAACGAGGTGCCGTCGCCGTGCACGATGATCGGCTTTCCACGGCGCAGGCGATCGAGATAGTAGGTGCCCCAGCCAAAGGTGTGCAGCACGGTGCCGCCCTCGCCATAGGTCCAGGCGGGACGGATCCGCGTCACCGTCAGCTCCCCGCGCGCGTGCGCCGCTTCGAGCAGCCGCTCGCAGCGTGCCTTGTCGAAAGCATAGGGGAACGTCGGCGACGGTTCGCGCGGCGCGTCCTCTCGAACCGGGTAGCGTGGCGCCGGCTTGGTATATACGTCGACCGTGCTGCAGAACACGTACTGCGCCGTCCGCCCCCGAAAGGCACGGATCGCGCTCTCTGCCTGTTCCGGCCGGAAGCAAACCATGTCGATCGCCGCGTCCAGCGGCCCAATCTCGGCCACCTGCGCCTCGAACGCGACATAGTCGTTCCGGTCGCCCACGATGCGCTGCACCGCCGGGATCTCTGCCTCGTGCTGCCCCCGGTTATAGAGCACGATCTCATCGCCCCGGGCAACGAGCTGGCGCGTGATCGCCGTGCTGATCAACCCGGTACCACCCACGATCAAGACCCTCATTCTCGATCTCCTTCTTATGCCCGCCGGTACCTTGCCGCCCTAGTCGTACCCGAACTGTATGCGCTTGCGCCGCTCGTATTCTTGGTAGGCAGTGGTGCCTCGCAGCCTGCTCAAGAGCGCCTCATTCTCCTCGCCGATAGCGGGGCCGTCCAGCACCGAGACGCTGTTCGCCAGTTGCGCCGAAACGTCCGCGCCGACCACGATGACCGTGACCTCCTCGTGCGCTAACAACCACTTGAGGGCAACGCGTGCCAGGCGGTCGCGGTCGGTCATGCCCGCTTCTGCGCCCATACGGAACAGCGCCCCCTTCATGAACGCTTCCCGGGCAAAGACGGCCATACCCCGCTCGTGCGCTGCGGGCAGAACCTCGCGCTCACCATAGTGGTCGGCGAAATTCAGGTTGATATAGATGCCATCGAAGCAGTCCTGCGCAATCTGCCGCAGATAGGTCTCTTTGCCAGAAAAGGTGTCCGCGTTCGCCCAGCGGATCAGGCCTTCCTGCTTGAGCCGCCCGACGTTCTCTGCTATCTCTTGCAGGTAGTCAGGATCGTGCTCTTGCGCTGCCGCCATAAAGGCCACGTTCAGCACGTCGAGCCGCTCGCGCTGCAGCAGCTCGAGGCCCCGCTGCACCTCCGCTTTGAGCAGCGCATAGTCGGCCATGCGCCGGTTGTACTCGTCGTAGCTATAGACCATGCCCTCCGGCCGCGTTTGGACGTACACCTCGTGGGGCGGCGGCATCTCCTGCAGGTTCCGTCCCAATGCCTCCTTTTCCGAGTCGATCGTGGCATCGTAAAAGTTGATCCCGCGCTCGTACGCGGCAGCGAGCACGCGCTTGCGCTTCTCCGCGCCAAAGCCCGGGAACAGGTAGCCGGGCGTAATCGCCAGGGACGAATCCTCGTTGAACCCGCGCGACCGCCCATCGGGGAGGTACTCGTGTCCACCCAGCCCGATGGCAGACAGCTCGACATCCACGCGCTCTGTGCTGCGATAGATCATGCTTCCTCCTCGTCCTCCACTGCAGCTGCAGGCGATCCCTGCTCCTCCTGCGGCGGATACACCTTTTCCGGCACGACGCGTTCCCGTGGCCGCTCGATCAGCTCCAGCGTGACCCCGATCTCGTCCTCGGTATCCAGGTAGGCATAGTGCCCGTCGCCCTCGAGCCCAAAGCCGGACCCGTCCTGGATCATCTCTAGCCCAGCGCCCTCAGCCTCCCGCAGCGCCTCGCCCATATCCTCGACCAGCAGCCCAAAGTGATGAACACCATAGCCGTGCTCTCGCACGAAATCCGCGTATACGGTGTCGCCTTCCAGCGGTTCGATCAGCTCGATCCGCAGTGGCCCTAGATAAGAGAGCGCGATGCGCATCCGATATTCGCTTTCCTGGCCATGATAGCTCATCTGCTTGACCAGGGGCTTGCCGTACGTGTAGAAATGCCACGGCCCAATGCCAAACAGCCGCCAATAGCGCTCCGCCGCCCGCTCCAGGTCCGGCACCACAATCGCCACCTGGGCGATACCATCTTGCAGAAAGGGAAGCATGGGGTTGTCGAGCGACTCGGTCATGGCAAGGCCTCGATTCGGATAACGACGTACTGCGTACTGCGTATTCCGTTACCTACCCTACAGAAGGAAGCGCAAAGATACGGAATACGAGATGCGGAACACGTCCTACGGCTCAAAGACCGCCTTCAGCACCTTTCCTGCCAGCGCCAGTTCCGCCCCGGCCACGAAATCGGTCAGTGGGAAGCGGTGCGTCACCAGCGCATCGAGCGGCATGCGGCCTGACGCCATCAGGTCGAGGGCGATGCGCTGGTGTCGCGGGGCAAAGATTGTCGTCCCAATCACGTGCAGCGCGCGATAGTGCACCGTGTTGATGTCCACGCCCGGGTTGCTCTCGCCGACAGGCAGGCCGCCAAAAATCAAGATCCGCCCATCCTTGCGCGCCATCTCGACCCCCTGTACCGAGGCGACCGGCGCTGGCGTCGCCGTGATCACCACGTCCGCTCCCTTGCCCCCCGTCAGCCGCATCACCTCGGCCACCGTGTCGTGCTGCGAGGCATCGATCGTCGCGTCGGGTCCAAAGGCCTCAGCCATGCGCAGCCTCTCGCCCACAACGTCGGCGATGTACACCTTGGACGCGCCGCGTGCCCGCGCCAGGCTGATGTGTATGCACCCCACCGGCCCCGCGCCTATGATCGCTACTGTGTCGCCCAGACCAACCCGGCCCCGCTCCTGCGCGTTGATGCACGACGAGACCGGCTCTGAGATCGCTGCATAGGCCGGATCCAGCCCCTCTGGCGAACGACGTACGTTCCCCAGGCGCACGCACGGCTCGGGAACCGCCAGGTACTCGGCGAACCCACCTGGCCACGCTTGTGCGATCTCGCGATAGTCCTCGCACAGCTCGTACCGCCCGTCCTGGCAAAAGCCGCATACACCGCAGTAGGCCATTGGACCGACGGCAAGCCGTTCGCCAACCCGCCACGGCCCGGCATAGCCGGGCCCCGTCTCGGCAACGGTGCCGCACACCTCGTGCCCGATGATCCAGGGAAAGGTGACCTTGCGATGCCCGGCGCGCAGCGTGCGCAGGTCAGAGCCGCACAGCCCACAGGCCACGACGCGCAGCAGCAGACCACCTCGGGGCGCCTCGGGGACGGGCACCTCCTCCACGCCGTACTGCATCGGTGCGCGGACGACGACCGCCTTCATCGCGCCGCTCATCGTTCCATGGCCAGTTGTTCGTCCTGCAGTTGGCGGAGCTGGTAGACGAATTTCCTCCGGTCGGGCATCAGGTTGGCCTGGGTCAGCAGCTCTCCCTTGGAAACGGGCAGACGCACGGTCGCCCCCGGCACCAGGCCAAGCGGGACGGCCCCCTCTTCGCACGCCTGGGCATAGGTATAGGTCCGCCCGAAAAAGTCGGCCATGCCGATCTCGCCCATCACCTCTCCCGGCAGCAGGTCGCGCTTGGCGATGGCGGCGACCTCCGACACCATCTCCTTGGACACGATCGCTGCCTCGCCATAGAGCACCGCCTCCGCGATCGAGATCGGCGTCTCGACGTTGCACAGGTGGTAGGGACGGTAGAGCGTATAGTAGGGACCGTCGCCCAGGGACAGGAACTTCATGTCAACGCGCACGCGCCGGTCGGCCGAGGTGATCACGGCGAACACACCCGGCGCGACCTTGCCCGTCGAATAGTCGACGCAGCCGCGCTGGCTCAGCACGCCGCCGTCCTCGCGCGGCACGAAAACCCGGTTGAGCTCGTCCACGTCCGCCCGAGCGCCGTGCATGCCGGGCACGTCGGGCACCAAGCCCGTAGCGTTCGACATGGCGGTGAGCTCGACCATCGTCTTGGAGCCATCCTTGAATGCCGAGAGCATCTTCGGGTTCATCCCGCGCCGTTCCGCCTCCTCGCGGCACGACTCGGGCGTGGCGTCCAGGTCGATGGCGTTGTTCTTGCCCTTGCCCAGGCACACTACCTCGAACCCCAGTGAGGCGGCCGAATCGTACAGCATCTTGCACACGCCCGGCTCGTCGCCAAAGGCAGCAGTGTACACGCACCCGGCCTGCTGCGCCAGCCGGTATAGCAGCGGGCCCACGGTGACGTCGGTCTCGACGTTGAGCATGATCACGTGCTTGCGGTTCGCGATGCCGGTCCAGGCCACGCGCGCGCCGACCTCGGTCAGGCCGGTCGCCTCGACCACCGCATCGAGGCCTTCCAGTTGTGCCAGCAGGACCGGATCCTCGGTCAGCACGTGCCTGCCCGCGCGCAGGGCGTCCTCGGCCTCACCGCGCTGCGCAGTGATGCACACCTCGTCCGCACTCAAGCCAAGTTCGTGCAGCGTCTCCAGCGCCCGCGCAGGCGCCACATCGGCGATCGCGACCGTCTCCATCCCCGGCATCTGGTGCGTGACGTGCACCATGCCCGAGCCCATATGCCCGCATCCGACCAGCCCGACGCGGATCCGGTCCCCCGCTGCCTCACGCGCCCTCAGGCGCTCTAGCATCTCCATTTTTCCGTTCCTCCTTCACACTAACCGCCGCCGGCGCGCTACGCCTGGCCGCGCAGCCGGGCCAGCTCGCGAAAATCGTCCTTGACGTGCTCATAGATCCGCTTGTAGAGCTCGAAATACGCCATGTACTGCTCGTGGCGCCCCGGATCCGGCTCCATGGGCTCCACATATTCCGCCCA
>Ga0307426_1000918_pt1 | contig 20098 bp, 19 predicted proteins | sample SalMarWE160340MG_FD_202165 | JGI IMG/M metagenome (GOLD analysis project Ga0307426, IMG submission 202165) | Salt marsh sediment microbial communities from the Plum Island Ecosystem LTER, Massachusetts, United States - WE1603-40 | ecosystem: Environmental > Aquatic > Marine > Intertidal zone >...
ATAAGATATTCGCATTGTCCGGCGCTACCAGGACCCCGGCTGTCGAAATGGAGGACGGGGTCGATTACGTGCCGACCAAAAAAGAAATTATTTTTGGTCACCATTTCACTTCGATTGCCGGAACCGGCCCTATTGTCGGACCCGCTATCGCTGTTATCTGGGGCTGGTTGCCGGCTATGCTGTGGGTTTTTATCGGTAGTATTGTGATGGGCGCAGTCCATGATTTCGGCTCCCTGATCATTTCCATGCGCAATCAGGGCAAATCCATTTCCGAATACACCGCCAAATACATAAACAGCCGCACCAAGTTTTTTTTCTTTTTGATTGTTTTTCTGGAATTGTGGATTGTGATTGCAATTTTTGGCCTGATTATCGCGATCGTCTTCAATATGTACCCACAATCCGTTATTCCGGTCTGGCTGGAAATTCCCATTGCTGTTTATCTGGGCTACCTGATCTACAAAAAAGGCGCCAACGTGATGACCTGGTCGATCATTGCTGTCATTGTCATGTACATTACTGTGGCTATTGGTGCTTTCTTACCCATTAAATTGCCGACGATTGCTGGTATTCCACCTACCGGTGTTTGGACGATTATTCTGCTGATTTACGCGTTCATAGCATCGACCCTGCCGGTGACAACCCTGCTGCAGCCGCGTGACTTTATCAACTCGCACCAGTTAATGGTAGCATTGGCGCTGCTGGTTCTGGCGGTTATTTTCACGGCATTCAGCGGCCGCCTGGATATCGTAGCACCGGCGGTTCAGCTTTCACCGGCTGAATCACCGCCCATGTGGCCGTTTCTGTTTATCACCATTGCCTGCGGGGCGATCTCCGGATTTCATTCTCTGGTATCCTCGGGCACCTCGGCCAAACAGGTGCGCGATGAGCAGGACTCCCTCTTCGTCGGCTATGGTTCCATGTTGCTTGAGGGAGTTTTGGCAACTCTCGTTATTATTGCCGTATCCGCCGGAATTGGAATTGCTTACACAACCAAAGACGGGGCGACATTGAGCGGCGTTGCGGCATGGACCACACATTATTCTTCCTGGGCAGCTGCAAATGGTTTAGGTGCAAAGGTATCCGCCTTTGTTGATGGCTCGGCCAACATGATAGCCACTTTAGGCGTTCCTAAAGCTTTTGCTGCGGTAGTCATGGGTGTGTTCGTAGCTTCATTTGCGGGGACCACGCTGGATACCGCTACCCGGATTCAACGCTATGTCATCGCCGAGCTGTTCGGCGGCATCAAGCTCAACTTCCTGACCGATCGTTACGTCGCCACATTCGTAGCAGTGGGATCGGCTTTGATACTGGCTTTTGCCACTGGTGCCAGCGGAGCAGGTGCCATGAAATTATGGCCGCTGTTTGGTGCCACCAATCAGACATTGGCCGCGTTGGCTTTGATAATAATCACCCTGTATCTGAAACGCCGCGGCGGCACAAAGTGGCTGATTTCCGGAATTCCGGCGGCTTTTATGATCGTGATGACCATTTGGGCGGTTATTCTGAACCAGATAACATTCGGTGCCAAGCACAATGCACTGCTGCAGGTGATTAACATCTGCATTCTGATTATAGCGCTCTGGGTTGCGCTGGAGGGCATTATCAAGTTCTTCACTACCGGCGAAGAAGTCGGACCCACCGAACCGGCGGAAGCTTAAACCAAGAAGTGGAAGTATCGCCTTTCGGCGATGCTTCCACCTTTAAATTAAATTGCCGGATAAAATGCAATGAATTACCCTGCTGCAAGCAACGGGGTATCAATCGGAATATTTATAATCGCCCCAAGGGGCGGGGAATTAAACCTTTATCCTCAGGAGGACTTGTCCGCTGCGGATTAATCTTCCGACCTCTAGCCGACACGAATTTACTCAGAACCCGCGAAAGATGCTGGTTAAATGACCGATGATTTGAAACGCACCTATTTTATGTTGCTGTTTCCGGCTGTTGCGGGTTTTATTGCGATTTTTATTCTACGACATTTCCATATGGTTGAATGGAATTTTCCGCAATTTCCAGGTGCAATTTCCCCCGCTCTCTTTATTCTTGCCGTCTGCTTTGCAGTGGCGTTGCCGATTTTTTATCGAACCGTATTTGCCAACAAAATGCGGCATCAAACACACACCACTGAAACGGATTGGTTAAAGTTCGAACGCCATCTGCTTTTGATCGCTATGGCAACGCCCTACATCGGTTTAATCGCTCAGATTTTACAGCTTCCCCGCTTCCATCTGGCCGGAACAATTGTAATGGCCTTGTATGCCGTCTATTATTATTATCCGTCAAAAAAACGCATCGCGTTTGAGCGACGCGTTTTTCGCGTCAAATGACCCAGGATAGGTAAGACACGCCCATGCTGCAGGTTCTGCAATGGCTTAAGAGACAAATCGTCGAGGCCTTTAAGATCAGCGATGAGGTCATGCGCAGCAAGGCAGTGGAAACCGTCGAGCATGAAGTCGCGGAGCTCGATAATATCTTCGGCATCCTGGTTCTGGGCGCCTTTATCGGCATTCCTTCCCCGCCGATTCACATCACCATGGAGCTGTTGCCGCTGATGGATAAAGAATTTGACATCATGCTGGATAAGGTTTTAACCGCCCATGACCCCTTGGGTCACCTCTTCTCGGTTTTAGGTATCGATTAAAAATGAAATCGCAACTTCTTTTTTTTATCGGCAAAGGCGGGGTTGGAAAATCAACCACTTCAGCACTGACTTCTGTCTACCTCGCCTCGAAACCTTACAAAACCCTTTTGGTCTCCATGGATCCGGCCCATAATCAATGCGATATTTTCGATCAGGATTTTTCAGAAAAGCCAAAACGGGTTTCCGAAACATTAATGGTCAAAGAAGTGAATACCGATTTTTGGATCGAAAAATATTTGAAAGAAACGACCGAGCAGATTAAACAGACCTACAGGTATGAAAGCGCGTTTAATCTTCAAAATTATTTCAATGTCTTGCAGTTTTCACCGGGTCTGGAGGAATATGCGCTGCTTTTGGCCTTCGAGGACACCCTCCATAAATATCGCGATCAGGATTTTATCGTGTTTGATATGGCCCCGACCGCCCTGACCCTGCGGTTTTTTTCGCTGCCGTTTATTACCCTGATCTGGCTCGAAGAACTGTTGAAGCTTCGCAGTGCAATCTACAAAAAAAAAGAAATCATTTCCAAGATCAAAATTGCCGGTAAAGAAATCGAACAGGATCGGGTCAAGGCCAAGCTGAAATCCTTGATCGTCAATTATGAGGATCTGCGCCGGCAATTCTTATCCGAAACAACCAACGTAAACCTGGTCATGAACAATGACAAGTTGTCGTTTGCGGAGGCCTTTCGGATCCGGCAGAAGTTATCAGATATCAGCATCGGTATCGACAGAATTGTCATCAACAAACTCAATCCGGATGAAAGCACGACAGAGATTGAAAACGAATTTAAGGAGCAAACAATAGGAAGGTTTCCGTTAGCACCTAAAGGTCTATCCGGATATGCCGCGCTAAAAGATTATATTGAAGTGTATAAGGAAACCTTTCAGGAAATATCAGGAAACATTGAATACCGGAACCGGTGAACCGGGGACGGGGAGAACCGGAAATTTTTCTTTCAGCGCTTCCCCGATTGTCCTTTTCTCTGTATCAGTCTTCTCGCCTGCTCTCCGATTCCCCGCTTCCCCGGTTCAATTCTTTATCCATCCCTTGATCTTCTTCAATCGACCCCGCCGCATCACCCTGGGGAATTTCCTGCACCGCGCGCAGCTTGCGTTCGATGACCCGGGTGCGAACTTCAGCTTTACCGATGGTATTGCTGGCTTCCTGCAGTTTCTTTTTAGTTTGGGCCAGGACAGCGCCGAATTTACCGAATTCGGCTTTTACCGCGCCCAGCAATTCCCAGACTTCGCTGGAGCGCTTTTCGATGGCCAGGGTCCGAAAACCCATCTGAAGGCTGTTGAGCAACGCTGCCAGGGTCGTGGGCCCGGTTACCACGATGCGGTGTTCGCGCTGCAGATTGTCACATAGGCCCGGCTGGCGCAAAACTTCGGCATACAATCCCTCCACCGGTAAAAACATAATCGCAAAATCGGTGGTATGGGGCGGGTCGACATACTTGTCCTTGATGTTTTTGGCCTCCAGCTTTATGCGATTCTCCAGACTTTTAACCGATTTATCGGCCAGCTCTTTCTCGGCAGCCTCCTGGGCATCCACCAGACGTTGATAATCTTCCTGTGGAAATTTGGCGTCAATCGGCAGCCAAACCACCTGATCCTTATGCGGGTCCGGACCCGGCAGCTTGATGGCAAACTCCACCCGCTCGTTGCTGTCTTTTTTGGTGGCAACATTCACTGCGTACTGGTCGGGTGTCAGAATTTGCTCCAGAATGTGGCTCAAGCGAATTTCGCCCCAGGTCCCGCGGGTCTTGACATTGGTCAGCACTTTTTTCAGGTCGCCGACACCGGTCGCCAGGCTGCGCATTTCTCCCAGTCCCTTATAGACCTGCTCCAAACGCTCGCTGACCTGCTTAAAAGACTCGCCCAGGCGCTTTTCCAGAGTGGTCTGAAGTTTTTCATCCACCGTGGCCCGCATTTTTTCAAGCTGGCGGGTATTGTGTTCCTGCAGGGCACGCAATTGTATTTCCATGGTCCGGCGCATGGCCTCTATTTTATCTTCATTGAGCTTGGCCATCGCAACCAGCTGCTTTGAAAAAGAATCAAGCTGGCCCCGTTGCATGCGGATATTGTCGACCATCCGTTGCTGCAAAGATTCGCTCGATGACCTCAGGGTTTTGCCAAGTTCCTCCCGGGCCTGGAGCGCGCTGTCGCGTGTTTCTTCACGGTTGAGCTTGATCTCATCTTTAACCACTTTCTCCAGGTGTTCGTGTTTGTTGCCGAGTGCCAGAAAATCGCCCTGCAGGCCGGCAACAATCTCTTGCGGTTTGCGTCGAATCAAAACGATAAGTAAAATTAGCATGGCCAGCAACACCGCAATGGCAAACCCTGCAGCCAGTTCAACCGCATGATAGGTGATAACGGACGCCAGATTGTTCATTAATTCGGACACGGTGCGTTTTCCTATATAAAGTTTCAATTTTTCAAATGCCGGCTGAGGATAGCAAGCCGGCCCCGTACACCCGTGCGTTTTTATATATAACATACTAAAAATACAATATTTTTTAAAATTCAAGGAATTATAGAGAAAAGCCGCCCAAGCGTCAAGCGCGAAAGAGCTGCCCGGCAAAAACAATCGGCGAGCCCGGCGCAAGCTCACTTGGGAGCCCTCGGCGGCAAGAGGCATTGACCGCATCTGATCGCCGCAAGATTGGAAGAGTTGGATATAGGAATTAAATTTTTGGTGACAGGAATGCACAGGTCGTGCTAGAACACATGACATTGTCGCGTGCCAAATCGCTGAATTTTGCACATAAATCTCATAAACAAAGAAGGAGGCACCGGATTTGGCAAATAAAATCAGTATGGGTTACCGGATTATTTTTGCGGTCCTTATTGCTGTCCCGGCCGCATTGCTGGGCGCCCTTATGTATCTTTACAGTCTGCAGCCCGAATATTCAGGGAGGCTGACACTTGCAGGCCTCCGGAATGAAGTCGAAGTCATTTTCGACGCCTACGGCATACCGCACATTTATGGCCGCAGCGAAGAAGACGTCTATTTTGCGCTGGGCTTTGTTCATGCCCGGGAACGTCTCTTTCAGATGGAAATAATGCGGCGGGCGGCGGCTGGACGCCTGGCTGAAGTTTTTGGCAAAAAATTAGTCCAAACGGATAAATTTTTTCGAACGCTGGAAATTGCGGACAGGGCCGCAATGAATAGCGCACGATTTTTCAACGAGATATCCCAACCCTGGCAAAAAGCGGCCCTGGCCTACCTGGCGGGCATCAACCGGTTTATTGAAACAGGCGACACGCCCCTGGAATTTCGCATCCTTGGCATACCCAAAGAAAAATTCACACCAACGGATATTTACCTGAACGGCGCTCTGATGGCCTTTGGATTTGCTTCAGGCTTTCAAATGGACCCGTTGGTAACAAAGGCTTACCATAAGCTGGGCTGGAAATACTTAAAAGACTGGGTCTTTGATTGGCCGCCGGACGCACAAAAAATACCGGTCCAACGTTCCAATTTTATAATGTCGGCTGAGACGCTGGGCGCATCCATCGCCCGGATCATGGCCGATCTTCCGGTACCGGCGTGGGTCGGAAGCAACAGCTGGGTGGTTGCCGGAAATAAAACAAAATCCGGCAAGGTCATTTTTGCCAATGACACCCACATGATGTATGCCCAGCCGTCGATCTGGTATGAAGCGCATCTGGAATGTCCCGGATTCAGCTTCTATGGCAATCATACGGCCGGTATCCCGTTTGCCCTCATCGGTCATAGCCGCGATGCGGCCTGGGGGCTGACGATGTTTGAAAATGACGATGTGGATTTCTACCGCGAACGCCTCAACCCGGATAACCCCAATCAGGTATGGTTTGTTGATCGCTGGGAAGATTTGAAAATCAGGCGGGAGACCATTAAAGTCAAAGGAGGTAAAGATTTTGTTTTTGAGGTGCGCACCTCGCGGCACGGACCCATTTTAAACGAGGTCCATGAAGGGACTGCCCAAACGGGAAGCGATCCGGTTGCGGTCTGGTGGGTGTACAATAAGTTGCCCACGACCTCGTTCCAGGCATTTTATGGTCTTTCCCATGCCCGGTCAATTAGGGATGCCCGCCGGGCGGCATCAATGATCGATGTGGTCGGACTAAATGTCATGTTCGGCGATCGGCGCGGCAATATTGCATGGTGGGCAGCTGCCAGACTCATCAAACGCCCGGAGCATGTTAACTCGAAACTGTTTTTGGACGGCGCCGGCGGCCGGGATGAGCCCCTGGGTTATTATGATTTTTCGCAAAATCCTCAGTCCGAAAACCCGCCGTCCGGTTTTGTGTATTCAGCCAATAACCAACCTGACTCACTAACGGGCACCTTATACCCGGGCTATTATGTTCCGGAGGATCGTGCCCGGCGGATCACGCAATACCTGGATTCAGACACCATCTGGTCGACTGAATCAATGCAGCATATGATTCTAGACTGCACATCGGCTGTATTTGTGGAGGCAACCAAAGAAATACTGGCAACACTTGAAAATGACCCGGTCTTTAAATTTACACCCAGTCACGAGCAGGCGTATCAAATCCTTCAAAATTGGCAGGGGGATCATCAAATCACAGATGTGGCGCCCACTATATTTTACACGCTTTTAGCCTATATTATGGAAAACAGCATGGCCGATGAGCTGGGTATGGAAGATTTCCGATCGCTTGTTTCCAGCCATTTAATGAAACGCACCACCCCTGCTTTTATCAAAAATAAATCGTCCTTGTGGTGGGACGACATTCATACCGCAGAGATCAAAGAGACCCGCCGCATGATTTTTGCCCGATCCTTTGACCAAGCCGTCAGGCTGCTGGTAAAACAAATAGGAGCGGACATTTCCGGCTGGCACTGGGGGAAGGTTCACACCCTGGAGCATGGTCATCCGTTGGGCCGGCAAAAACCGCTGAATGTCTTCTTCAACGTGGGACCTTTTGCAGTGATGGGCGGCAATGAGACCATCGCCAACCTGGGGTTCCGTTTGAATTCCCCGGGACGTTATGCGGTTGTCTTCGGTCCGGCCATGCGAATTATTCTTGATTTTGCCGACATCGAAAATTCCTTGAGCGTTAATCCTACCGGCCAATCCGGTTATTTTTTGAGCGCCCATTATGCGGACCAGGCGCCTTTATTCAATAGCGGAAAGTTTCGCAAACAGATGATGAATCGGGCAGAGATAAAAAATTTGCGGAAAGGAACATTGATTTTAAAACCGGACTAAGCTATAGGACGCAGACCCTCACACTGGAAAAAATCAAAATCATATTTCTTGGAGGAAAGGATTATGGATAATCTATTTTCCCCTTTTACCGTTAAAAATATTTATTTAAAAAATCGAATTGTAATGCCGGCCCTGGCATCATTTATGATCGGAGTCGACGGCAGCATTTCAGATGCAGCGGTGGAGCATTACCGCAGACGCGCCGCCGGTGGTCCGGCCATGGTCATTATGGAGGCCAGCGCGGTCTCGCCCGAAGGTGTGGTATCCGCCCATCAGGCCGTCATTTATGATGACCGCTTTATTGACGGGCTGGCAAAGATCGCCCGCGCCATAAAAGCAGAAGGGGCTGTCCCCGCAATACAAATCCATCACGGAGGCCGACAAACATCGGTTAAAGTCATCAACCGCAAACCCCTGGCGCCGTCCCCCCTGCCCTGCCCCACGATCCGGGGCGAGGTGGAACCTTTGACGGTTGACGGCATTCAGCAGCTGGTGCAAAAATTCGGCGATGCTGCCGGCAGAGCGCATCAGGCAGGCTTTGAATTGATTGAAATCCACGGTGCCCACGGCTACCTGGTGAATCAATTTCTGTCGCGTTTCTCCAATATACGTGAAGACGAGTATGGCCAAGATGTGGCCGGCAGAACCCGCTTTGCCAGGGAAATCGTGACGGAGATCCGGCAGCGGGTCGGCAGCGATTACCCCATTTCCTTTAAAATAAGCGCCGAGGAATATGTCGACAGCGGCCTGACGACAAAAGAAAGCATTGAAATTCTGAAAATCCTGGTGGCGGCCGGTGTCGATGTTATCCAGGTTTCCGCCGGAAACGATGTGACGGCGGAATGGATCTGCCAGCCGATGTTCATGAAAAAAGCCTGTCTGGTGGAATCGGCCAGTCAGGTAAAAAAAGCCCTGGATGTTCCGGTCATGGCCGTCGGGAGAATCAACGATCCCCAGATCGCCGACGAAATCATCGAGCAGCAAAAAGCCGACCTGGTGTGTATCGGCCGTGGACTTCTGGCGGACCCGGAAATGCCCAAAAAAGCGCAAGAAGGCAGGCTGGATGAAATCCGTACCTGCATTGCCTGTAATACCTGCATGCAGTCGATCTTCAAAAGAGGCCGCATCGAGTGTCTGGTGAACCCCATGCTGGGTCGCGAAAAAGAAATGGCATTCATACCGACCGAGAACCCGAGAAAGGTGATGGTGGTCGGCGGCGGGCCCGGCGGCTTGAATGTGGCGTGGGTGGCCGCCAAACGCGGGCATGACGTGCATGTTTATGAAAAACGAAGCGAACTCGGAGGGCAGCTGGTTCCCGGCAGCACACCGGGCCACAAAGCAGAATTGCGCAGCTTGATTCGCTTCCAGAAAAGACAGGCTGAGCTGTTCGGCGTCAAATGCCACCTGAATCACGAGGTGCGGGCCGAAGACATTGCGGACTTCAAACCGGATGTCGTGATACTGGCCACCGGCTCCTTGCCGACCCTGCCGCAGGTTGAGGGTATTGATAAAAACATCGTGCTCACCTACGAAGATGTTTTAGACGGCAGTCCACCGCCTTATAAAAATGTCGTTGTCGTCGGCGGGGGGGCCACCGGTCTGGAGCTGGCGCTTCATCTCACCGAATACGGCTGCCGAACGACCGTCATAGAAATGCTTTCTAAAATCGGCAACGGAGTGGAGGCCATGACTAAAAAAATCATACTCAAACAGCTCAAGGAAAAAAATGTCCCCATATTGACCGATACCAGATTGTCAAAAATAGAAGACAAGGGGATCGTGGTTGTCGACAAAGACGACCGGGAGCACTTCATTGAGGCTGAAAAAGTTGTGATCGCTATCGGTACCCGTCCGGACACCAGACTCTATGACAGGATAAAATCCTTGGGTTATGAAATCCATCAGATTGGTGATTGCCTTGAACCCCGCAATGCGAAAGAAGCCATTTATGAAAGTGCGGTGCTGGGAAGAAAAATATAAATGAAGATTGAAGATTGTCGATTGAATATTTAAGGTATTCTGTCTTTTACTATTAAAATAGATGGAGCGAAGCGACTCCACAATTCGACATTCGGCAATCGTCATTCGCCATTCTTCTGGTATTGCCGGTACAAGCCCCTGAATTGATGATATGTCAAACCCAGTATTTGCGCTGCTTTTTTCTGGTTAAATTTTGCTTTTTCCAGGGCAAGCTCAAGCATCCGGACCTTGAGTTCCCACAGCGCCTCTTTCATGGGCTTGGCCATCAAATCCTCGAAACCGGGTGATTTTTTTTCTGCACCTGCAGCTTGCCTTGCCAAGTCAGGCGGTTTTGTTTGATAAGGTGAAGAAAACGGGTCGAATACAATTTCGCCAATCATGCTTGAATCCGATCGATATACCGCCCGTTCCACCACATTTTTTAATTCCCGCACATTGCCGGGCCAATGATGATTTTCCATGGATCGCAGGGCTTCGGGGCTGAATTGCGGTATTTCCTGCCTCCCCAGTTCAACCGCCATGCGTCCGGCAAAATAATTAGCCAGCAGCAGAATATCCTCTCCACGCTCCCGCAACGGCGGCAGGATTAAGACCTCAAATGAAAGCCGGTCCAGTAAATCCTGTTTAAACATATTCCTAAGGGCCAGCGCCTTTACGTCTGCATTGGTGGCCGCGATAATTCGAACATCAACGTCGATGCTCTCGGAACTGCCGACGCGCTCAAAAGTATTGTATTCCACGACACGCAAAATCTTTTCCTGGACTTCCATGGGAATATTGCCGATTTCATCCAGGAAAATTGTTCCGTTGTCTGCCGCTTCAAACCGTCCTTTTCGCTGTAAAGCGGCACCGGTAAAGGCACCCTTTTCATAACCGAACAATTCCGATTCGATCAGCGAAGGCGAAAGCGCCGAACAATTAAGGGTCAGCAAAGGTCCCTGCCACCTGTTTGACAAATAATGCAGACGGTTGGCTGCCAATTCTTTGCCTGTACCGCGTTCTCCCAACAGGAGCACCGGTCGGTTGACAGGTGCCACCTTAGACAGGCGCTCCTGAAACTCCAAAAATACTTCGGATTGGCCCAGGGCTTCGACGGCTCCGGCCGGAGTTGCCCTACTGTAATGTCTTTTTGAGTGAGCGTTCATATATTCAGGGTTCAGTCCAACCGCCGGTCTGAAAAGCGGCCAGTCCAATCGAAAAAGAAACTAACGGCTAACATGTGGCCATATTTGCTATTAAATAGCATTTTTTACCATATCGCCGGATGTCTTGTCAACAAAAAAATCAATTGGTTTCAGGAGGTTATCCTTTAGAAAGGTGTTGGCACAGTTCATGCTCCTGAAACTCTCATAACTTCAACGTTAATTTTGGAGGTAATATGATGGGTATTTTCACACGATTCCGCGATATCATCAGTTCCAATATCAATGCGATGCTGGACAAGGCCGAAGATCCGGAAAAGCTGATCAGACTGATGATCAGGGAAATGGAAGACACATTGGTTGAAATTAAGACAGCTTGTGCGGGGGTAATGGCCGGCAGCAAAAAAATCCAGCGCCAGTTGGAAGGCCTGGGGGACAGGGCTCGCTACTGGGAAGAAAATGCTGAACTGGCTGTTAAAAAAGGCCGGGACGATCTGGCCCGGGAAGCCCTGGTCGAAAAGCGAAAATTCACCCGCCAAACTGAATCCCTTGGAAACGAACTGGCCGAACATGAGCATCTTATTGACCAGTACCAGGATGACATTCGACAGCTCGAAGAAAAATTGAAGTCGGCCCGCGACAAGCAGCGTCTGCTCGTCCAGCGCCATATCCATGCGCAGAGCAAAATTCGGGCGCAAAAAGAAATCCAGCGTGTTGACAGCAGCGAGACTGTTATGAAATTCGGTGAACTTGAAAACCGCATCGAACGTATGGAAGCCGAAGCCGATCTGGTTAATTACGGAAGGCAAACCACCCTGGAAGAAGAATTGGAAAGGCTCTCAGTTGATGAAGAAATTGAAAATGAACTGCAGGCGCTGAAAACACCTGCACCCGAAAACAAAGATGAGAAATCCTAAAAATAAACTGTGAACGCCATATTTTTTCCTTGATTGAACCCGACAATAAGCATAAATAATTGAAAATTCGAAGAATTTAGGGTGAGATAGACCGTCATGCCTGGCAAGGCAGGAATCCAGCAAATTCGGCAGCAAGGGGACTGGATGCCCGCCTTCGCGGGCATGACGAAAAAAAACCCCGACCCCTCAAATTATTAACCTGGATAAATCGGAGACCGGTAGGGAAAATGAAAGAAGCTATGATTGTTGCCATCATTTTTGGAAGCCTCGTACTGATACCTGCGGTTATCGGCGGAACGATCGTTATGTCCATCAAACTTTTAAAAGGGGGCGCCTCCCGCAAAAATCAGGCGGAAGATTCCAAAATTATCCAGGAAATATATCAGGGTCTTTCGCGCATGGAAGAGAGAGTAGAAGCGCTGGAAACCATTCTACTGGATCGCGAAAAAGGGGATCGCAATCATGAGGAGAGAATTTAGCAAATTTTCCCGCGATGGGATATACCGCTCCCGCAACGGAATTATTTTCGGGGTATGCCGGGGACTGGCCGAGCATTTTGACTTTTCCGTTCTCTGGGTCCGGGCGATTGCCGTCATTTTCCTTTTCGTTTCGGGCTTCTGGCCGGCTATCTGTCTGTACTTAATCGCCTCCCTGCTGATAAAGCCTGCGCCGGTGGTCGCCATAGAAAATGAAGCCGAACAGGAGTTTTACAACAGCTATGCAAATTCCAGACATCTGGCGGCCCGCAGACTGAAAAGAAGATATGAAAATCTGGAACGTCGCATCCGGCGCATGGAACATATGGTGACCGCCCGTGAGTTTGATTGGGAGAAGAAACTGGCGCATAAAGAATGACAATTGTCGATTGTCGAACTTCTGGAACGAAAATTGACGAATGACGAATGACGAATTGTGGGGTCGCTGCGCTCCATCTATTTAATAATAAAAAAATAGATAGAATACCTTCATTCGACATTCGTCATTCGTCATTCGTCATTCCTAGCACTTCCTTTCCAAGCTCCAAAGAAGTAGCGACTCTCAACAAGGGGTATAGCGGGTTGCGCCGGTAACAATTCAGCGTCTGCTCATGAACTTCTCTGGAATACGCCGCCGAACAATCCTCGAGCAGCACCGCCTTGAAATCATGGCAGATGGCATCCATAACGGTGGTCAGGACACAAAAATGAGTGGAAATCCCGCCAACCGCACAAAGCGTAACGCCCCTTTCACGCAGCCATATGTCTAAATTGGTTTGAAAAAAAGCTGAAAATCTGGGTTTTGGGAGCCAAAGATCATCATCGTTTCTATCAAGCTCGTCGATCACCTCGGCGCCGGGCGTGCCGGCAAGGGAATGGGGATGCATGCGGCCTTTGAAAATAAAGTCCTCACGCTGAAAGGCATCCGTTGAAAACACTACCGGCCAGCCCTGCTTTCGAAACAGGCCGCACAATCGATTCAGCGGAGCAATCGTCTCGCGGGCCATCGGTGTGATAGGCAGTTTCCGGGTATCGTCGAAATTATCCTTGACCATGTCGATGATTATAAGGGCCGGCTTTTCTGTTGGTGTCGCTGGCATGAGTAACCCTCTCAGAATTTACACAAGTTTTTGCAAATATAAGTTTGTTGCCCGGGCGGATTAATTAATCTATGGGTAAATATCATGAATAGCAGACAATGCCAACAGGCCCCATTTGAGGCATTGGGCAGTGTTGAGCGTTGGGCATAAAAGACCGGTCAACGGGCGACGGACAGCAGATGTGAGGCAAAAGATGTTGGCTCAAAAAGATCGATTCCGCAAAATCAATGATTTAAGAGAGAGACCTCTTGAACAGCCGGCATAAAAATTTACCTGACCTGATAGTATTCAGGTCAGGTATGGATCGAATATCGTCCGGCTGGTTAGATTTGCTCCAGAATTTCGGCTGGAACGTCATACGCTTCAGACGGCGAAAAATTCGTTTCGCTCGGAATGGAATCAGCCAGAATTGTCTGGATTTTATCTAATATTTCGCATCCCTGAACGCAATTGGGCAGGTCATCCCGGTTGAGGCAGTCTCGGCAGGGACTTTTTACCAGATAACCGATGTCAAAATCGAAATTATGGTTTTCACTCAATCTTTGTTGCATTTTAGCACCTCGTAATTTCTGGTTTCGATGTCATGGTTGCGATAGGATATTCCCAGGCCTGAAATAGCTGATTTAATCAGCGACAATGTGTCAACAATTTTGCTATATACCTATACAACTATCATGCCAACATTGTTATTTTTATATATTTCAATATATTCCAGATACTTACCCATAAGACTCACAAAAGCCCTAAAAGGTTTGTGACAAAAACAGTCAGGCCTGGCGTCAAAAAATTGTCATCCGAATCGGCTGCAAGTGTCAGAAAAAATTAAAAATGCCGGCTATTCTGCTGTTCTTGAAGCCCAAAAAACTGACAAAAAATGCAACCTAAAAAGATGCTTGATAAGTAACCACCCCGCCGCAAGCGGATGGAGTATTGGAAAAATTTCAATAAAAAGCCAACCGAATTTTTTCTTCAATTAGGTGTATCGGTCGCAATTAAGATTGAGTTTAGATCTTTTTTGAATTACTTAAATATTATTGTCGATACGGCGCCACGAAGCGCCTATCCTTTTACGGGAGGTAACGATGAATGACCTTGGCCTGAAACCAGATATTTCAGACCGTTATAAATTGTTTCTCAATGATGTTATGGAGTATCATCAGGAAAAAATACACTCTGTTTACGTAGTCGGCAGTGCATTAACCCAGGATTATGACCCGAAAATCTCGGACATCAATTCGGTATTTGTCCTGCATGAAATGGACCTCGAATTTCTTGACCTGCTGGCTCCCCTGGGTAAAAAATACGGCAAAAAGCGGATAGCTGCGCCGTTGATCATGACCCCCGGATATATCGATGAATCTATCGATGTCTTTCCCATAGAATTTTTAAATATAAAATTGCTTCATTACACGGTATTCGGAAATGATATTTTTAAGGATTTGGATATACAAAAATCAGATCTGCGGCGTCAGTGTGAAAGAGAATTGAAGGGTAAACTCATCGGTCTCAGACAAGGGTATATTTCCGCTGCTGGCGAACAAAGGATCCTCGCTCAGGGACTGGCAGAATCCTTCGCCGGATACATGCCGCTTTTCAAGGCCGTCATCGTATTGTTTGGCAGACAGGCCCCCCGAAATAACAAGGAGATCCTATCTGTGCTGGAGGAGGTATCCGGACTCAGAACAGATGCATTCAGGCAGGTATTGATGCATAAACACGGGCAAACCAAACCATCCAGCGACACGCTCAACCTGGTTTTTAAAGACTATTATAGGATCATTGAGCAACTGGGAGATATGATCAATGCCCTTGAAGATTAAGCCGGCAATCTTTTTCGTACTGCTTTCATTGATATTCAGCACCGCAGCCGTTGGTCACGCCGCTGAAGTTCCGGCACTGCCTCCTGACCCCGTCGTCGACCTCGCCGGTATCATCGATGATTCCATTCAGACCAAACTTAACCGGTATTTGAGGGAACTCGAACAGAAAACCACCGCTCAAATGGCGATTCTGACGGTTAAAAGCTTACAAGGGCAATCCTTGGAAGAATTTTCGATCACCATCGCTCATGATAAATGGAAATTGGGTCAAAAAGGTAAAGACAACGGTGTTCTTTTAGTGATCGCATTAAATGAGAGGAAATACAGAATCGAAGTCGGTTACGGGCTGGAAGGGATACTGCCGGACAGTCTGGTGGGAAGCATCGGACGGCAATACCTGGTGCCTTACTTCAGAAAAGGCGATTATTCCAGCGGAATTTATGCCGCTACACTGGCCATCGCCAACGAGATCGCCCAGGAGGCCGGCGTAAAAATTACCGGAATGCCGGCAGTTAATAAAGTCTCCCCGGTCGGAGACCACCAAAAATCTTCCGGCTTTTTGGGCAAAATAATCTCTCTGCTGTTTTTCCTTGCCATACTGATCATATTCATCAAAAATCCCAGATCTTTTCTGGCCTTGATGTTGCTTTCAACCCTTGGCGGCAGGCGGGGTTACTGGGGTGGTTCGGGAGGTGGTTTCGGCGGCGGCGGATTCGGCAGCTTCGGAGGCGGCGGCGGTGGATTCGGCGGGGGCGGAGCGTCGGGAAGCTGGTAGCAAGGGAATGACTATTGACGAATGAAGAATGACAAATGAGGAGGGTTGAATGACAAGTGTCGAATTGCGGAGAGCGTCATCATCAAATTTTAGAATGGAGTGAATTCCTTAATTCGTCATTCGACAATAGTCATTCGTCATTCATTCAAATGTAACGGAGGTTCTTATGTCAAACGCGTTAAAAGTCGTATTGGTCATATTGGGTGTCACCGTACTGCTGATGTTTATCGTTGGCGGCAAGCTGATATCCGGTTATAACCGGGTAATTACCCTGGAAGAGGACGTGAAGGGTAAATGGGCTCAGGTGGAAAACCAGCTGAAACGCCGCTATGATCTTATCCCTAACCTGGTCGAAACTGTTAAAGGGTACGCCAAGCATGAAAAAGAAATTTTTGAAAACATCGCCCAGGCCCGAACGCAATATTTTCAGTCCCAGGACGTAAAAAGCCGGATTCAGAGTGCCAATCAGCTGGAAGGCGCCCTTTCAAGACTGCTGCTGCTCCAGGAGCGCTATCCGGATCTCAAGGCCAACCAATCCTTTCTCAGGCTTCAAGACAGCCTGGAGGGAACCGAGAATAGAATCGCCGTTGAAAGAAAACGCTATAACGATTCAGTCCAGATGTTGAACACATACATAAGGACCTTTACCGGCAGACTCTATGCCCTGCTGGCCGGTGTGTCGCCGGCGGAGTACTATGAAATTCCGGAGGCGGAAAAAGAAGCACCCAAAGTCAAGTTCTAGAATTTCAGAAAGGTAATATTATCTGTTGCCGGGCCTGGCAGCTTCGGGAAGAGGTTGGACGGTTCGGTCGGTTTGCGGCTTACACGTGTGCTTATGGAAAAACACACCAATGAAAAGCATGAATAGGTGAATCGAAAAAAAATAGCATAAACCACTGTCTCTGGTGTTTAATCCCAGAGCGAAAAATAAAATGGCACTCCAGAAAAGCAGCTTGGTTTTCATTTGATTGTTTCCGCCTCAGTTACATCAGGAGATTTTTTTCTTGATAATCAATATATCGGCAGAAACATCATAAACTTGAACACTTCTATTGAAGCACTATGTGTGAGGGCGGATTAATTAGTCTGAATTTCAGCGTTTGGCATACTTGAGCATAATGGGGCCTGCACAGAGAATTAAAAAGTCGCCGAGCGGACCGTTGCACAGCAAGGTAACGATCGACAGGATAATCGAATATAAATACACTTCCGAATTCACCACAACGGCATTTAAAGTCTGCGGATTGACAATAAAAAATATCAAATTTCCAATGGATACCAACAAAATTCCCCATACAGCCCACTTTCGTAAGTTCCATACACCGATACCGCAAATAACCAGCGGCGGGATATTCAACAGGTATTTATAACCCAAGAGCTGAAGGATATTATCCGGTTGAACCGGTTCATATGCCACCCACAGAAAAGCTTTGAGAAGCGCAAGCCAGCCTACAGCCCAAAGGACCCATGGGAACTCGGTTTCCATTCTCTGAGGTGGAAAAATGATAAAATCGCTGCTATTCACCATACGCTCCTTTTTGGTCTTGCCTTTCAAGTTTCGCACAGTTAGATATTTGTCACGTGAAAATAAGCGATTTGCCTGTGAATGTCAATGGCCAGGAAAGGCAATCCGCCAAAAGCGAAAATTCGCGGGTCAGGCGGGATTTTGAAGCCGCCGCTAATCCAGTAAATTGATAATCGACAAAGACAGGAGGAAGAATGAGAGGGCAGCGCCTGTCAACCCTACCATAATTGGATGCCGAAAGATGAAAGAGTCAAGGTCGTGGCTGGATGTATTAAGTTTTTCGATGAGGGATTTTGTTTCGAACCAGGAATTCAACTTACTCTCTAACTGCCTCATTTTACCTGGTGCAAGAACAAGATTATGGAATCAATTATGATCTCAGGAACAAAAGTATTTTTTTGAGAACCAAGAAAGACTCTGGTAAACTTTTCAACATCCAGCGAAAAAAAGAAAAAGAAGAGGGAAAACGCAGCGCCGCCGATTAACAAAAGGCCGATAAGAAAACGATGGTTATAAAGATAATGCTCAATCTGAATATCTTTGTCCAGGAAATTAATTTTTTCATCTAAATTTATCTTCCGATTGAGGATATTGCTCAGGGATTTGGTCAGTTTGGTTGAAAACAGCAACATAACCGAAAGCGTCATCCCTAAAACGCCGAAGATTAACGTTAAAATCTCTAGGGTTTGCAATCCTATTTCCTGGATGATCTGCATTTGATATCCTTATCGCCAATTCGATATAAAAACTTGAATTGATTCGGCCATTGCCGGATGCAAGAGCCGGGGAATCCAAAGCGGACTTTATCCTAATTTGGTCGTCAGCCTTTTAGCCAGTTGCCCCAAATCTTCACTGGCGATGGCTTCCAGTTTTTTCCGCACAATCCTGGAATAATATTCACGCTCGGTTTTGGTAAATGCCTGGCCGTCCCGCTTTTTAAATATCAGTTCCTTTTGTTTGGGAGAAAATAATCTATCCAGGGAAGCATCGAGCGATTCCGTCTGCTTGCGCGTTTTCGGTTCCCGGTCAGCGCGGGATTGCGAACGAGCGGTCATGTATATGTCCAATGTATTTTCCAAAGCCTGCATTGAAACATACATGCCGCTGCTCAGTTGAAATTCTCCTGCCGACAGTAGATCGCCATATTTATGTTTCAGCGATGCGACAATTTGATTTAGATTTCCGGGTGGGTTAAGCCCTTTAATTTTAAAAATTGCGGCACTGACCAGAAGCAGTTTCTCCAGGTTCTGTCTCTTCGGGCTCGTCTCCCAGTATCGGGAAAACAATGCCTGCGAATTAAGCACCAAACCTCTGCGGGCACAGATGGCGAGAACGGCGGGAAATCTGGCAACGACCTCAACATCTTCAGCACTTGCCAGGGCATCCAAAATTACGATGATCTGGTTTTCACTAATTTTCTTGCGCCCAGAGTCGTTCAGCAGCGAATCAAGTACCTTTAAAGCCGTTTCTGATCCTTTTTTGTTTTCAGGTGTTTTTTTATGCATTGGCTTTTGGAGTTACCTGCGAATGATCCTGACTGTTTTATAGTATCCTTATTTGTCGAATAGAGCAAGAACATTGTATTCTAAAATACAATTTCTAACATCTATTAATTTGGATCGGTGTAATTGGTGACAAGATTTTTTTACACGGACTGCTATAGCAAATTCATCGGATGGGTACAATGGAATGATGAAACGGTGGCAGCCGTCAGCTTCGGTAAATTCTTTGTCTGGCCAAGGCCGCTTTGGTTAAAGTATCGACATGGATATCTACGTAATCGAAAACCCGGGCCATTTTTTTACCGGGTGCAGGACGCAGTACCCGGCCAAGATACTGCAGAACCCGGCCGCTGAATCGGATGGGGGTGGCCAGAAACAGGGTTGACAGATTTGGACAGTCAAAGCCCTCACCGATAAGCTGACCGGTGGCAATGACAACGTGGACCTTTTTTTGATTTAAACCTTCGATTACCTTTTGACGCTGATCCATGTTCAGGTCTCCAGTCAAAATTTCGGAATCGATTTTAAATCGAAACTTCAACAGGGCGCGCAGGTTTTCACAATGCGCTTTGCGATCGGACAAAACAAGACAAATCCCTTCATTGCTCGCGGTTTCCCGGGCAACGTCCGCCGCGATGAGAACATTTCTTTCCGTATCGGCCGTAAGCTCCGATAACATCTTGCTGTATTCAGTCACCGGGTCGTAATGGGGCTTGAAGTCGGTTTCGCGCGTGATAACCTCCGCGGGAAGTACATCGCCGGTTTTAATCAGATGCTTTTTATCAACTTCATGGTGTACGTCACCAAGGTGCCAGAAGATCAATTTTGACAGTTTATCCCTCCGCCAGGGTGTCGCCGACAATCCCAGCATATATTTGGCGTCAAAGCCGGTCACAGCTTCCGTGAAGGTGCGGCTCGGACAGCGGTGACATTCGTCTACCACCAGAAACCCGATATGCCTGGCGACTTCATCGACACATTTGTACAGAG
>Ga0307426_1000919_pt1 | contig 20095 bp, 15 predicted proteins | sample SalMarWE160340MG_FD_202165 | JGI IMG/M metagenome (GOLD analysis project Ga0307426, IMG submission 202165) | Salt marsh sediment microbial communities from the Plum Island Ecosystem LTER, Massachusetts, United States - WE1603-40 | ecosystem: Environmental > Aquatic > Marine > Intertidal zone >...
ATTATCAATCTCCCGGCTCTGGTCGAACTCGCCAAAAAATTTGGTGCGCGTGTGATGGTAGATGATGCCCACGCCGTCGGCGTTCTCGGTGAAAACGGGCGTGGTACCGCCGAACATTTCGGTCTGCTTGATGACGTAGATTTGATGATGGGCACTTTCTCAAAATCGTTTGCATCGCTGGGTGGCTACGTCGTCGGCGACGATACCGTTATAAATTATGTCAAACATTTTGCACGAGCATTGATTTTCTCCGCTTCGATACCGCCTTCGAATGTGGCCGCGGTCCTGGCGGCTCTGAAAATAATCCAGACCGAGCCGGAAAGGCGTGCCAACCTCTGGCGCAACGCCCGCAGGATGCTGGCCGAATTTAAACGACTCGGATTCGACACCGGCCGTTCCGAAACCCCGATCATCCCGATTATGATCGGCGAAGACATGGCCGCTTTCGCTTTCTGGAAAGAACTTTTCGACAACGGCGTATTTGCCAATGCCGCTGTTTCGCCCGCCGTTGCCCCCGGCAATGCTTTGATTCGTACTTCCTACACCGCCAACCATACCGACGAGCAACTCGATCGGGTTCTGGAGGTCTTCGAGAAAACCGGCAAAAAAATGGGTATTATATCATAAACGATGTCCGGCAATGTTGATATTATCGAAGTCGATTCCGCGCGCCTATTGAATCAGTTTATTACTTTACCATTTAAGTTGTATATGGATGACCCCTATTGGGTCGCACCGTTGATATATGAGCGCAAAGAATTTTTCGACAAGCGCAAAAATCCGTTTTATCGCGGCGCCAAAACCCGACTTTTTCTTGCCTCACAGGACAATAAATTGGTCGGCCGCATCGGCGTCTGTATAAATTACAATCACAACGAATTCCATGAAGAGAAAGTCGGTTTTTTCGGATTTTTCGAGTCGATCGACGATTACGAAGTCGCCTCGCAGTTGTTTAAAGTCGCGATGATTGCTCTCAAGGCGGAAGGCATGGAAAAAATGCGTGGCCCCGCCAGTTTTTCGACCAACCATGAAATCGGTTTTCTGGTCGAGGGATTCGACAGTCCGCCGACCGTCATGAATCCGTACAACAAGCCGTACTTACCGAAACTGGCGGAACAATTCGGTTTGAAAAAAGTAATGGATTTGCACGCCTATCTGATAACCAAAGAGACCCCGATCGATGAGCGACATCTGAAAATCGTCAAGCGAATCAGAGAACGCAATAAAATTAAAGTCAGATCGGCCGATTTCTCGAAATTCGCCCGCGAGATCGAAGTCATCCGTCATGTTTACAATCATGCCTGGGAGCGCAACTGGGGATTTGTGCCGTTACAGGAGGATGAATTCAACCATATGGCCAAAAATCTCAAGGAGATTGTCGATCCCGATATGCTTCTGATTGCCGAAATCGACGGCGAACCGGCGGGCTTTTCGATGGCGGTGCCGGATATCAATCAGGCTTTGATACACCTTCACGGCCGGCTGTTTCCGGCCGGGCTGCTGAAACTTCTGTGGCATACGAAAATCCGCAACAAGATTAAGGGCTTGCGGATGATGACTATGGGTGTCGTGCATGAGTATCAAAAACGCGGTATCGATAATATCTTTTTCGTGGATACATATAATTTGGGAGTACAAAAGGGCTACCAATGGGCCGAGTTGTCCTGGATTCTCGAGACAAATGAACTGATGTGCCGGGCGGCGGAAGACATGGGTGCGAAACTTTACAAAAAATATCGCATGGTCGAGATGCCCCTGTGAAAATATATTTTAAAATATTCTTTGTATCTCTCGCCGTTTTTTTGCTGCTGCTATCATGCCGGAGCCGGCTGAAACCGAAGATGTATCAGATCGGGGAAGAAACACGATTGAGGCTCGATTATATCGATAGTTACTGGTTGGAAAATTTTACATTGTCGCTTTCATCCGATACCGATCCGCTTATGCCCGGCGAGGGCAATGTCCTCATCAGCAATCAGCGGCGCATCGATCCCAATCGCGGCGAGATTCAGACCGGGTTGATTAAAGCGGTCGGGGAGATTAATTATCGTATTTATGTCGCTCTTCCGCAAAATATCACGACCGGCAGTCTTGATTTACAGAAAAAATCGATTTGCCGTATAATCGGGATGTATGAACTCGATGACCGAATCAAGCATTACGAATGCCGTGAGGGCCATCTTAAAATCGACACCGTCAAATCATCGCGATTCCATGCGGAGATGTATGGTAGGTACTTTAATTACAGGAACGATTCATTGGTTTTCGAGGGCGATCTCAACGTCAAACGCAGGTAGGGAGTAAATGCTTCCTTTATCGATCTTTCGGCTTTTTTCCACACGATGAAGGGAAAAATCAAAAACAGGCGCCGTATTGAAGCTGCGGATTTATGCCGCTTGAAACTGATTACTTCGGTCGCGTTATCTCCCGATGAGAAAAAAACAGCGTATACTCTGCAGACTATTTCCGATAACAGAAGGAGGTATTATTCGCATATTTATGTCGTAAATTGCCGAACAAAGGAGTCCCGGCAATACACTTATGGCGAAGTCTCCGATCACGGAATCGTCTGGTCGCCCGATGGTCGGCATATCGCCTTTATTTCCACGCGTGATCAGGAAGATGGGATTTATATCTTATCCGCCGACAGTGGAACCGAGAAAAATATAATAAATTTCGAAGGCACCGCCTCGTCTTTGACCTGGACACCGGACAGCCGTGAATTAGTGTATACTTTTCGACATAGCGATTCATATTACATAAAGGATAAAGACAAAAAATGGGAAGCTCCGCTTTTTCGTCATATCACCGGATTTCCGTATCGGGTGGACGGTGGCGGTTTTCTGTCTAAAGATTCTTTTCATATCTATAAACTGGATATCGAAAGCGGTCGTACTCGACCGCTCACGCGCGGCAAATCCGACGATTTTTCACCAGGCATATCTCCCGACGGCCGGTGGATAGCTTTCTGCTCGCAGGGGAGAGAGATTGTCCCGCCCTTCAATAGAGAACTATACGTTATTCCGATCAATGGCGGCAAAAGAGAACTGATTCCCACGCCGCCGGGGTGGGTCTGGTCACCTGTATTCTCACCCGACGGGAAATTTATCGCTTATTGCGGGGGGGACAATCCCGAAGATAATATGGGGGTGACCAATCTACATGTCTGGAAAGTACGCACCGATGGCAAAATGCCGGCGGTCGATTTGATACGGCAATTCGATCGTTCGACCGGTAACTACACCGTCAGCGATATCGGCGGTATGATAGGGATGCCGCCGCAGTGGTCGTCAGACGGCAAAAAAGTCTATTTTATCGCTACCGACATGGGCAACAGCCATATTTTTTATGTCAACTCGGCCGGTGGCAATCCGGCGCGTGTCACCGAAAAAAATTGTCATGTCAAGGCATTCAGTCTCGGCCGCCGTACGAATAAAATCGCAGCGATTATATCGACAACGAATATCCCCTCGCAGTTACATTTGCTTTCGGGCAGGTGCAGGGGGGATGTTAAATCAAAAGTAATTTTTGAACCGAATAAGAAGCTTCTTTCGAAAATTAACATCCCAAAGACTAAAGAAGTCTGGTTCAAGTCGAAGGATAGTACAAAAATACAGGGCTGGCTGGTGCTTCCTCCGAAATTTAGTAAGTACCGGAAATATCCGGCCATCCTGCAAATCCATGGCGGGCCGGTCATTCAATTCGGATTTACTTTTTATTTCGAGATGTTGTATCTGGCCTCGAATGGTTATGTTGTTTTTTGTACCAATCCGAGAGGAAGCACCGGACGGGGGGAGGCTTTTGCCGCACCGATAAGGAATGACTGGGGGACGGTCGAAGGTTACGATGATCTTATGGCGGCCGCCGACTATCTTGAAAAACTTTCATATGTCGATGCGAAACGAATCGGTGTTACCGGCGGTTCGTACGGCGGCTTTATGACCAACTGGATTATCGGTCATTCCAATCGTTTCGCGGCGGCGGTCACCCAGCGGTCGGCCTGCAATATGTCGAGCATGGTCATGACCGCTTCCGGTGACATGGGACGCGGCTTCGGTCGTCACCCGTGGAGCGATCCGGAATGGTACCGGAAAATGTCGCCGCTTACATACGCCGAAAATATCAGGACCCCCCTATTAATTTTGCATTCCGAAAACGACCTGGCCGCCAAAATCGATCAGGCCGATCAACTTTATACCGTTTTGAAGCTTATGAAAAAGAAAGTCGAATTCGTCCGTTTTCCGGAGGAATCGCACGGTTTGCCTCGATTCGGGCGTCCCGATCGACGTATCGCCCGGCTGGAATGGATATTGAAGTGGTTCGATAAATATCTAAAATAGAATCAATTATTATGTTTTAGAGGTAGGGCAGAACCCGAGTCCCGACGCATCAGCGGCGGGACGATGTGGTTCTGCCATCTTCTATTTCAAAAGCAACATCTTCTTCGTATTGACAAAATCACCGGCTTTGATTTGATAAAAATAAACACCGGTGGCGACCAGATTGTTGTCACTGTCGGTACCATTCCAGTAAGCCGTATGCGTCCCGGCTGGCATCGTCTGATCAAAAATAGTTTTAACTTTCCGCCCCAGAACGTCGAAAATAGTGATCGTCACATTTGATCTCCTTGGAAGCGTATATTCAATCTTTGTCGAAGGATTAAACGGATTGGGGTAATTCTGGTGGAGCGCAAATGACTCCGGCCGATTATCATTTTCATTGTCAGTCACATCTGTGGCACCGCATCCAACACCTAATGCGCCTATCAACGTGCCGCAGCTATTATCCGGATGCCCCGGCGCGCAAGGCGAATTATCGGCAAGGTGAAGGTCGTTATTTGAAGTATCGCAAAACAGAGGATCTATAGACATATTTCCGTTTATTCCAGCGTAGGAGGCTATATGATCGACCCAGTCACCACTATCATTGCCATAAATGTCGGTGCACGACGGACGGACCAAGCCAATAGTGGTAGTATATTTTTCGCTTATTATTGGATAACCCGATGAATTGAAAGCAACAATGCAATTGTTCATAATTATACTAGAATAACTGGAGCGCTGATATAGTGCACTGCCTGTTGAGGCGTCGTTACCGAAAAATGTGCTATTATCTATAGTCATATCTGATTCCCACCTATACATATAATTCATTATAGCACCTCCGCACCCAATGGCCCGGTTTCTAAGAAAAATACAATTCCTTATAATTGTGCCATGCATACTGGTACCGCATATCGCCCCTCCACCGGCTTCCGCATAATTATTATAAAAAACGCATTCCTCCAAGACGTTGGGACACTGCGTAATATATATGGCACCGCCCGAATTTGTCCAATTGGAGTCGAATACACATCCTATAATTCTGCTGTCATTGATTCGGCTATGAATTGCCCCACCATACCACTTGGCAGAATTTCTTACAAATCGGCAATTATATGTATATGCCGAACAACCCAATGCCAAATAAATCGCACCGGCTCTATTATCAGCATAGTTATCTACGAATATACAATTCATTAGCGAATCAGAACTTCCCATTAGTCTGCTTCCGCAGTAATAAGCTCCACCGGCGCTTCTGGCGCTATTATTACGGAAAATGCAATTTTTCACTGTCGGATTTCCTTGACCCTCAGATATTATCGCCCCGCCAAGCTGGTTGGAGTAATTATTCTCGAATATACACGAATCAATATGAATATCAGTCGTCACATATATTGCCCCGCCACCATCAAATACGCTTGTGGAAATGGCTTGACTATCGGTAATTCGACAATTTTTTATTATTGGCATTGAGTTGTATATCAGCATCCCCCCACCCGAGATCGCGTATCCATTGCGAATCCAGAATCCATCAACGACAGTACTGGAATCCTCAGCTGTATGAAAAATGAATCCTCGGTGTGGCTCTTGCTCGCTCCCTTCGCAATCTATATGAGTGAAATCGTAGCCATTTTCGGACATTAAAACAATTTTCCTTCCACCGAAATCTATATCACGATTTCCTTCACCCTTATATACCCCATCCGCCACAAGTACCGTATCGCCACCATTGGCGCCGTTGATTCCAGCCTGAATCGTTGCCGAATCGCCCGGAACTTGAATAATCTTTGCCGAGACACGCCGGCAAATAAGAAACATTATAAGAATATATTGTATTAATTTTATAGATTTAACCAAATCGCCCTCCTTTATGAAAAATCTCGAACTATCCCCCAGGAAAACGATCAATAGCCTCTATTTAAACTTATTGATAAATCCATTTTACGCAAGTCATTTTTTGCCTCCCTTTTTATCGATTGTGTTTTTTGAGCCCCCGCACGTCACCAGGCGAAGCGGCGCAATCGCTGATATTTTGTCGTGATTTGCCCGAGACAATGCCAAGGATATGACCTGACGGATTCATATGCTGGCGCAAATACTTCAGCTTAATATCAGGTAAATCGATTATTTTCCCTTCTCAACACTTTCCTAAAAGACTATATTGATTCAATGGCAAAAATCGAAATCGATAAAAAACGCAATTTTCTTCCACCGATTATCTTCTTCGTCATCTCGCTTGTATTCGTACTGCCTTTTCTGCTAAAATGGAAGTACATCGGAGTCGGCGACTGGGAATTATTCGTCACTATGGCGGCAATACCTGTAAAAACCGTTTTGCACTTCCATCAATTTCCCTTCTGGAATCCATATATCGGCGGCGGAAATATATTATTTGCCCATCCCGAGGTCGGAGTGCTCTCACCCTTTTTTATACTGCTGCTTATTTTCGGACCCATCGGCGGGCTCAAACTTCAGATGCTTGTCTGTTATTTCCTTGGTTTCTGGGGATCTTATAAGATGGCCGGTAGACTCGGTCTGTCGGATATAACCTCATATCTGGTATCGTTTGCTTATTTCGGAAGTTCCTACTTCTCTTTGCATTTCTCGATCGGACATGTCCCTTTTACTCATTTCTGTTTCCTGCCCTGGTTTATTTATTTTCTGCTGAAAGTAGAGGACAACTGGAAATACATCTTCGGCGCGGGACTGACTATTGCTTTGATAGTCATCGGCAATGGGGCCGCGGTACCATTTTTATATACTCTGTTTTTCACAGGCGTTTTCGTAATTATGTATTCGATTGAGAAAAAATCAGTCCGATTCGTCAAAGCTTATATCGGCTCCATTATTATGGGCCTGCTCCTGGCATCGGTGAAGTTTATCCCGATGTTCAATTATCTGACTCACAATCAGTGGGAGGGGATGCCGAACGATTTCACGCCTATTAGTCTGGCGCTGAAAGGATTATTCTCTTTCAACCAGGAAATCTTTCAGAATGTGAATCCCGAACAGTACTGGGGTTTCCATGAGTACGGTGCTTTTATTTCTCCGATAGTCGTAATACTGGCTATTATCGGATTGATTTTTTCATTTAAAAAATGTCGTCTCTGGCTGATAGCCGTCTTTTTTTTCTTTCTATTCGGATTGGGCGACCTTTTTGATTTTTCACCCTGGAATCTTTTCATGCATGTGCCCGGATTTTCCTCGATTCGTTCTCCGGCCCGGGCCAACCAGTTTGTCGTACTATCGATTGCCGTCATTTCGGGCTTCGGACTTGATTATCTAATGGAAAAAATAAAAGCGTTTGATTTTTCAAAAAAAATCGCCTCAGCTATTTTAGTCGGTGTCGTTTTATTGATAAATTTCCTTGTCAATCTCCCGGCCTTCAAGACCATTGATTATAAACTGCCGGAGGAAGTCGTTTTTCATGATGATTTCCGCCAGGCGGTCGGTGATGCCGACGATATTTATGAGCTTTTCCGGCAAAATCGCGGGTCGCTGAAAGCGCCCTGGCTGTCGGCTTATAAGGAAAGTCGGGGAATCGTTACACCGACCGAGGATGTTCTTATGGAGTATGTTTTGAAAGGTCAGGTGCGGGTCATTAATCGCCGGTACACCCCGAACAAGGTCGAGTACGAAATCGCGCCTTCTTCCGAAGCGACAATCGTATTTAGCATCGGCTATGATCCCGGATGGCACGCGACCGATGGTCGTCCTCTTTATGAAACCAATGGTCTGGTCACGACCGATGTTGCCGCAGATGAAAGTAAAATCGTACTTAAGTACCGTCCGCCGTATTTTATACCCGGTCTGATAATATCAGTTTTATCGATTATTGGATGTCTTCTGTTCGGCTTTAATCGCAACTTTGGCAAATGGCTGGAGTCGATATTTAAATAATGTCCAGATCGCCTGAAGACCGTCTTTCCAGTTGATTTTTTTCCCCTCTTCGAATTTTCGCGGACTGTATGATATCGGGATTTCGTGGATTTTTATTTTATTACGACCCAGCTTGGCGACGACCTCGGGACAGAATTCGAATTTCCGGCTGACAAGATTCATCCCTTTTATAATATCGGTTCTGATCATTTTATAGCAGGTCGACTCATCGGTAATACCAACCCGGAAGAGTGCATTGGCGATAAATGTCAATAGCTTACCGCCCAGAAGATACCTTTGGTACGACACCCCGGATTCCGGATTCAATATTCGCGATCCAAAAACCGCTCCGGCCCGATTTTCCTCGGCAATCCTGATCATCTTCACCAGATCCCGCGGTTCATATTCAAGATCACCGTCCTGGATAACCGTGTATTCACCGGAAGCATATTCCAATCCGGCGATAATTGCGTCACCCTTCCCGATATTGCGTTCTTTTTCGATAATCCTGACACCCGGTCGATCGGCGAATTTCTTAAGAATTTCTCCGGTGCCATCGCTGGACCCGTTGTCGATGATAATCAACTCCGAATCGATATCGAGCTCAAGGACTTTGTTGATTATCCGGGCGGCAGTCGCTTCCTCGTTATAGAGCGGCATCAGAATGGATAAGAGCATGTCCCAATATAGTTATCGGTGATCGGAAGTCAATAGCTGATAAAATGTTACACATTGTCAATACATCCTTGACTTTTATAACAGTTTTTAGTATAAAACATTTTTAAATTTACGGCGCTTATGGCGATTTAAATAAGGAGTATGCTTTGAAAGTGGCTTTTAGGTTTTCCAGGCCGTTTTTTTATGCCGTTATATTAACCCTGGCCATTTCATACTGTGCATCTATGTCCGGACAGAATAGCTTTAACTCCGCCCGCGCCGAAAGTTATGTCAGCATCGTTAATCCCGAAACATACGTAGTTCGTCCGGGCGACCGCTTCCGTATCGATTTTTGGGATGGTTCCACTAAGGCCATGGATATAATCGTCACTCCGGAGGGATCGTTGTTGCTGCCCTCGATCGGGGCATTAAAGGTCGGCAATTTGACTTTGACCGAAGCCAAGGCGAAATTGGAAAATCTGATAAACCGATTTTATTCCGAGACCGATTTTACCGTCAGCCTGGTCGGTGTCCGGCCGGTGAAGGTTTTGGTTATGGGCGGAATCAAGAATCCGGGACTGTATGACGGCAACGCCTTCAGTCGGGTCTCGGAGATGATTGGGAAAGCGGGCGGATTTGTCGATGGAGCTTCACGGCGAAGAATAAGACTTTTCGGTTATGGTGAAGATCATCTTATCGACATCCTGCGATTTGAAAGAAGTGGCGACCTGGACGCCAATCCGAGTGTCTATTCCGGGGATAAAATACTGGTTCCGCTGGTAAATGACTCCTCATCATTTATCCATATTTCCGGCGAAGTAATATTGCCGGGGAGTTTTGAATTTGTCGAGGGTGATCGGCTCGGCTCGGTCATCGAACTGGCGATGGGATTGACCGGGCTGGAAAGCGATTCGGTTTATATTTATCGGAAAAGCGGTGATTATTTAAAACCGATTGTTAAATCGATAACCGAATTGACATTTCCGATTAAGGAGGGTGACAAAATCATAATAGGCCGTCGCCCCGATGTTTATTCCACCGATTATTTCTCCATTGTCGGCGAAATAAAAGAACCGGGTCGCTATCCGTATCAGACAGGTTTGAATTTGAAACAGGCTATTTTAAACGCAGGCGGTCTGGCGCCGAAAGCGGATATTTTCTCGCTGGCCATATTTCGCAAATTTGAGTTTATGCGACCCGGGGAAAATATCGAGCAATTAAAAGCTTTCAGCCCTAATAATCTCTCTCTGGGCGGCAATAATGAACCGGTTTCATTGAAAATTGACCGCTCTTTCCCGGAGCATTTGGATGCAATATCGGTCGAACCGGGTGATTCCATCATAATTCCCCCCAAAACCGGCCTGGTTGGTATCTATGGCATGGTCAACCGTCCGGGAACGATTGGGATTGAAGGATATGAGAAGGCATCGGATCTGATAAAAAAAGCCGGGGGTTTCTCCAGGGAAGCGTATAAAAAGGCTGTTGTTGTCATAAGAAAATCCTCGGGAATGAAAATCATCGCCGCGCCGAATATAGATATTTTCGACGGAGATACAGTTATCATCGAAGAGGAAAAAGGCAGAAGAAATCTCTGGGAGAAATTGAGGGATTTTTCATTGATACTGGGGGGAGCAAGTCTGGTTTATTTGGCTGTAGACAATATGACCGATTGATGATATGGAAGAAACACGATTTAATCTTTGGCGACTACTGGAAATTATCGCCCTCCGGATAAAATTTATAGTCCTTTTTGTCCTTGTCGTGACACTTATATCCGTGATTATCTCGCTCTTATTACCCCGCTGGTACAAGGCCACCGCTTTGCTGTTGCCGCCGCGTGAATCGGGATTTAATCCGGGTTGGTCAAGCAACGATGTATCGTATTCGCTGACATCGGGAATCCGATTGCCCATCATGGCGACGCCCAGCGATATATATGCGCGTATTTTGGAAAGCCGGCAGCTTGCCGAGCGGGTCGTCGCCGCCAACGATTTAAGTAAATACTATGGGGTTAATTCTCTCGATGAGGCGATAAAAATCATCGATAAACGTTCCGATTTTCGGGTCACACCCGAAGGTTTACTCGAGATTGGCTATATCGATAAAGACGCCGGGATGGCATCGAAAATCGCCAATTCTTACGCCGATGAACTGGACATGATGACCCGCGAGCTGGCGTCGTCACGCGCGCGTATAACCAGGGAGTTTATCGCCGGGCGATTGGATGAGGTTGCCCGCGATCTTGATTCCGCGCGAATAGCCATGAAAAAATTTCAGGATCAACATAAAGCTATTGATCTGGATAAACAGACGCAATTGGCTATTGAGTCGGCGGTGGGATTAAAAGTCAGCCTGGCCAACAGCGAAATAGAGCTTAACGTGGACGAGCAGACTTTATCGAAGACGCATCCCGATGTAATCAGCCTCCGGAGAAAAATAGCCGAGATTAAAAAGCAGATAAGGGCTCTGGAATTCGGCGGCAGCGATAGTACGTACCTGAATTTACCTATTTCCGAAGTACCGGCGTTGAAAATCCAATATGCCGAAATTGCCAGCCGTTTAAAAATTTCGGGAAAGCTCTATGAGATTCTATCCGAACAGTACGAGCAGGCCAAGATCGCCGAAAAGGCGGTAACGCCGAACGTATCGATTCTTGACCGCGCTTACCCGCCCGATCTGGCTATAAAACCACAGAAACGAAAAATAGTCATTTTTACATTCTTGATCTCGCTGATATTCGCCATATTTCTGGTACTGGTTCTGAATTATCTGGAAAATTTGAGAAACAACTCACCGGAAGATTATGCCAGATTCAGATTGTTTTATGGGGCTCTTTTCGGGTGGCTTCCCGGTATAAAGAAAACAATCAAGCGAGGGAGTTAATCGATCATATTATGAAAAACATCGCGATTATCGGTATCGGTGCGTGGGGCGGAAATTTACTCAGAAATTATTTCAATCTGTCATCCGGTCATCTCGTCCTGGCCTGCGATACGGATGAAAAACGGTTGGCCGCCGCGAAGTCGGCCTATCCCGGCTTGGAGACTGCTACCGATTATATGGATATCCTAAAACGTGATGATATCGGTGCGGTCGTAATTGCCACACCGCCGGCCCAACACTATCAGCAGGCGATGACTTTTCTTGAAACCGGTCGCGATGTCTTCGTCGAGAAACCACTGGCGCTTTCGGTCGAAGATGGCCGGAAGCTGGTCGATAAAGCCGAGGAGAAAAAAGCGATTTTGATGGTCGGCCATATCATGGTCTATCACCCGGCGACATTGTATCTGAAAAAACTACTGGATAGCGGCGTTCTGGGTGATATTTATTATCTGTATTCCAATCGTGTGAATCTCGGCAAAGTCCGCGACGTGGAAAATGCACTATGGTCGTTCGCTCCGCATGATATTTCGATTATACTGCATCTTCTGGAAGAGGACCCGGTGCGGGTAACCGCCACCGGTTCGTCATATCTTCGGAAGGGCATCGAGGACGTCGCTTTTATGGTGCTTTATTTCGAAGACGGAAAGATGGCGCATGTTCATGTCAGCTGGCTCGATCCGCATAAAATTCGCCAGTTAACTGTCGTCGGATCCAAAAAAATGGTCGTCTTTGATGATGCCGGTGCGGCCGAAAAGATTCGTATCTATGACAAAGGAATCGATCAAAAACAAAATTACGACACGTACGGCGAATTTCTGACTCTTCGCACCGGTGATATTTTAATCCCTAAAATCCCGTCGGTCGAGCCGCTGGCCGAAGAGTGTCGGCACTTTTTAAACGCACTGGAAAGCAGGGAAAGGCCCACGTCCGATGGTTATGAGGCGTTAAAAGTACTCAAAGTCCTTGACGCGGCGCAGAAATCTCTGGAGGCGGGCGGCACCCCGGTACATATAAGTAAATAACGAGGTTAACATGTCGGATGCTTTTATTGATAGCTCAGCCCTGATTGGTGATGGAACCGTGTACGGTAATTTCTGCACTTTTGGCGCCAACGTCGAAATCGGAAAAGGATGCCGGTTGGGCAATAATGTCGTCATCCATCCGGATTCGAAAATCGGCGATCGTGTCAGAATCGATGACGGTGCCGTAATCGGAAAATTGCCCATGAAGGCGGCCAATACCGCGGTGACCAGAGAACAGGAACTGCCGCCCGCGGAAATCGGCTCCAATTGTATTATTGGTACCAATGTGGTTGTCTATCGCGGATGCAGTATCGGGCAAAAAGTCCTGCTCGCGGACATGACCACGGTCAGGGAAAATGTGACGGTCGGCGATTTTACCATTGTCGGACGTGGTGTCGCCATTGAGAATTTCTGCAAAATCGGGCGCTACTGCAAACTGGAAACAAATGTCTATATTACCGCTTATTCCGAACTCGAAGACCGGGTCTTTGTCGCCCCCTGCGTGGCGACCTCGAATGACAATTTTGTCGGGCGAACCAGGGAGAGATTTAAATATTTCAAGGGTGTGACGGTGAAAAAGGGCGGACGTATCGGTGTTAATGCGACGATTCTGCCCGGTAAGACCATCGGCGCCGACTGTCTGGTCGCGGCCGGAGCTCTTGTCACATCGGATACGCCGGATAAAACAATCGTGGCCGGTGTTCCGGCGAAACCGTTTCGTGGAGTACCCGAAAATCAGTTACTGGAAAATCAGGGCTGGGATGAATAGAGGAGAAAATCATGGCTGTACCACTACTCGATTTGAAAAGACAGTACATAACAATTAAAGATAAGCTGGATCAAGCAGTCTTAAATGTTCTCGATCATGGCCGCTTTATTCTCGGACCGGAAGTCGCTAATCTGGAGGAAAAAATCGCATCGATGTGCGGTACAAAACATGCCGTCGGGGTTGCCTCCGGGACCGATGCTCTATTGGTATCATTAAGAGCCGCCGGTGTCGGGGCGGGCGATGAAGTCATCACCGCCGACTATTCGTTTTTTGCATCAACGTCTGTTATCTCACGTGTTGGTGCGACTCCCGTGTTTGTCGATATCGAGGAGGATACATACAATATCGATGTCGCCAAAATGGAGAAAGCGATTACACCGAAAACAAAGGCGATTATTCCGGTTCACCTCTTCGGTCAGTGCGCCGATATGGACCCGCTGATGGCGATTGCGAAAAAACACAACCTGATCGTTATCGAAGACGCCGCCCAGGCCATCGGGGCAAAGTACAAGGGCAAAATGGCCGGCTCCATCGGTCACTTCGGCTGTTTTTCATTTTTCCCTTCGAAAAATCTCGGAGGCGCCGGGGATGGGGGCATGGTCGTTGTCGATGATGAAGATAATTATACCGAACTCAAAATGCTGCGCGTGCACGGCTGGAAGAAAAAATATCGTCCCGAGGTAATCGGTTATAATTCCCGTCTGGATTCGATTCAGGCGGCGGTGCTGCTGGTCAAAGCCGATTATCTGGCCGGCTGGACGGAAAAGCGTATCGAGCATGCCCGGAAATATGATGCCGCGTTTTCCGGCACGTCAATCAAAACACCGGTCGTTCGGGATTATGCTTATCATATTTATAATCAATACACGATTGCGGTCAAAAATCAGGAAGAATTGATGGCTGTGTTGAAAGAAAAACAGATCGGCCATGACATTTATTACCCGCTGCCGTTTCATCTGCTTGATTGTTATAAAGGCCTTTCTTATAAAGAGGGTGATTTCCCGGTCAGTGAAAAAGCCGCGCGGGAAGTCGTTTCGATTCCGGTTTTTCCCGAGTTGACCGAATCCGAGCAGGACGAGGTTATCACGGTCGTGAAATCGGTATCGGCTTAGAATCGATAATAAAATGGAAGCGGCTTTCCCCGGGGGTATGGGGTAAGCCGCTTTTTGATATAAATGAAAAATATGAAAACGAGTCATTTCCCGAGGTAGATTGAATTGTCCATGAGCCCCACCATCAGGCAGGCCATCATCGGTGTTTCCGGAATTGCAATACTATCAAAACTGGTTGGCTTCCTGCGTGAGATGGTGATAGCCGAACGCTTCGGTACATCTCAGGAATATGACATTTTTCTTCTGGCCATCTCAGCCCCGGTTTTTTTCCAGGTGGTGGCCATGCGTGCAACCAATTTTTTGACGATTCCGATCCTGGCAAGAATGAATTCATCACCGAACGGTGATACCGATAAACGCAACGTCTGGAGTCTGTTCAACTCTCTCTTTTCGATAGTTGTTTTTTTATTGGCGATTGTTTTCATTCTGGCACCGTCCTTTGTCCGGATGATGGCGCCCGGTCTCGACGAAGATAATCTCATGCGCGGAATATTATACTGCCGGGCATTTTCCCTTACAATTCTTCTCAGTTTTCTGGAATCGTTCCTGCGTTCGGCTCTTAACGTCAAAAAGTCCTTTGCCTACCCGGCGATGGGTACCATAATTTTGAACATTGTCATTATTGTGATTATATACATTTTTTCCACAAAAATTTCAGTGGCTGCCATCTTAATAGGCACGATATGCGGCATGGCCTTGCAGGTGATATTTCTTCTTTTGAAATTATGGGATATAAGCGTATTAAAATATTTCAATTTTGATATTTTCGGCGGTCAGGTGAAGCAAACTCTGGCGGTCGGCGGTTTTATTGTCCTCGTTGAACTCCTGATGGTGACCTTTTTTATAATCGACCGCTACTTCGCCGCCGATCTCGCTGAAGGAGTTGTGTCATCTCTGAAATACGCCAGTGTTCTGGTGATGCTGCCCGGCAGCATCATCGGCTTCGCCATTGCCGCGGTTACTTTTCCCTATCTGAGCGAGAGATCCGGCCGGGATAGGATGCGAGAGTTCTCCACGTTGCTGCACACGTCGCTGTCGCTGGCTTTGACAATCGCCCTGCCCACCGCTATATTCTTTCTGGTATTCTCCAAAGACCTGATTGCGGCGGTTTTTTTCCGCGGCGCCTTCGATCTTAATTCGCTGAAGATGACGTCGCAAATTGTAAAAGCTTATTCACCTTATGTCGTTTGTCTTTTCTTGTATGCTATCATGATTCAAGCCTGTTATTCGTCCGGGAGGCAGAAAACGGTTTTCTGGATATCACTTCTTGCGGCCGCCGCAAAACTCTTCCTGACCTGGCTGTTTAAGTCTATTTTTGATTATCCCGGAATCGCGCTGGCGACATCGGCCGTGCATGTCATGATATTCGGTCTGTTGGCCGCGATTTTAGCAAGACAAGGGCTCCTGGCGGATATAAAAGGACTTGCCGTCACAGTGCTTCGCGTTATTGTCGCCTCGATACCGATTCTTGTAATAGGCTATTTTAGCGGTATGCTGCCCGAAATATCATCGGGTACGACTTTTTTGCAAAAAATGAGAGTCATACCCATTGCAATCCTTTCATTGGTGTTATTCATCGGCATGGGTTATATAATGAGAATTAATGAAATCATGTCGCTGCTGAAAGGTCTGAAAAAGGAGTTGTGATAGAAGGATGACAGGCAATACCGTTCAAATTAAGAGCCGGCTGGTCGAGAATACGACTGCTGTCTTTCTGGTTTTTCTGGTGGTGGGGAGTCTGATGCTTTTACTCACCGATTTTCACGCAATCGCAGCTCTGATTCTGGCATTACCGGCAGTGCTTCTGCTTGTCTCTTCAACCAGATTTGCAGCCTACTTATTCGTATTTTCAATATATATAGCGATGAGCGTGAATCAAAATCCGCCTTTGATACTGTCTGATGTGATGGCCCTGATATTAATGGCGTCATTTGCCGTCGACTTTTTGCTGAAGGGCAAGACCGAATTAAGTTTTCCATCCATATCCGGCTACTATGTGGCTTTTATACTGGCCATCGTAGCGGTTTCGGTTTTTTCATACAACTATCTTTATTCTATAACGTCGTTACTGCGTATTGGTGTTCAGTTCGCTATTGTCATAATTCTATTCAACGCTTTTAATGCTAGGGAAGCCGAACGGCTGATCAAAATATTTTTCTGGATTCCGGTTTTTCAATCTGTATACAATATGTTCCATTTCTTCGGCTCGGGAGGTTATGACCGTACGTTTGGATTTGCCGGAGCATATTTCGATGATCTATGTATGCTGGCCTGGCCGATCGGTCTGGCCTATTTTATCTGGCTGAAATCCCGCCGGTCGGCATATACTTATGGTATCGGCACGATGCTGGTTCTGCTCGGTTTGCTGGCGACTCAATCCCGCGCCGCATTGTTTACACCGATTTGGGTAAGTATCATAATTATCATTTATTCCGGCCATAAGGCAAAGAAACTGGGTATGGATTTCGTTTTGCGGCGATTGAAGTTTTTAATTTTGACAGGAATATTTCTCGGAATAGTGCTGACTGCCTTTGGATATCTGGCCGGGACGATTGCCCGATTCCGCGAGCTTCCCGAAATCTACAGTGGGACCGTGTGGCTGCGAATGTCCCTCTGGCGGACCGGTCTCCATGCATTTCTGGAAAATCCGTTGACCGGTGTTGGTCCGGGTACCTTCAGGTATGTGGAAGCGATTTATCCGGTTCTTCATTTTGATCCGGCCAGATTATATCTAAACCAGCCGTCAGCGCATAACCTCGTGCTGCACTACCTGGCCGAAACCGGTTTGATAGGAACCATAGCCCTTCTTGCATTGTTTTTAAAAAATTTACTCTCGTCGATAAAACTGGCGCGGTTTCCCGATTACAAAGCACAGTCGGCCATCTCGATTGGACTTATGGGCGCCGGATTGGCCATTTTCGGATCGATTTTTTATATGGATGGATGGATGTGGGGACAAAATGCTCATGCCGCCCCGTTGGTTATCGCTGTAACCGCAAAACTGGTTTGTGATAAATATATCAGTTCATGAATATTACGGGTGACTATTGATTCAAAAACCGACAAAAGTGATTTTATTTGGTTATGGCGACTCCGTCCATATTATGCGCTGGGTGAAGGGGCTTGCAAACAGGGGTTTTGCCATTACTATTATTACTTTGGGAAAAGGACCAATAGACGGTGTTGAAACGATTAATCTCCCGGTCGGCCGATCAAGAAGCCGTGCTTACTTCCGCCATCTCGGAAAAGTCAAAAAATTGGTCAATAAGCTCCGTCCTGATTTGATTCATGCCCATTATGCCACCGGTTTTGGTCTATGGGGTTATTATTCGAAATTTCACCCTTATCTCTTATCTGTCTGGGGATCCGATATAATCAGTTTCCCGGATAATTTTATCAAGCGGATATTTCTCGGAAAAATCTTAACGTCAGCCGATCTTATTACTGCGACAAGTAATTATTTGAAAAAGCACACCGTACGATTATACCCGCGGCTCGAGTCAAAAATATCGATAATACCGTTTGGTGCTGAAATCCCGGACGCAATTGCCGACAGGAAAAGCGACGATATCGTACGGCTGGTTTATATCAAAAAGCACGAAAAAATTTATGGCCCCGATGTTCTTCTGGCAGCAATGCAAAAGATTATCCGGATTAAACCGAATACACGTCTTACCTTAGCCGGTCAGGGTTCAATGACCGCCGAACTCAGGGGGCAATCAGAGCTGTTGGGCATCGAGGATAATGTCGATTTTTGCGGTTTTATAAATCCGGATAAAATGTCTTCTTTTTTGAGTCAATATGATATTATGGTGATGCCTTCGCTTCAGGAATCGTTCGGTGTCGCTGTTCTGGAGGCCTCCGCAGTTGGCCTGCCGGTCGTTTCCAGCGATATCGGAGGTATTCCCGAGGTATTGATTTCGGGAAAGACCGGTATTCTTGTACCTCCCGGCAATTCCGATGACCTTTCTCAGGCAATAATCAGATTGGCCGATAATGCCGAATTAAGAAAGACGATGGGACAGGCCGGACGAAAAATGGTTGCGGACAAATTTCGATGGGAGGTCTGTCTGGACAAAATGGCCGAGTTGTATGAACGTCTTGTTTCAAAGGCATCGAAGAAAGTTTGATTTATGAAAGTCCCTTTTTTCAGATTGCGATTAACCGACGTTGAAAAAAAAGAGGTCAATGATACTTTGACCAAAGGCTGGGTAACGAGCGGTCCCAAAGTCCGTTTACTCGAAGAAAAAATTCGCCGGCTGACCGGAGCCAAATATGCCGCGGCGGTGGCGTCCGGGACAGCCGGATTGCATCTGGCCCTCGAAACTTCGAAGCTGCGTCCGGGCGACGAAATAATCACGACACCGTTTACCATGGTGGCCACGATTGAGGCTATCCTGTACGCCGGAGCAATACCGGTTTTTGCCGATATCGACCCGGTGACATTGAATATAGACGCGTCGTCGGTCGAGAAAAAAGTAACCGGCAAAACCGGGGCAATTGTCTCCGTCGATATTGCCGGATGCCCCTGTGATTATGCAAAGCTGACACGTCTGGCGCGTCGATATAAGATCGACCTGATTGATGATGCCGCGCATTCGCTGGGGGCGAAATCCAAAGGCAAGCCGATCGGCTCTCTCACGGACGTTACCGTCTTTTCTTTTTACTCCACGAAAAATATCACGACCGGTGAAGGCGGGATGGTCGTCTCGGATTCGAAACGACGGGTAGATAAAATAAAAAATCTGTCGCTGCATGGGATGACTTCATCGGGCTGGAAACGATACGCTGGCGGCGGGTGGAAGTACGATATTACCGATCTCGGCTATAAGTACAATATGTCGGACCTGTCGGCGGCGCTCGGTCTGGGGCAGTTGAAGCGTTTCGGCGAAATGCAGAAAAAACGCCGGCAGCTTGCCGAGCGGTACTGCGAAAATCTGAAGCACCTCGATGAATATTTTGAGTTGCCGTATCGCGGCGCCGATATAACTCACGCCTGGCACCTGTTTATTATTCAGTTAAAATTGAATCGATGGCGGCTCAAGCGTGATCATGTGATAAACGAACTGGAAAAACGAGGCGTCGGCTGCGGCGTGCATTTTATACCGGTTTATCGCTTTTCATATTTCAAAAAGATCATGCCATACAAACCCTCGGATTTTCCCGTTTGCGAAAGCGCCTATAAAGGAATTGTCTCATTGCCGCTCTATCCTGATCTGAGTTTCAAAGAAGTCGATTTTGTTTGTGATGTCCTGTCCGAACTTGCCGGGACCTTCGGCGCTTGAATTTCCATCTTGAATTTCCACACCGTTTTTCGTAACTTCAGGCGGTGATGTAAAATGCCTGCGAACTTGCCGCCGCAATATTACGAGCTGGAACGAGAATACAAAGCCGAGCGCGATCCGCATGAAAAACTGCGCCTGGCGCAGGAGCTTCTGGCTATCATGCCTA
>Ga0307426_1000920_pt1 | contig 20094 bp, 16 predicted proteins | sample SalMarWE160340MG_FD_202165 | JGI IMG/M metagenome (GOLD analysis project Ga0307426, IMG submission 202165) | Salt marsh sediment microbial communities from the Plum Island Ecosystem LTER, Massachusetts, United States - WE1603-40 | ecosystem: Environmental > Aquatic > Marine > Intertidal zone >...
CCCCGAAACGATCGATCGTCACCAGCAGAGCATCCTTTCCCACCACGGCGGCCCATCCCTGGGAAATACCGGATTCCAACAACACCCGAAGCGAGGAGTCCGGAATCAAGCTCTTGCGATACTCCTCGGGAGCCTTCAGGAACAGCTCCCGGCTGGGCATGGACACCACCCGGACCTTTTGGCCCGCGCTTCCCAAAGCGGCTTTGGTCTCCAGAGCCAGGTTCACCTCCGATCCGGTAGCCACGATCACCAGCTCCGGCTCGGCGCCGGAAGCGGCTTCGGAGGCGACGTAGGCGCCGTAGGTGAAGTGATCCGACCACCTTCGGTCGGCTTTTCCGAACACCGTAAGATTCTGCCGGGTCAGGGCCAGGGCCGTGGGACCGTCGGCCCGTTCCAGGGCTGTACGCCAGGCCTGAGCGGTCTCTTCCGCATCCGCCGGGCGCAGGACCAGGAGGTTGGGGATGGCTCGCAGCGCGGCCAGATGCTCGACAGGCTCATGGGTGGGACCGTCCTCACCCACAAAGACAGAATCGTGCGTGAATACGTAGATTACAGGCAGCCGCATCAACGCCGCCAGGCGGATCGAGGGACGCATGTAGTCGGAGAACACCAGGAAGGTTGCGCAATACGGCCGCAAACCGCCATGCAGGGCCATGCCGTTGACGATCCCACCCATACCGTGCTCCCGTATCCCGAAATGCATGTTTCGGCCCTCCGGAGCGTCAGCCTGGAAACTTCCGAAATCCTTGAGCAGGGTGTTGTTCGATGGTGCCAGATCGGCGGATCCGCCGACCAGTTGAGGTATGGAGGAGGCGATCGCGTTGAGCACCGCGCCGCTGGCTTTGCGGGTGGCCATGGTCTCGCCCTCTTTGAACGATGGGAAAGGCGCCTTGCTCAGATCCAGCGGAGCGAAAAGACGATCCCAGGCTTCGCGCTTCTCCGGATTCTCCGTGGACCAAGCCTCGAACAGCTCCTGCCAGCTCCGGTAGGTTTGTTGCCAACCTTCCTGTTTGGACCCGAAGTAGCTCAGCGCCGCCTCGGGGATGTGAAACGGTTCATCCGGCACACCTAGGGCTTTCTTGGTGGCCGCTACTTCCTCCGCCCCCAGAGGTGCACCGTGGGTATGGTGGGAGCCGGCCATGTTCGGCGAACCCTTGGCTATGGTGGAGTGCAGCAGGATCAAGGTCGGCCTGGCGCTTTCCCGCTTGGCAGCGTCGACGAGTTTCAGGATGCCCCCAATGTCGTAGGCATCCCCCTCCAGGGTCTGCCAGCCGTACCCCTGGTAACGTTGCCTCACATCTTCGGAGAAGGCCAGATCCGTAGAACCTTCTATGGTGATGTGATTGGAGTCGTAGAAAAGGATCAGCTTTCCCAGGCCCAGGTGCCCCGCCAGGGAGGACGCCTCTGCGCTCACTCCCTCCATCATGTCCCCGTCCCCCGTCAGAACGTAGGTGTAGTGATCGATCACCTTCTTATCCGTGTTGAAGGCCGCACCCAGCATTCGCTCGGCAATCGCCATACCCACCGCATTGGCTACACCCTGGCCAAGAGGTCCGGTGGTGGTCTCTACACCCTCGGTCTGGCCGTATTCCGGATGCCCGGGGGTTTTAGACCCCAGCTGGCGGAAGTTCTTGATATCCTCAAGGCTCAGAGGGTACCCGGCCAGATGAAGCAGGGAGTAAAGCAGCATGCTTCCGTGACCTGCCGAAAGCACGAATCGATCTCTGTCGATCCACTGCGGATCCCGGGGGTTGTGTTTGAGTATCTCCCCATACAGAAGCACACCCAGCTCGGCACAGCCCATCGGCAATCCAGGGTGTCCGGATTTCGCCTTCTGCACCGCATCCATCGTGAGCACGCGCACTGCCGTGGCAGCGCTTTGGATCCCCTCTGTTTGCATACCTCAGACCCTCGACTTGTCAGCTTTGCCTGCGCAGCTGGCGCAGCTAGTGTTTTTTCTTTTTCTTTTTCTTGCGACTCGGCTGGACTCGGGTCACCTTGACCGGAGCTTTCGGCCCCGCCGCTTCCTGCCGGGCGATCACTTTCGCCTCTGTTCCGGCCGCCTCGGAAGCCGGCTCGGAAGCCGGCTCGGAAGCCGCTGCAGCCGCCTCCTCACGCCGGGCTTGAGCGGCCGGCACCGCGGCCTGGCGGCCGTACATCTGGATATCCCTCCGCTTCCGTCGTCTGTCCACCGCCCGGGTCCAGCCCAGAACGATGGGAGAGGCGATAAAGATCGTCGAATAGGTACCGACAACCACACCTACCATGAGGTTGAGAGCGAAGTTCTTGATATCTCCGGTGCCGAAGATGAAGATCGTGGCCACCGCCAGCAGCGTGGTCAGGGAGGTGAGCAAGGTACGGCTCATGGACTGGGTGATGCTGGTATTCAGAATCACCGCCAAATCGGAGTCCCGCATCAGCTCCTGGTTCTCCCGCACCCTGTCGAAGATGACGATCGTGTCGTTCAGAGAGTAGCCGATGATGGTCATGATCGCGGCGATCGTAATGGTGGTCATCTCCAGCTGAAATATCGCGATAACCCCCATCATGACCAGGGTATCGTGAATCAGACAGAGCACCGCCGCGATTGCGTAGCGGATCTTGAAACGAAAGGCTGTATAGATCAGGATCAGCAGCATGGCCACTAGGACGATGGACACGGTCTGCCCGGCCAACTCCCTGGAGTAGCGGGGACCTACGAAGTCGCTGGACTGGATCTCCAGGTTCTCAGGTCCAAAAGCTTCCCCCAGCAGCGCCGATAGCCGGTCCTCCATTCGATTCTGAAAACCCGGATCTTCCCTCGGCGCAATTACCTTCACGGTAAACTGTTGTTGCGCCGGGGGGCCCACTACCTGCAGGCTGACCCCGTCTATCTCGCTCAGGGCATCCCGCACATCCGCTATATCCACCCGAACAGCGGCAGGGTCGATGCGCATCTGCTCCACCAAACCCGCGGTGAAGTCGATGCCGAAGTTTAAGCCCCCCCGGACGAAATATCCGGCTACACCGGCGGCGATGAGCAGCAGGGAAATTGTTATCATGATAAAGCGCAGCTTGAGGAAATCGATGGGGCGTTTCATCCCTGCACCCTCCGCCACATGATGCTCAATCGGGACATCCGCAGCGCATCGGTGGCAAAATCAAAGATTAATCGGGATACGAACAAGGCGGTGATCAGAGAGGAGACGATCCCGATGGCCAGGGTGTTGGCGAAACCCTGGACCGGTCCCTTTCCCAGGAGCGACAGAGCCACCGCCGCGATAAAGGTGGTGATGTTGGCGTCCAGAATGGCCCAGAGGGCCTTGTCGAAGCCTGCCTTTACCGCCGCTTTGGCGGATTTGCCGGTGCGGTACTCCTCTTTAATCCGTTCGAAAACGATGACGTTGGCATCCACGGCCATACCGATGGTCAGAATGACACCGGCGATGCTGGGTAAAGTCAGGGTGAAACCGAGGACCGACAGAACGGCGACCATGATGTACAGGTTCATTACCAGCGCCAGGTCGGCGATCAGACCGGCACCCTTGTAGAAAATCAGCATGAACAGGATCACCAGGGCAAAACCGTAGGTGATCGCCTGCAGGCCGATACGGATCGCGTCCTCTCCCAGGGTAGCCCCTACCGCCTGTTGATTGATCACCTCCAGTGGCACGGGCAGCGCCCCGGTTCGCAGCACCAGAGCTAAATCTTCCGCCTCTGCTCGATCAAAACCGCTGACCTGCACCGCGTCCCGGATCGGTTCATTGATCCGCGCCTGGGCTTTCACCTTATCGCCCAGTACTACTGCCAGGGTGCGGTTGACATTGTCGCTGGTCAGTTTGTAGAAGATGTCTCCCCCCTCCGCGGTGAGGAAGAAGTTGACAACCGGCCTTCCGGTAATGGGATCCGAATTCACCTGGGCATTGCGGATGTAGTTTCCCGAAAGACCCGGCTCGCTTTCGATAACCGTGAAGCCCCGCAGCTGATCGATACCGTAGGCATCCTTGGTGTATACCCCCCGCAGGGTGGTTCCGGCGGGCAGGATGTCCGGCTGCAGAATCTCCCCGTTGGGACCGATGAATGCGCCTGGATTGGATTGCTGGTATTTGGTGAATAGAGCCAGAGCCTCCTCGTCAACCAGATGGAAGTTCAGGATACCCTTGCCCTGGATGTAGCGATTCATCGCTTCCCGGTCCGCCTCCCCCGGCAGTTCCACCAGGATCATGTCATCCCCCTGCCGTCGGATCTGCGGTTCCCGCACCCCGAACTGGTCGACCCGGTTGTTGAGGATCTCCAGGGCCCGACGCATGGCGTCTTCCCGCTCAGCCGCGGTCAGGGCCTGGCCGCCGGTCTGCTCCAGCTGCTCCAGGTCCGCCCGTATCAGGACCCTCATGCCTCCACGCAGATCCAGTCCCAACTGGATACGTCGATCCGCTCCCTCCTTGAGCGCCACGATCTCCTCGCGAAAATGATCCTCCAGCGTGAGAAGGAGTTCCTCCCTGCTCAGGTAACCGCGGAACAACTGCTCCACCGTCCACACTCTGGGGACGGAGCGACCCTCTGTTCGGTAGTTCTCCTTCGCTTTATCCGTGAGAAAACCGTACTGCTCCGGCAGCGGTTCTGCGGGGTCCAGGTTCTGGAGCTCCCGCAGGGTATCCGCCGCCTTGCGCTCGGCGTAGAGCTTGATCTGGTTTCTCGAAGCAAACGACAGCTCCCGCTTTTCCGCGGGAACCAGGAAGTACCATTTGATCGTGGGGTAGAGGAAGGCAAAGGCAACGCCTATGAGAATAAGAATCAGCAGCAATCTGAATCGTTTAGACATGGTAATCTCCGAAACGGGTTAGCTAAGGATGCCAAATATTCGTGGTTGCGGTAGTGGCGCCCGTTAGTCTTGAGTCTCTTCCGCGCTCTCTTTGCTCTCTTTTCGCTCCAGCACGCTGCTGACGGCGCTCTTATTGAACTCGATCTTGGTGTTGTCGTCCACCTTGATGGTGACGGTGTTCTCCTTCACATGCTTCACGACACCCCGTATACCCCCGGCAGTAGCGACCCTGTCTCCGGGACGGAGTGTAGATAGCATGTCTTTTGTTTCCTTCTGCTTCTTTCTCTGGGGCCGAATGATCAGGAAGTAGAAGATCACGATTATCAAGCCGAAGGTAACGATCATGGTGATCATTTGATTGCCTCCGCCCGCCGCGGCCTGCAGCAGAGGGAGTGAGGAAAGGAAGGTTGTCATTATTATTATCCTTTACTGTATGAGATTTCTGTGAAAAGTAACACAAAAAACCGGCAAGCGTCAAGGCAAACGCTTCCTGCGTTCCGGCATTCGGGGTTCCGGCATTGCCACCGGGTGCGAAGGTGCCGGTAATCCGCCAGGAGCTCGACCGCACTAAATGACGGTTACCTTGGCGATCCCTTCGGGAACCTCCTGCACACCGAAGGTGCGCTTGAGCTCTTCGACGCTTTCGATTTTTTTTACGGCGTTTCGATTGAAGATCTCCAGCACCTTCTGCAGCGCCGCACCCGTCGTTTTAGCGGAGGATTCTTCGTACACTGCGGAACAGATCGCCTGTTTGTACAGCTGCTTTTCGGCCAGCTGTTCCGTGGATAAAGATCCGTAGCGCCTCTTCAACGCGCCGTCCACCACGGCAACATTGCCCTCGTAGCCAATCGTGAATGTAAAATCCTGACGACTGATCAAAACTCAACGCTCCTCAATGGCAGCCCTGCCGATAATCATAATAATAACAGCCGCCTCTTGTTTCATAACAAGATTCGGCTGGGAGAAGACATCGCAATCTGCATTTTGAATTGAAATTGGAGATTGCGATCTATATACTGGCAGAAAACGATGATCGTCTTCGACCAGGAGAAATTATCCGCCTTTTTCCAGACCGTTTCAAGGGGATTCGACCGCAGCCCCCTGGAGATCGTGCTGGTTATCCTGTCATTCCTGGCCTTCATCGCCCTGCTCATCTTCATCTACCGTCTGCAACGCCGAAAGGCACGGCGGCAGCAGCGAAGCATTGCGGACCGTCGCTACCGGCAGATCGTTGAAAAGCGCGCCCTCGTACCCTCGGAGGAGGATCTGGTACGGCGGATGGCTCGGTTTCTCAAGGAACCGCAGAAGAAGTACCTGATCCTGATCAATCAACCCACCTTCAACTACTGCGCCGCCAAACTGAGAGCCAGGGACGAGGCCGCCGGCACCGCCATCGCAGAGCTGCGCAGCAAGCTCGGTTTCCGCCTGCAGAGCCCCGAGCAGATCCCCGCCTCCAGTACGGAGCTTCCCGAAGGACAGGGACTTTTGATGATCGCCGCGGGGGAGCGGGACAGCAGGAAAGCCCAGGGCAGGGTGCACAAACAGGAACCCAACTCGCTGCTCGTCCAACTGATAGAGACGGGCACCTCCTTCCGCCGGGGAGAAACGGTCCGAATATACTTCCAGAATCGCGCCGGATTGTTCAGCTTTGCGAGCAGGATCCTATCCGTCGAGAACCAGGTGATTCGGCTCCAGCACGGGGAGGACGTCAAACGATTCCAGCGGCGCAAGTACTACCGCAGGCGGGTGTCCCAGCCGGTGAGGATCCGCTACCCCGGAACCGAGGAAAAGCCGACCCTGTCGACTTTCTACGACCTGGGAGGAAACGGGGCGAGTTTGAAGAATACGGGAAGGCGATACGGCTCCGGAGACGCCGTCGAGCTGACCTTTCTGGCGGCTGGGGAGCGGTTCACCCTGGTTGCCGAAGTGCTGAGAACCTCAAAAAACGGGGATATCCTGCACGTTCGCTTCGCTCCGATGCGGGAGACCACCCGGGACCGCATCATCGGGTCCCTGTTCCAGGGAACCGGGAAAGCAGGTTCGTGAGCGTCCCCTTCGGCACCCGCAGCCTCTTCATCGGCTGCAGCGATGACAAACAGTTCGGCGGGATCCTCAAACTGTTGCAGGAACTGAACGGATCGTCCGGCTCACACCTGCTGGATTGGCGGGGAGTTCCCACGGATCTCAGCAGGCGGCGGGTGCTGCAGCGGGTGCTCATTTCCGGTCACGGCAGTCCGACTCAAGCAGGTTTCGAGCTCGGCTCGGTGCAGGAGCTTAAACCCTGCGATCTGCGTCTTCCGGGCAACGCCGGCCTGTATCTTATGGGCTGCTACCAGGGTGGAAAGCAGCAGCGGCTCACCTGGGCCGCCGGTACCGGGGTGGACTCGATCCGTGTCTGGGGTTGTGCCGGAGAGACCGAGAGCGCCCTGAGTACCTGCCTGCTTCTGCACCTTCTGGAGGAGGGAGCGGACTCGATCGATCGCTGGTTCCCGCTTTGGATCCGCGCAAACGACGCCTTGCGCCCCCATTTTCCCACGGTCCGCGAGGTCTACGCCCGCAGGGGAGCCGATCCTCTCGCCGCCCTTGCCGACTTGAAAGCGGCGGGGAATCTGGATGCCCTGTTCCGGGAATTCGACGAGTTCCTGGCTGTGATCACCCGCAGGTCCGCCTATCTCACCGATCTGATCTAGCTTCGGTCCTCTTACGGCTCGTCGTAGATCTCCTGAAAGCTGTTTCCCCACACCCCACAGCCCGAAGCGCAAACAGCCGAAGCGCGCCTTGCAATTTCTGCTGATTTGCCGTGAAATGTTCACACCATAGGAGGAATCAGATGAACGCCTTAAGAAAAGAAATCGTATCCAAACCCCCCAAACCCGAACTGCCCTACAGCCCGGCTGTGAGCTGCGGGCCCTTCGTATTCGTCTCCGGTAGCGTGGGCAGAGATCCGGCCAGCGGCCGTATCGCCAAAGGAGACGCGGGCGGCCAGACCCGCCAGGCCATGTGCAACATCGCCGCCCATCTGGAAAAGGCGGGCAGCAGTTTCGACCAGGCTGTGAAGGCCACGATCTTCATCACCGATATGGGCCTGTACGCCGACATGAACCAGGCCTACGCAAGTTTTTTCGAAAGCGATCCACCGGCGCGCAGCTGCGTGGAGGTATCCAGGCTGCCGGACCCCGAGGCACTGGTGGAGATCGAGCTGATCGCCCTGAAACCGTAGATCCGCCGGCGCGCAGCATATCCATGTCTTCGAAACTCGTCTACGGGAAGCACCTGGTGATCGACGAGCAAACCGCGATCCCCTCCGGCGCTCTCTACATCGAAGAGGACAGGATCATCGACTACGGCCCCCACGGGGAGATCACGGCAAAGTACAGGGCCGATCAGACCCTAGGTTCGGCGGAGACCCTCGTCATCCCCGGCCTGGTCAACGCCCACAGCCATGGTAAGGGGCTGACCGACTTTCAGCGGGGCCAGCTGGACGATACCCTGGAGACCTGGAAGTGGAGAAGTTTTCCCCCGGTCGACCCGCACCTGGACACCTGCTGGACCTGCCTGCAGCTGCTGGCGGGCGGGGTCACCACGACCATGCACAACCACGGTTTGGTAAACCCCGGGGGTTATACGGAAGAGTTCGCCGCCGTGCTGGAAGCCTACAGACGCTGCGGGGTGCGGGTAGCCTTTGCCCCAAGCCTGAGCACGGAGAATCTGTTTACCTACGGGGATGAGGAGGAGTTCATCCACTTCCTGTCGCCGGAGCTGCTCGATCTTTGCGAGCAGATTCGGAAGCGTTCAGCCGCATTCGGAGAATCCGAGTACTTCGAGTCGGTGCGGGCGCTGCACCGCGAGTACAGCAGTCCGCGGATCCGGATCATGCACGGACCTGTTTCGCCCCAGTGGGTGCGGCGGGAAGCCCTGCAGCAGATCCGCCGGGAGGCCAGCGAACTGGGCCTGCGTATCCACACCCATGTGCAGCAGACCCAGCTGCAGAGAGCCTACGGCTTGAAGCGCTACGGCAAGTCCCTGATCGCCTATCTGAACGATCTCGGTTTCCTGGCCCCGGATGTCACCTGCGGCCACTGCGTCTGGATTTCGCAGGGAGATATCGAGCTGCTCCGGCACTCCGGTGCCTCGGTGACCCATCATCCAGGCTGCAACCTGCGGGTTCGAAACGGGATCAGCCCGGTTTTCGAGCTGGACCGCAGGGGCGTGGTGGTGGCCATCGGCATGGATGAAAAGGAAATCGGCGACGACAAGGACTATCTGGCCGAACTGAGGATGGCGGCCAAGCTCCACAGGCTCTCCTCGCACCGGCTGGATTCCCCCTGCTTGAGCTCCCGAGATATCTTCCGCATGGGCACCCGTAACGGCGCCGCGGTGCTGGGCTTCGACCGCTGGATCGGCACCCTGGAGCGGGGCAAACAGGCGGACCTGGTTCTCCTGGACCTCGAGGCGATCTGCGAACCCTACAGCTACGAGGGTCACGACCCCCTGGACCTGCTCCTGTACCGGGGAAAAGCCAGTCATATCCGCACAGTACTGGTGGATGGGGAGGTGCTGCTGGATCAGGGGCGATTCGCCCGGATCGATCGGGAGGAGGTGATTCGCAAACTTCGAGAGGCGATCCCAGCGGATTACCGCAGGCAGTTCGAAGAGCGCAACCGGCTGATGCTGCGGCTGCGCGGGGCGATCGCCGAACACTTCCAACCCTGGTACGAGGAAATCGACAGATGGGAGAAAGATCCCTACTACCTGATGAACAACCGGATTTGAGGTGAGGAGGCGGCTCCGGCCGCAGAAAGGACCCGACAGGCAGAAAAAACCCCCGGAACCGTTTCCAATCCCGGGGGTTTATATATACTCTTGGGTCTTTCCGCTTGCCTGCCGCAGGCGTTGGGTACAGCTAACGGATGATCAACCGCTCACAGACTCCGCGGGAAAACCAACCTCACCTGGTTTAGTACGGAGGCATTCCTCCGCCTCCCGGAGGCATGGCCGGTCCGGCCGGTTCTTTCTCCGGAATATCGGTTATCGTGGCCTCGGTGGTCAGCAGCAGGCCGGCGATCGAAGCGGCGTTCTGCAGGGCTGACCGGGTCACCTTGGCGGGATCGATGATCCCCCGGGCGAACATGTCGGACCATTCCATCTTGGCCGCGTCAAAACCGAAACCCTTCTTCTCTTTCTTGGCACGCTCGACTACCACAGCCCCGTCCAACCCGGCGTTCTCCACGATCTGGCGCATCGGTTCCTCGAGGGAACGCTTCACGATCTTGTAGCCGACCTGCTCGTCCTGGGTGAGCGCCTTGACGTCGAAAGCGTCGAGAGCTTTCACGGCCTGGACCAGGGTCACACCGCCACCGGCGATGATACCCTCTTCGATGGCCGCGCGGGTGGCGGAAAGGGCATCCTCGACCCGGTGCTTCTTCTCCTTGAGCTCCACCTCGGTGGCCGCCCCGACGTTGATCACGGCCACACCGCCGGCCAGCTTGGCCAGCCGCTCCTGGAGCTTCTCACGATCGTAATCAGAGGTGGTCTCCTCTATCTGGACCTTGATCTGGCCGATGCGATCCTTGATGTCCTTGCCTTTGCCGGCACCTTCGATGATGGTGGTATTCTCCTTGTCCACCTTCAGCGTCTTGGCGCGACCAAGCTGGTTCATCTCCGTGTTCTCCAGCTTGAGACCCAGCTCTTCAGAAACGACCTGGCCGCCGGTCAGGACGGAAATATCCTCGAGCATCGCTTTGCGGCGATCTCCGAACCCGGGGGCTTTCACCGCACAGGCATTCAGGGTACCCCGCAGGTTGTTCACCACCAGGGTGGCCAGGGCTTCGCCCTCCACATCCTCGGCGATGAGCAGTAAGGGCTTCCCGGACTGGGCGATCTTTTCCAGGATAGGAAGCAGATCCTTCATGCTGGAGACCTTCTTGTCGTGGATGAGGATGTAGGGATCCTCGAGCACAGTGGTCATGTTCTCCCTGTTGGTTACGAAGTAGGGAGACAGGTAGCCGCGGTCGAACTGCATGCCCTCGACCACCTCGAGGTGGGTCTCCATGGACTTGGACTCTTCAACCGTGATGACCCCATCCTTGCCCACCTTCTCCATGGCATCGGCGATCAAGTTCCCGATCTCCATGTCATTGTTGGCCGAGATTGCGGCAACCTGGGCAATTTCTTCCTTTTCCTTGATCTCTTTGGCGCTCTTCTTGATGTCTCCTACGGCCACCTCTACAGCCTTGGCGATTCCCCGCTTGATCTCCATCGGGTTGATGCCGGCGGCAACCGATTTCAAACCTTCCTTGATCATCGAGTAGGCCAGTACGGTCGCCGTCGTGGTACCGTCACCGGCGATGTCGTTGGTCTTGGTCGCCACCTCTTTGAGAAGCTGCGCGCCCATGTTCTCAAAGGGATCTTCGAGCTCGATCTCCTTGGCGATGGTGACACCATCGTTGGTGACCGTGGGGGCGCCGAATTTCTTGTCCAGAACGACATTCCTCCCCTTGGGTCCCAGGGTTACTTTGACTGCCGAGGACATCTTGTCGACGCCTTTCAACAGCGCCCGCCTGGCAGTCTCGTCAAACTGTAACTGTTTCGCCATCTCTTTAACCCTTCCTTTAATGTTAAGTTTGTAAATTGTGATTGGAACTAGAGTTTTACCTGAGTGAAAGATACAAATTCTTATAGCGATCATCAACAAAAAAATGCACTTTTTTCGCCCTTCTTCCCGTTTGACCGCAACGGGAGCGCTTGACTTTACCACCGGATTTGCTACAAAGAAGGGGTGAGCAACGGTCACACTCTACGCCTCCACCTCGGCCTGCGGTTAGGAATGGGTCCTGACAGGCAGATCTGCAATCGAGCCGCAGGATTTCTGGAAGAAATCGAACGGTTGGAGACGAAAAACCCCATCCCACTGTACTGGAACTTACCGGTGGCGGCGGTTCTGGAGAAGCAAAGCCGGAAGACCGCCGATCTGGTTGCGGCGATCAGGAGGCGGATCGAGGCGGGTGAGGATCGGATCGTTCCCAGCGGATTCAGTCGAGCCCCTCATCCGCTGTTGCTGCCGGAGGAGCTCCAGCGTGAGCTGCTGTGGTGCTACCGAAATCCCTGGTTTCCGGCCCTCAAGAACCTGTTCGACGCGCAACCGGAGGTTATCCTACCCGTGTATCCGGATCTGTATTCCGAAGCGGTGGGCGGTGCGTACAGCCGTCAGGGATTCGCCACGATAGGCATCCCCATCCCACTGTACCGCTTCTCCCCTCCCCCAGGCAGCAGTCCAGGGACGGAGCTGAAACCTCTGGCCACTACGGACTATTCAATCCGGGGGGCGAACTCCGGGGTGAATTTGAAGCCGATCGCCGTGCTGCGCCCCGAAGAGGTTACGCAGGCAGGGATCAACGCGCTGCTGTCCGCCTGCGGCAAGGCCGATGCTCTCCACACGATGCTCGACGTGAGCGACGGCGGCCCCGGAGGCGATTCGGCCGGACCTGCGGCCGTAGAACTGTTGCTGCGCCTGTTGTCCAGGCATCGCCGGGTGGAGCTCCACCCGTTTTCAGCGGGAACTGAGGAATCTGCCCCGACTCCGATCGATCCTGCGGAACTGCTGAAGTTCGTCGAGCCGCTCGACGGATGCTCCGACGGCAGAATGTGGGGTCGGATCGAAAACCTGCGGCAGAAAAAGCGAAAGAGCAACCTGCAGATGCGAGAACTGTTGAATAACATATCCGCAGCATTTCCTTCCGGTCCGCACACCCGCGGCGACCAGGCCAAAACCAGGGAAACGGAACCGCTGGAGATCACCAATATCAGCATGGCCGGGTCCGTCACTCTCATCGGAGTCGGTCTACAGGCGACGTTCAGCGAAGGGCGGCTGTCCAACTTGATCGACCACGGCAAAACAGTCCTTCCCGGGGAACCCGGGCGGTCGGTTTTCACTATAGACAACAAACAGCAGTTCCTGCAAACCGACAGCGCATTTTCCTTCGATCGGGAGGGACAAACGGGCCTGCGCTCCATACTCTCCGGCCGCATCGGCAGGGAGGGGAAGAGCGTTCGGATCATCCTGGATTACTACTTCGCCGATGAACACAGCGGCTTGGCTTTGGACATAACTGCCAGCTACCCGACCCTTGCCCCCGGTATTGTCAGCGAGAGCACACCCCTGGAACTCTGCCTGTGCTCCTTTACCGAGGATAACCGCCCCAGGCTCGAGGTCGAGACTCCGGATCGCGATCCGTACCGCCATAGCGTAGCCTCCGGCCCGGGGGTCTTCGTGTTGTCAGGCAAACGGTTCAGACTCCAACAGAACAACTTCGTCGTGGACCTGCAGGTGTCGCCGCGGCAGAAAAGCCGGGTCGGGCAGATCGAGTTCCGAGCTGAGAAACAGCGGTTCATGCCGCGAGGCAGTGCGGCCATCGGAAGGCCCTACCCCCGCGGCCGGAGGTATCTGCTTTGGGCCAACCTCGGGGGCAGCTACCTGCCCCAACCGGCGACAAATCTCTCGGCCCGAAGGCTCGACCTGTCCTACGCCATCCGTTTCAGCGGCACCGTCAGGAAAGATAGAAGATCGAGGGCCTGAGGATTCACCTCAGAGTTCCGCATCGGCGACAAAGCGGATCTCCCCTCCGTACACCGACACAGGCGCACCCGTTTCCGGTTGGAAGAGCAGGGACCCATCCGGATTCAGTCCAAGCACGATACCGCGCTTCCCAGTGGGAAACAAAACGCACCCCGGGGGGCCGTACCCCGCGCTCTGCGCCTGCCTTGCGGCATGAGCCCGGTTCAATCCGTACAGGCGATCGACCACCTTGGCGTGCCAATCCGCATCGTCGAGGCTCGCCTTCAATTTCCACAGCACCTCCTGCAACAGATCGGGCAGGCTGACCTGCCTGCCCAGCACCCGAGCCAGGGAGGTGGCCTTGGACTCGAGCTCCCGGGGGAAGCTTATCTGGTTGCAGTTAAAGCCGATCCCGATCAACAGGCCCAGGCTGTCGCCCCGGACCAGGGCTTCACAGAGGATCCCCGCCAGCTTCTTTTTCCCCACGATCAGATCATTGGGCCATTTCAGCTGCACGGATATCCCGTACAGATGTTCCACGCTCAGAGCCAATGCCAGTCCGGCGACCAGCGGCAATCTCTGGGGAGCGGCGCCGATCCCCTCTCCACCCCTGGCGGTTCTCAGCACCAGCGTGAACAGCAGATTCTTGCCCGCTTCCGCGTTCCAGCTGCGCCCGGCAACCCGCCCCCTGCCCATGGTCTGAAAATCTGTCAGGGCCAGGGTTCCGTCGGGACAGCCGGATTCGAACTGCCGCCGGGCGTCCTCCATCGTGGAAGTGGTTCTCTTCTTGAAGTAGAGGGGAGCCCCCGGCCAGGGATTGTGAATCGCCAGACGCTTCATTGAACTTCTCCGCACCATCACGATACAATACACTCAGGTCGTTGGTGAAGACGAAGAAGCGAGGTATATCGTGGAAAAGGTACAGGTGTTCGCCGATTTGCAGGACCTCTCCAATTCCTCAGCAGAGATCCTGGCCGCTGCGATCGAAGATGATCTGAGCGCCGGACGGGAACCGGCTGTCATTCTGGCCGGTGGAAACACACCTCGGGGTTGCTACCAGAAGATGGCGGAGCTGTTGCAGACCTTTCCCGACGGCTGCCGCAAGATCCACTGGTTTTTCGGTGATGAGCGCTGGGTCGGTCAAGAGAGCAGAGAGAGCAACGAGGGCATGATCCGGGCAATCCTGCTCGCTCCATTGAATATCCCGGAGGATCACATCTATTCCTGGCAGGCCGGAATGGGTTCACCGATAGGGCGAGCCCGGCAATACGAGGAGATCCTCAAGGGGCATTTCGAGAGCGAGCAAAAATACCCGGATCTCCTGATCCTGGGGATGGGTGAGGACGGTCACACGGCATCGCTTTTTCCCGACGGCTGGGCCATGCGCGGGGGGGCGCCTGATCCAACCAGGGATGCCATGCCGATGAGCCCCAATCTGCCGGGGCTGACAGCGGCCGTATATGCCCCCAGGGCGCAGAGCTTCCGCCTGACCATGACCGCGGCCTTCCTCAAGCAATCACGGAGGATCTTTTTTCTGGTAAGCGGAGAAAACAAACGGCAAACCCTGACCAGGGTACTAAAGGGGGATTCCGAGCTGCCCGCCTCCTGGATGAATCTGGATCACACCCGCTTTTTCGTTACCCGGGATGCCGTGGATACCGCGCGCCTGTGATCTGCGGCTTTCAGAGGATGATCCCGCCCCCCAACACCAGATCGGAATCGTAAAACACGGCGGACTGGCCCGGGGTCACGATTTGGGGAACCTTTAAAACAACCCGAAATCCTCCGTCCCCGGGCTCCACACTGCAGGGGATTTCACCGATCTGGTAGCGGATCTTCACCGCGCAGGAAAGCGGGCGGTCCGGGGGATCGACAAACCAGTTCGTGCGGTCGATGGCGAACTCCCTGCGTCGGGCATCCGCCTCTCTGGCCACCACCAGCCTGTTCGCCTCCGCATCGATGCGGGCGACGTACCAGGGACCGTTGCCCAAACCCAACCCTCTGCGTTGACCCACCGTGTAGTTGATCGTACCCCGATGCCGGCCCAACACCCGGCCCTTGGGATCCACGATCTCTCCTTCCCTCAGGAAATCATCGCGACCTGTCTGTTTTTGAATGAACTCTACGTAGTTCCCCTCCACGAAGCAGGCATCCTGGCTCTCCCTGACCTGTGTGTAGGGCAGACCGAGATCGTCGGCCATGGATAGAACCTCGGATTTCCGGTGCTCCCCGAGGGGAAGCACCAGGCTGGCCAGCATCGACTTGCGGACCTGGTAGAGCATGTAGGACTGATCTTTACCCGGGTCGACTCCCTTGGCGATGAAGAACCCTTCATGGCTCTCGACGATCCGCGCGTAATGACCCGTGGAAAACAACAGATCCTCCTCCCTGCCGAGCAAATTCCGATCGACGAGGGTGGTTTTGAGTCGCGTATAAAAGGCATCGAAACGAATGCTCTTGTTGCAGACCACACAGGGATTCGGGGTCCTGCCGCCCAGATAGCAGTGAATGAAGTCCCGGACCACCTGATCCCGGAACTCCTCGTACAGATCTTCCTGTATGTAGGGTATGTCCAGGACACGGCAGGTCTCCCTGGCCCTATCCAGCACCTCCGCGGAACAGCAGCGGGAACCCGGCCAGATCGCGTGGCTGGCTCCAACCATCCGGGGATACTTCCTGTTCAACAGCACAGCCGCCACGGCGGAATCCACGCCGCCGCTCAGGGCGATTGCCAGAACCATGGAGGTAAATGTACAGAAAAAAACCCTCGACCGTCACCTTGAAACAGGGAAATCGAACGGGTTAAGCTCATCAACATGAAGGAAGTTCTCGACAAGATCAAGATCATACCGATTTCCGAGATCCTGCTGCACGAAGGGGTGGTGTCCGAATGGACGGAGAAGCTGAGCACCAACATCGACCATGACGGCATCATGAAGAATCCCATCATCGTGACCCGCTACCAGGGTCACTACATCGCCCTGGACGGCATGCACCGGGTAACCGCACTCAAAGCCCTGGGGTGCCGGGATATCGTGGTCTACGAGGTGGACTACGACGATCCGTCGATCGGCCTGTTCGGCTGGGATGCCCTGATCCTGGATCCCTGCCCCGTCTCCCGATTTTTAGAAACATTCGCCCAACAGGAAAATCTGACCTTGACCGTCCACGATGATTACCCGGGCGCGGTGGATAACATCCGCTCCCATCGATCCTGCTTCGCCATCCTCACCCGCGAGCACGAGGTGTACGAGGTGAAGATGCGGGAGGATCGCTACAGCCTGGACCTGCTTATCCGGGCCCTCAAGGATTTCGAAGCGGATTTGGATCGTCGAAATCTTCGCATTATATATGTGGCGGATGATCAATCGGAGAGGACATTTCAGCAGCACCGAAGCGCCTTCAACCTGTTCAAGCGCCCCTTCTTTACCAAGGAGGAGGTGGTGCGGCGGACCATAGAGGGTAAGATTTTGCCGAGAAAGAGCACCCGCCACCTATTTCCCCTGCGGCCGCTGCGCATCGATATCGATTTTATACTGCTCAAGGAGGACATCGACCTGACAACCAAGAACCAGCTGCTCCAATCCCGAATCACCTGGTGCCTGGAAAACAACATGGTTCGCTATTATCCCGAGTCTGTGCTGGTGCTCTCCGATTGACGACCGCATCGCCAGATCAGTCGTTGCCGCATACTCGAAGTTACACCCGTTTTCTGACGGCAGCCATCCTGCTTCTAATGGCCCTACATCCCGTTGCCGCCCAGGAGAGGGCGGGCTCCGAGAGCAGCGCTCCCTTCTTCTATCGGATCGAGGACGTGCGCAGGTACTTCACCTGGGGCTGGGACCTGATCCCCACAGGGATCGACCTGACCGTGGGATACCGACTTGCACCCTGGATCGACGGGGTGGATACGATCCTCCAGGCCACCGTCGGCGGCGGCTACGAGGGCTTCGGCACCTTCCGGGACACCGACTATAAACCCAATACGGTAGCGGCGGACGTCGCGGACCCGAACGGAAACCTGGAATTCAACAGTCCCAACCTCCAGTGGCAGGGGGGGATACGTCAGGGGATCGCCTGGAATCCGGCTGAGCGTCGAAACCTGCTGGAGGCCTTCCTCTACTACCGGGGCCGCTATGACAGGTACCTGAAGGGACGGCATTACTGGGGAAGCAGCGACAGTGAGATTGCAGCCATCGAAGCGAGCCACGAAACCTGGCAGTCCCTCTACCTTGGCAGCGACGCCCACGGGATCTTCGGCAACTCCCTGTTCACGGGTCTTGCCTACGACGCCCTGCACTTCAACAGGCATACCAAGGCCTACGACGGCACCTATGCCGAGGCCTCTGTGGAGATCAGCCCCTACTTCCCGTCGGTGCTGGGGGCCAGCGATTTCTGGCGGATCAACTTTTCCACCAAGACCTTCCGGACTCTCTATGAAGCTCGGCCCGGGGCGGAAAAAAACGTGTTCACCATCTACGCGGGCAGCTATTTCTCCATCGACTACGCAGATGCCCGCCGCCGGATGCCCCTGTACGTCATGCAGACCTTCGGAGGCACGGATTTGCGGGAAGGTCTGGCCCACTCGGTGCGGGGTTTCGAGAAATACTCCTGGGACACCCAGCTGAAGATCGTCCACAATCTCGACCTTCGTTTCAATTTGCCGGTGATCTACTCGATTCACGGCCGAGACCTGTTCCCCGGTTTTGTCGCCTACTTTGATCTGGGCTACGGCAGCTCGTACTGGGGAGACCCTTCCAATACACCGGGGGGTTTTTTGGGCTCCACCGGCATCGGGCTGTTCGTGGATCTGCTGGATTTTGCCTACGTTCATATTTACGCCCATTTCCCCCTGATCGGAGAGAGGATCGACGGGGCTCAAGTTGCACTGGACCTCGCCATCAGGCTGCACTTTTAACCCCTCGGCTACAGCCGAGCTTGAATCCTGAAAAAGCGGCGCACTTGCTTGACGAGAAACAGAGCCTGATTTAGAGTTGTCAATGGCAGTAAATAAAAAATTTTTACAAAGGAGAAGCACTATGCTCAAAAAAGTTGTGCTAATGCTGGCCGGCCTTCTGCTGGTTCTGGGTTTGGTAATCATTCCGACCAGCTGCAAAAAGGCTCCCGAATTGGGCTCGGAGGAGAATCCGATCGTCTGGGCCTTCGTACCCTCCGGGGAGATGGGGCGGGTAGCCGCCGGCGCCAACAGCGTGGCCGATCTGCTCCATGCCGAGACCGGCCTGTACTTCGACACCTTGGTTGCCACTGAGTACGCCGGGGTGATTGAAGCCATGCGGGCAGATCCCCCTTCGGCTCACATGTCCTCTCTGGCCACCTTCGCCTACATCATGGCTGCCGACATGGGCGTGGCCGAGGCAGCACTGGTGTCGGTGCGCAGGGGCAGCGCCTTTTACAACGGCCAGATCATCGCGGGTGCCGACAGCGGGGTCAAGAAGCTGACCGATTTCAAAGGCAAGACCTTCGCCCGTGTCGATCCTCTTTCCACCTCCGGCTGGATCATCCCCATGATCACTCTGAAGGCGGCCGGTGTTGACCCGACACGGGACATGAAAGTTGTAGACGCCGGTAGCCACGACGCGGTGGTGGCGGCGGTGTACAACGGCGAGGTCGACGGCGGCGCCTGCTTCGTCGACGCCAGGACGAACATTCAGAAGGAACACCCGGACGTGATGGATAAGGTCGTGGTCCTGCAGGTGACCGTCAACATCCCCAACGACGGCGTCCAGTTCCATCCCTCGGTTCCCGCGGAACTACGGGAGAAGATCGTCGCCGCCCTGCTCAAGATCGCCGACACGGAGGAGGGGAAGACGGCCCTCAACACGGCCTACCAGTGGACAGCCCTGGAGCGGCACGACGACAGCTTCTACGATCCCTTCCGGCAGGTTCTGCAGGCAGCCGGGATCAAACCCGAAGAGTTGATGCAGTAGCGAGCTGGCTACGGGTTTTAAAAAAACTACGAAGGAGGGGGATGGCAATCGTCCCCCTCCTTCTGTACGGGGGTGAGGATGTTCGAGGTCAAGAACCTGACCAAGATCTACGACGACGGCACGGTAGCCCTGAAGGATGTGAGCTTCTCCGTAGAAGAGGGAGAGTTCCTGGTGATCATCGGCTTGAGCGGCTCGGGCAAGTCCACACTGCTGCGCTGCATCAACCGCCTGATCGAGCCCACCGAAGGGCGGATTCTCTGGGACGGGGTGGACATCACCGCCGCCGAACCGGAAGCGCTGCGCAAGGTCCGCCGCCAGATCGGCATGATCTTCCAGCAGTTCAACCTGGTAAGGCGCTCGAATGTACTCACCAACGTGCTGACCGGACGCCTGGGCTACGTCAGGCCTACCACCAGCCTGGCCTACCACTTTCCCGCCCGGGACCGGGAGATGGCCTGGAAGGCCCTGGAGCGGGTCGGCATCGTCGACCAGGCCTACAAGCAGGCCCGGGAACTTTCCGGCGGTCAGCAGCAGCGGGTCGGCATCGCCCGAGCCCTGATGCAGCAACCCCGTATGATCCTGGCCGACGAACCGGTGGCCAGCCTGGATCCGGTGCTGGCTCATTCGATTCTGGGCTACCTGGAGGAGCTCAACCAGAAGGACCGCATTACCGTGCTCTGCAGCCTCCACTACCTGGACCTGGTGCAGCGCTATTCCACCCGGGTCATCGGCCTGCGAGCCGGGCGCATCGTCTACCGGGGCAGCCGCCAAGAGATCCGGGCCATGACCGA
>Ga0307426_1000923_pt1 | contig 20058 bp, 9 predicted proteins | sample SalMarWE160340MG_FD_202165 | JGI IMG/M metagenome (GOLD analysis project Ga0307426, IMG submission 202165) | Salt marsh sediment microbial communities from the Plum Island Ecosystem LTER, Massachusetts, United States - WE1603-40 | ecosystem: Environmental > Aquatic > Marine > Intertidal zone >...
ATCCGGACTTCAAAGCCGTCATGCTCCCCGGCTGCCCGCAGCGCTTGTAGAGAGCCAATTTAATATAATGAAAGCTGCGGCCATTACCGATATTTAGGTGTAGTGCCTCTGGGGTACTCTCGGGCTTCTATCAGGCGCCGCTTTGGGGGCAGGGCCGTGCATAAAAATGCTCCGTGTGGCTGTGGCCAAACCACGGAATCATCGATGAACAAGAAAATCTTGATCGTGCTTAACCATGCCGACAGAGAGCGCCGCTGGATGCAGAAGATCCAGAGATCGATTCAGGAATCTGACTGCGACGCGACGGTAGAGATGCTCGACGCTCGAGACCCGATGTTTGCGCTGAAGGCGATCGAAGCGGCCCCGCGGGTTGTCATGACATTTCCATTTACCGCTATAACTACATCGCAGCGTTTCTATATACTCAAGCATCTCACCGGCTGTGTCATTGTCTCCTTTCGCGCCGAGGGGGTTGTTAACTGCGGGTCCGCAGAAAAGCTCAGGATATTCGCCGGGCTCGAGAAATACGGTGCCCACCTCGTGGACTACGAGGTCTTCTGGGGCCCGAAGGCGGCGCAGGCAGTCGGCCGCATTCTTGTCGAACAGAACAAGCTCCAAAGCCTCGAGAGGACTCGCTACTTCGGCGCGCCGCACTACGAAGACTACGTGAACCCGCCCGACGCTAACGACTTGATCCTGCCGCAGCACATAGAGCAAAGGCTTGCCCGCTACGGTCGCGAGAAGGTCGTGCTCTTTGCCACAGGTTTTCAATACGCCGACTACTCGCCCCAGGACATTCTGAACGCCGGTGATCTTGTCGATATTCACAGTGCACAGGCGCAACAGCAATTCAACACCGCTCTCGCTGTGGTCGAAATGGTGAAACGCCTTCGGCGCATGTGGATAGAGACCATCAGCCGGTGCGTGACCGAGCACACCGACCTTCTCTTCCTCGTCAAGACTCATCCCGTCGAGAACATCATCTTCGCACGTGGCATCATACCAAATCCGTACCGCGTGCTCGAGCAACATGCCAACGTCTGCCTCTTGACCGAGACTGTCCCGTTCAGAGCTGTCGCTTCTCGCTCCTGTCTGCACTTTCACTATGGCTCGACCACATCGCTGGAGGCATATCTCCTCCATATCCCCTCCGTCTTCGTACTCTCCAGAGAATTGGGTATGCACGAAGATCATTCGCTCTTTTCGACGGAAATCGGGATCCCGTTCGTTCATACGGTCGATATCAGCGAGGTCCCCTCGCTTGTGTCGAACCATGCTGTTCACCCAATCGCGTTCCGCCGTGATGCAGAGATGGACCGTACGCTTGATGAGCAACTCGATCTGCATATCGGACGCGAATACCTTCCGTCCCGCGCAATCGCCCGTTTCCTGCTTTCACTGCTCGACGAGCCGGCGCTGCCGGCGCAGGGCGATAGAGAATACCTGAAGGACGCACTCGCATGCATCGGTGCTCAGCTCGTATCGTCGATGTGCACCTTGGCAGCGCCTAGAATAGAGCGAGGCGAATACCGCGATGCTCTCGCCGACTGGCTTGACCATGCGCATGAGCTCAGCTCCGTAGGGGGATTTCACATCCGAAGCCTGGAGTACTTGCGGGGCGCCTGCCTGGTGCAGGACAACCGCCCGCAGGAGGCACTCAGCGCTCTCAGACTCGAACTCGGCGCTTTTCCCGATCACAAAAGGGCTGCGGACCTCAGCCGGGCTATTCAGGAGCTGTTCAACAGCGCCTCCGTCATGACCAAAGGGCGCACCGGGGCGGCGGACAACGCGCGTTCGGCTATTCCAGGCGCCGCGCTGCAGACAGATTGCCAATAGAGAATGCCAATATCCAAAGAATGGGCAATGGATTGCGCAGCACGAGCTGCGCGAGCGCGCTGCCGCTTTTTCGATTCCTTGCACACAAGGCGCACGATGATATAGTATTGAGGAAGGTAGTGTGTTTCCAAACACACCCGTTTGTGGCAGCTAACCCTCTGGCAGGCAAACGGCAGGGCGAGAGTGCAAGAAATGACTGCAAACAGCTTATGGCGGCGATCAGGGCCGGAGATCGACACCTCCGATTTTGAAAGCGCTCTGGCTCGCGCCCACAACGCATTTCGCTCCCAGGACATCAACACGGCGTTTGACATATGCGACCGCATTGTCGAGGCCCACCCCTCAGAAGCGGTCGGCCTTCTGGCGACGGCCTACGAGTGGTTCAAAAGCATCCCGGCTCCATCCCGCTATGTTCTGTATGTGTCGCGCTATTTCGATTTTGCTATCAAGCCGACCGACAAAGTGCTCGATATCGGCAGCGGTCATATGCCGTTTCCTTTCGCCACTCACCTCGCCGATTTTTCTGTGGAAGACAATTCTTTCGGCCGCGCCGGAGCCCCCGCCAAAGCCATCAAAGGCCTGCAAATCACCTCGTGCAGCGTCGAAGATATGCCGTTCGACGACAAGCAGTTCGATTTTGTCTACTGCTCCCACGTGCTCGAGCACACAACCGATCCTCGCCGCGCGTGCGAAGAGCTCATGCGGGTGGGCAAGCGGGGTTATATCGAAACGCCCACGCGCGCCAAAGACCTGTGGTTGCATTCGGCCGGCGTCAGCAACCACCATTGGTCGGTCGAAACCGTCGACGGTATCCTAGTGTTTCGCGAATACACCCCGGAAGACATCCGCGGCATCGGCTCCTCGCTACTCATGGACATGCACTGCAATCCCCAAACGCAGCGGGAAAAAGCCTTTGCCGCCCTCGTTTGGCTGAAAGCCGATCTGTTCAACACGATGTTCATGTGGGAAGACAGCTTCGAGTATAAGATCCACCCGCTCTCGGCGGAGCGCATCTCAAGCCGCGAGCTTTCTGTTTCGCCCCAAGTCAACACAGGACTTGCCGCCGAAAGCGCGATGAAACCCGAAGAGCCGCCTCCGGGCGCTGCCGCCGATGTCTCAATGCCGACATCGTTTGCCATCGAAACCGCCTGCGCCTGCAATCTTCGCTGCCCCGAGTGCGCCATCGGCTCCGCAAAGATACACCGCAAGAAAGGCTGCATGACTTTCGAGCAGTATACAGTCATTGCCGATAAGATCCGTCCCTATGCGAAATACCTCTATCTGCACCTGTGGGGCGAGCCCATGCTCAACCGCGACATCATCCGCATGATCCGCCATGCGTCGCAATTCACCCGCACAAACATCAGCACCAACGGACTCACGCTCACGCCTGTACTTGCCGAAGAGCTCATCACTTCGGGCGTGAGCGATATCATCGTCTCGATAGACGGGATCACGCAGGAAGTCTACGAAAAGTACCGCGTGGGTGGCGATGTTCTTTCGGCCCTCGAATCGCTGCGCCTTCTCGTCGAGCTCAACAAGAAGCACGGCGCCCGGGTAAACATCTCTCCTCAGTTTGTGGTCTTCAAGCATAACCAGGACGAGATGAAACTGTTCGAGACGTTCTGCGCCAGTCTGGGGCTGCCCACCGTGTTCAAGGCGCCGTACCTGCGCGACGATACGGTGCTTGAGCGCGCCGACGACCGCCGGTTCCATCGCCCGGTATTCGACAGCGTTGCGTCACTCAGGCGCACCATGATGGCCTGCGGCGCCGTCCGCAACGATTTCGTAGTACTTGTCGACGGGTCGGTGGTTGCCTGCTGCCACGACTATGACGGAAAGACAACATTCGGCAATATCTTCAAAGAAGATGTCGCGCAGATATGGAACAAACCGGCATACCGTACATTCCGCACCGCAGTGACAAGCGGCAACGCGCCCGCATACTGTGTCGAGAACTGCATGAGCTACTTCCTGAAAAAACCCGCGGCTGGCGACACCCGCATTGCGACCGGCGCGCGGGAAACAACGCCGGTGTCGCGCCACAAGCTCAAATTCGTCCAGGTGCATACCTTCTATCCTGCCGTGCTGCAAAGCCTCTACTCGCGCCAGCCCGAGCTGGTAGACCAATCCTTTGAACAGCAGGTCGAGGCCCTCTTGAAAGACGGTTTCAGCGCGGTTCACATGTTCGCCCCGTCGATGCGCGCGCTGGGCTACGAATCGCAGCTCATCGTGGGCAACTGCGCGCCGCTTCAAAGGGCCTGGGCCAGGGAGCACCGGCTTGAGGGTAAGAAGGAGCTGTCCTCCCTCGACGTCCTGCGAGACCAGATCGAGTTTCTGACACCCGACGTCCTCTATATCAGCGATCCGATAACGTTCGACAGCTCTTTCGTGCGCGCTCTCTCTACACGGCCGCCGCTGGTCATCTGCTGGCGCGGCTCTGCAATTCATCCCACGACAGACTGGACTGAATTCGACGTGTTCCTTTCGAGCCTCACAGCCTTGCGCAAAGCAGTTCTGGAAAAGGGCGCAAAACATGCCGAGCATTTTCTGCCTGCCTTTCCCGAATGGATAAGCGACGAGATACGAACTATTGAAGCGCAGTATGACGTCGTGTTCTCCGGCCAGTTCAACATGGGCATCCACCGCCAGCGAAGCCTGCTTCTGAAGGCTGTGGCCGACGCGGCGGCCGCGAAGAAGGGCGGTTTCTCCTGCGCATTCTATCTGAGCACACCGGACGGCAAGCTGCCCGCGGCAGTCGCGGCTCTCGATCACGGGCCCCGGTTCGGCCTTGAGATGCACCGGGCGCTTCGAAGCGGGCGCATAGCGCTTGATGGATACGGGCATATCGGTACTACCGACAAAGAACGAAGGGTTTTCGTGGACGATCTTGCGCAGCAGGATACCGCCAACATGCGCATCTTCGAGGCCACGGGAAGCGGCGTTTTTACCCTTACCGAATACCGTCAGGCGCTTGAGCGCTATTTCACGGTCGGCAAGGAGTTGGAGACATACGAAAACGAAAAGGACTTGCTCGACAAGATCCGCTACTACTTGGCCCATCCGCAAAAGCGGGAGGAAATTGCCCGAAACGGCCAGAAACGATGTCTGTCCGAACATTCGATGGCGAACCGCTGCAAAGAATTCGACCACATTATCAGGAATTACCTTCCTGCGTCCTCTGCACAGCCGCCCTCTGGCCCACCGCTTCCAACGAGACTGACCTCTTCGGGGCGGGCCGTGCTTGCCGGCCAAACCTCGCATGAAGTCAAGCGTCAGGAGGATGATATCATCGACAAGGCGATTGCCGCACTCAATGAGCAGCGCAACGAAGTGGCGCTGGCGCTGTTCAGCACTGCGATTGCCGGTCTGGGCTACCCCAGGGCTGTGGCCCTTGCGCGTCTTGGGCGACGCCGCGACGCATGTGCGAGCCTCGAATCGCTTCTGCAACTGAACCCGGCGCACGAAAAAGCCCGCATTCTTCTCGCTGAACTCAGAAAGCAGGATGAGCCGGATCACGGTCAGGCCGTGACCAGGGAGCTTTCGCAGGGGCAATTGGAGGCGCAGAAGCTTGTGCAGGAAGCGGCCCGAGCGCTTCAGGACGGACAGCCGGCCCGCGCATTCGAACTGCTCAATCAGGCCAAGAGCCTGAAACAGCCCGTCGAGGGCATCGATTTCACCCGCGCGATCCTGTTCTTTCAGGCAAAGCAGTACGCTGCCGCGCGTGAAGCGGTCCTCGAGGAACTGCGGTATTTCCCCGCGAACGCCCAGGCGCAGAAACTTCTGAAGGAAATCGAAGTGTCCGCGCCGGAACTGGGACTGCCGACTATGGGCGAAGCGGAGTTCAGACAGATCTATACGGTCATTCGCCCGTACACGATGCTCGGCGAGAAACGTCTTTATTCGCTGTACGCACTCGCGAAAAAGATCTGCCAGCAGGATATCGGCGGCAATTTCGTCGAATGCGGCGTGGCTGCAGGCGGCTCAGCCGCCCTTCTTGCGTGGGTAATCGTGCGCTACAGCAGGCAGACCCGTTTCCTCTTTGCGTTCGACTCCTTTGACGGCATGCCCGAGCCCTCGTCCCACGACACCCACCAGGGGGTGCGGGCCGATCGCACGGGATGGGGAGCGGGGACATGCGCCGCGCCCGAGTCGAGTGTGCGCGAGATATGCGAAAAGCTCGGCGTTCTGCCCATTGTCCGCATTGTGAAAGGCCGGTTCGAAGAGGTGCTTCCGCGCGGCAGGGACAAGGTGGGCATGATCTCGCTTCTGCATCTCGACGGCGACTGGTACGAATCGACCAAAGCCATACTTGCCAATCTATACGACAGGGTGGTGAACGGCGGCCTGTTTCAAGTTGACGACTACGGGTTCTGGGATGGGTGCAAGAAAGCTATTCATGAGTTCGAAAAGCTGCGCGGTGTGACATTTGCGCTGAACCGTATCGACGACACGGGCGTATGGTTTGAACGGCCGGACAATTTCCCGGTGAACGGGAAGCTCTCGGGAGAAGACGTGGAGATATTCAAGAAGAACGATCCGGTGCGCATAGGCGTTGTCAGCGAAATGTCGGCAAACGAGCGTTTCCAGATGCACTATGCAGTACGGAAGCTTGTGCCCGACAAGGCCGCCCCCGTGCGCTTTCTCGAAATCGGATCGTATTCCGGCGCATCAATGCTTCTCGCATATGCGTCGCTTCGGGCACGCGGCGTGGCGTGCGAGGGTTTCGCGATTGAGCCCGCGGGCACGCGTCAGTTCTACGCAATTCTCGGTCAGCTCAACCCGCACATCAAGCATTTGAAGATGTTCTCGCATCAGGCCGCCCCTGTCCTGAAAGAGATATTTGACAAAGACGGCAACTTTCCTCTATTCATGTTTATCGACGGCGATCATTTCTACGATGGCGTCCAACAGGACATCCTCGACTACTACCCGCTGTGCGCGCCGGGCGGGCTTATGCTTTTCCACGACTTTCTGCCGCCACTTACCGAAGAGAACCGCGAATGTCTTCTGTTCCCGCACGACGGCAGGGAGCCGGGCGTTCGGCGGGCCTGCGAGGAACTGATGGAGAAGCAATATGGATGCGAAGTTGTGGACATTCCCCTTCTCTTTCCTACCGACCCGTCACAGACGCAGGCTCATTTCCCAATAATCCCCGGCGTGTATTCGACTTTGCGCGCATACCGCAAGCCCGAGGAGCCGCGCTAGATGGCCGCGCCACACTCTGAGGGACGCTCTGTGCTTGTAGACCTGCTCGGAGAGAGATTCGCGGTCGACGATGTCCTTTCGTCGGCCCCCGCTGCTCATGGTGCCCGTGCAGGCGGCGACACCGCGTCGCGGCCGAAGGTCGTCCATCTGTGCTGGATGGACGGTGCCGGCGCAGGCACATCCGCCTATAGGCTCCATAAGGGCCTGCTCGGCATCGGGGTTGACTCGACGATGCTGGTCTTGCACAAGACACGGAATGACGCGACCGTGAAAGTGCCGCCCATAGCCTACGGCGGGCATATGGTCGACGCTCATCAACGGTCCAGTGCCGGGTCGGTGGCGATCGCGACAAGCGACTACCGCTGGCGTCTTCTTCTGTCGCAATACCCCAACCGCCCGTCGGGCGCCGAATTGTTCTCCGATCCGTATTCCGATGTGCGCCTCGAATTCGTGCGCGAGATTGCGTGCGCCGATATCGTGAATTTCCACTGGATGGGGGCGATTCTCGACTATCCGTCTCTGCCTCGCGCCCTTGCCGAGAAACCCGTCGTGTGGACCCAGCACGACATGAATCCGTTCAGCGGCGGGTGCCATTATTCCGACGGCTGCGAGCGCTACACGCAGCAGTGCGGGCAATGCCCCAACCTGGGCTCGACCGCGCCCGACGATGCGTCACGGCATTTCCATGCGGTCAAGACGCAGGCCCTCCAGAACGCCACGCTGCGCGTCGTCACCCCAAGCGTATGGCTCGGACAGTGCTCGCAAAAAAGTTCGCTTCTTCGCCGTTTCCCGCACAGCGTCATCCCCTACGGCCTTCCCACCGACGTATTCAGGCCGCTCGGCCGGGAGGCCCTCCGCGCTTCATACGGAATCGGGACCGACAAGAAGCTCGTGCTCTTTGGCGCCGCGTCGATTACAATCGAGCGCAAGGGTTTGCGCTATCTCATCGACGCCCTCAAGCGCCTCGCAGAAACAGGCGACGCCAAAGATGTCGTGCTGGGCGTTTTCGGCGCTGTTGTGCATGATACACGTATTGACGTGCCGTTTCCGATCATCCAGTTCGGCGTCGTGTCCGACGAGAGCTATCTTGCCAAGATCTACAGTGCCGCCGATGTCTACATGATGCCGACTTTGGCCGACAACCTTCCCAATACCGTTCTCGAGGCACTGTCGTGCGGCCTTCCCACGGTGGGCTTCGAAACCGGCGGCGTGCCCGACATGATCGAGCATGAAAAGAACGGGTATCTCGTGAAGCAGAGAGATGTAGAGGGGCTTGTGAAGGGTATCCTCTGGGCTCTTGCGCCGAGGCGTTCTCGCGATGGGATACAGCAGTATTGCCGGCAGGTGGCTGTGGATAAATACGACGAATCCATCCAGGCACGGGCATATCTCGATATCTATACCCGAATGCTTGCGCCCAAGCTTGAAGCGCTCAGCCTCGTGAAGGCGGGCGAAGACGCTGTCAATACGGGGGCAACCCAGAACGCCGCCGAGCTCTTCGCCAGGGCGGCATCACTGTTCCCACTCAGCCAGGCCCACAACGGCATGGGAGTTCTGCACTACAACAACGGCAATGTGACACATGCAATCGATTCGTTCGCCCAAGCCCTCAGAATCAATCCCGGCAACCGCGAAGCGCTTCTCAACCTCGGCGACATCGCCGTGGGCATCGGCCAGGTCGAGCAATTCATTCCGATTGCGGCTGCTTTTCTCGACACATGGTTGCTCGACACCGAAGTGCGCGCGCTCCTTACCCGTGCACAGACCCGTGCGCTCGACAACCTGCTTGAAAACTGCACGACTGCAAGAAACGGATTCGTGGAAAGGCCATACGCGATATCGGCTATTGTGGCTGTGGCTCACGAAGCCCGCTTCGTCGAGGAAACCATCGATGATCTCTTGGCCCAGGATGGGGATGTTCCTGTGGAGATCGTGTGTGTAGACACGATTGGCGGGATGCGCGATTTCTCGTTTCTCGCCGCGCGAATGAAAGAACACGGATGCATCCGTTGCTACTCCCCGAACGACCCTCTCGCGATCTACCAAGCCGTGAATCTTGGGCTACATTGCTCAACGGCCGACTATTGTTTCGTCGCGGCAACGGGTGATCGGCTTGCTCCCGACTGTTTGCGGCTACTTGCCCAAGCATTGCAGGAGAATCCGTCGGCGGCAGTTGCCTACGGCGATACGTATCTGACCGACACTCCTCATCAAGTCCCAGGCCGTCATGCCCCCAGCGCATTCGGCAGCGGCTCTCTTCGGTGGCGCCACCTCTCGCACGACGAGATCATAGAGCAGTACGGCGTGGGTCCGCATCCCATGTGGCGCCGTTCGCTTCATGACCACCACGGTTTCTTCGATTTCAGATATGACACGGGGGCCGATCAGGATATGTGGCTGCGCGTAGCGCGCGAGCACGCGCTCATCCATGTTCCCGCATACACCGGGCTCGTGTGGCTCGACACGCACGCGAAAGGCCGTTTCACGAGAACCCTTCGGCAATTCCCTCATGTACGCGCGAAGTTCAAGCCGTTTCCGCTTTCGCCGCCAGGCGGCGCTGATGAAATCCCATCGCCGCCCATCGGAAGCGACTCTGAGGGTGGGGCTGTCCTCGACGACATTGCTTCGCTGGTCGAGCGCGGCCGCAATCGGGAGGCTTTGGAACTCTACGAGGCCAATGCCGAGCTCTTCGCGAGTTCGCCGCACTTTTTTCGCGTTCAGCAGCTCATCGAGCGCCTGCGACAGGTTGTGAACGGCGCCGTCGAGTAGCTGCCGGTCGCGGGTGTCGATTTGCCTATGAGAATACCCCCCAAACACCCGCCAGCCCCGTTCGAGGGGCTCACTGCCGATACGAGTGTTTCGCCCGCCGACCGGCAGCCCCTGTTGACTGCGCTTCAGGCCGCGAAGCATACCCCCGCGCAATGCGAATCCCTGTGGCCTTCGGTCAGGGACTACCTCGACAATTACCCCGATGATGCCGAGTGCACGGCGGCGTGGATCGCCGCATACGAAGCCTCTCTCGATCGAACGCTCAAACAGTGCGCCGTCCAAGAGAGCTCATACCAAGCTCGCGACTACCGGATATGTGCTATTGTCTCGACCTACGCTTCGCAAGACTTTATCGCCGAATGCCTCGATGATCTCGTGGGGCAAACGCTCGCCAAAGACATTGAGATTCTCGTCGTCGATGCGGCCTCGCCCCAGGACGAGCGGCACATCGTGCAGCGGTTCCAGAAAGACCATTCCAACATACGCTACATGAAAACGCCCTTCCGCATAGGTATCTACGCTGCCTGGAACCTTGCCGCCCGCGCGGCCCGGGCTCCTTTGCTCACGCCCGCCAGCACCAACGACAGATTGGGCCCCGATGCGTACGCCGTGCTCGCCGACGCACTCGACAGGAATTGCGACGTGATGCTTGCCTACGGTGATTCATACCTGACAGATCAGCCGCATCAGCGTTTCGGCAGGCACTCCCCAAGCGCACGGTTTGGCGGAGTCTGGCAGTGGCCCGACTATTCCTTCAAAGATCTTCTCACAACCTGCCGCGCCGGGCCGCACCCGATGTGGCGGCGGGTGGTCCACCAGCACGTCGGCTATTTCGACCCCCTCTACCGAGCCCTTGGCGACCAGGCTCTCTGGCTGCGGATTGGCCGCCGATGGCCCCTGCTGCACATCGGGCAATTCACCGGCCTTGTATGGCTCACGCCAAGCTCATTGTCCGGCGACACAGCGTCGTCGCAGAAAGAACTTGCCGAGTTGCGTCTCAGACATCAGAACATGCACCTGGCCAAGTGTCACGCCGCCGCTCTCGGACGGCGTTTGCCAGCCCAACGAGTGCGGGATGCGTTGGAAGGCCCGGTGGACTATGGCTACCCGCGCTCTTTCCCGCTGACCCCCAGTGGCTTTGTCGAAACAGTCACCCGGCTTGTCGAGAGCGGCCGTCTCGACGACGGGCTTCGGTATAACGGGCTCTATCGCTGCCTTTTCCCCCGCGACGGGGAACTCAAGGCATTTGACGCTCTCATGAAACGGCTTCGCACCCGCTCCTGAAAGCGCTCTTCGGTTCGTCCAACCCCCCGGCACCGTATCTCCTGCTGGCGTCGCATATCCCAATACTGTATTTTGACTCACAGAATCGCCTTTCCCGACCGGCAACGTGTTTCATGTATCGCTGCAGCTGCTTGCACCGCCAGAGGTGAAGAGTGAAAGTCGCGTTCATGCACATTCCCAAGACCGCGGGCACCACCTTTCGAAACATTCTGCAGAACAACTTCCCTTCCAGACCGCCGCTCTATCTGTACGATAACGAGAGCGCCGACCAGTTCCACACATTCGCCCTTCAGCGGAAATGCCTGTGGGATCTCATAGCCGGTCATCTGCCTTTCAACTATCTCCAGGACCTGGCGTCCCTTTTCTCTCTCATCTCATTCATCAGAGATCCGCTTTCTCGAATGATGTCTCTCTATAATTTCATGATGACCGACAACTCTCACCCCCTCATGCTTCAAATGCAGGCGCAAGAATGGTCCTTCGAGAGATACCTGAAGGAGTCGGACGATAACCGCTGCAACATGCAAGTCACGTATTTCGCCGGCACCTATCGCAACGCTGAACACGAAGACATGGGACAGGATTTGCTGCTGGCGCAGCGCAATCTTTCTGCATTCGAGTTCGTGGGCATAGTCGAGGAATTCGACCTGTCGCTCCTCTACCTGCGGCATAAATACTCCTGGGATGTCAGGTATCAGAAGATGCAGGTAACGAAGGACCGCCGGATCCACGATATCACGCCGGCTCAGCGCAACATCCTGCATCGGCGTTGCTGGGCGGATTACGCTCTCTACTGCTTTGCCATGCAGCGCTTCATCCGTCAGATCTCTTCGCAATTGGGGCTTGACGAGATCGTGCGGAAGTTCCATACGGAAGAGGGGAATTAGGATTGATTCGCGCCACGAACCTGTCTATGGAAGCAAACACGCAAAAAATCCCATGAAAACCTTCGGCACAACATTCCCTTTTGTCGAAACCGATGAAGAGAGCCAGAAGTTGGGGCGGCACGTGGCGAATTTCGAGTTCTTGAGAGCCCTGTTGAAGTACTCGAAATTCGACGAATTTCACCTCTTCTGCCTCAATGTGGGTCATTTCGATCTCACAGCAGAAAAACTCAAGGGCATGGGCCTTCCCGCGCCAACGCTCGAGAAGATCAGGCTGTTTCTGTACCAGCATCTTATCGAGCAGCTCAAAGCACACGAGTATCACGTCTTCCACCTCGGTGGCTGGGGCTACTTCCTCGCGGGCCTGGCACAGCTCAGGGCACACTATGCGAAAAGATTCTTTCCAATAACGGGTTGTATCCACTCACTGAATAGCCAGCAGACCCCCTACCATGCGTTCAAGGCGCTCTACGCGCCGCTCTCGTCGTGCGACGCCATTGTGTGCTCCAGTGAGGCGGGAAGGCAGGTCCTGCTGAAAACGTTCGGTGCGATTGAGCACAGCGAGTTTTTCAGCGCACAACCACCTTCGTTCGCCCCCTCCACCGCCATCATCCCTCTGGGGGTCGGCGACGAGACATTCGCTATGTTGCCAAAGCAAGAGGCACGACAGCAGCTTGGGCTCAACCCCGCTTCGGTCGTGATCCTTTCGGTGGGGCGGTTTTCGCCAAGCACGAAGATGGACTACTATCCGCTGCTGCAGATATTCAAACAGCTCACCCGCGACATGGGCGACGGCAGTGTCATGCTCGTGCTGGCCGGAAGCGGCAGTGAGCCGGCAATCCGCCTGCTTCAACGCATGGTTGATGAATTGGGCCTTGGGCAGCACACACGCCTGCTGGCCAATTTCGAAGGGCGAAAGAAGTCGCTGCTCTATGGCGCTGCCGATATTTTTGTATCGCTCAGCGACAATCTCCAGGAAACCTTCGGCATTTCGCCAGTCGAGGCAATGGCAGCGGGCCTGCCCGTGGTAATATCAGATATCAACGGGTACAAGGAACTTATCGACGACGGCGTTGAGGGATTCAGAGTCCCCACAACATGGACGGATGCGTTCGACATGGCAGAGCTTGCCGACATCATGAATTTCGATACCATGCAGCTTCTTTTCGCTCAGTGCATGGCCGTCGATACCGAAGTCGCGTTGAGCTTTCTGCGGAAACTGGCACGCGATCCGGGCCACCGCACCGCCATGGGGGCACGGGCCAAAGAACGGGCGCAGGTGTGCTACCGGTGGGAACACATCATCGGCCAGTACGAGACGCTGTGGGATGGGCTGAATCGAAAAGCTGCAGATACGGCGCCGCCTGGCATTCCGGCCCGTGCGAACCCTTTCCTGCATGACTATCTGCACGCGTTTTCGCACTACCCCACGCGCTGCATTCTGGACACACACCGCCTGGCTATCACACCCGCCGGAAAAGAGGCCCTGGCCAGCCGCACGGTTCCAATCCCCTACGCCGATGTCGCGGCAATGCTCAATACCGCAGGCGTTCTTTCGGTCCTGGGGGTGCTTCAAGAAGCCGACATGGAGCTGGGGGTCTTGCGCCGCAGAATCGAACACGCATTCGCGACCCCGAACCTGCTGACGTTCACCGTGCTATGGATGGCGAAGTACTGCCTCATTCGTATCTCCTGAAACACATTTCGGCCCGAAAAAAAAGAGGAAGCGAGCCGAAGCCCACTTCCTCTTGTGCCATTTCTGTTCGAAGAAAGGCGAGACTACCCGAGCAACTGCAGCACACTCTGAGGCGCCAGGTTGGCCTGTGCAAGCATGGCCGTGGCCGATTGCACAAGGATCTGGTTCCTCGTGAAATTCGACGTCTCGTATGCGAAATCAACATCACGGATGAGCGATTCCGCAGCCTGCTGGTTGGTGTTCGACACAGTCAGGTTGTTGATCGCGTGCTCCATGCGGTTGATCACCGCACCCATGTTCGACCGCATCTGGTTCACACTGTCGATTGCGCTGTCGATCGTCGAGATCGCACTGGCCGACGCGCTCTGCGTGGTCAGGTGCAACGTCGAAACGCTGAGGCCGTTCGTGCCGGCCGACAACGTATCAATGGTGACAGTGATACTGTCTGCACCGTACACGTCGTTCGCGTCGACCCACAGGGCCGAGCCTGCCGAGCCAATGCCAAAACGGCCGCCGACCGTCGATTCCGCGATCAGCTTCATGCCGTTATAGTTGGTGACAGCGGCAAGACGGTCGATTTCGTCGACGAGGGCATCGAATTCCTGGTTGGTGTAGGCACGCTCTGTTAAAGTCAGCGTGTCGTTGGCCGACTGGATCGCCAGCTCGCGCATACGCTGAAGTATCTCGGACACCTCGTTGGCAGCACCTTCAGCAATGTTTATCGCCGCGATGCCGTCCTGCGCATTGCGTTTCGCCTGTGCGGTACCTCTCACCTGGGTACGAAGGTTTTCGGAAACACCCAGCCCCGCCGCATCGTCGCTCGCTCTGTTGATCCTGAGGCCGGTCGACAGCCGCTCCAGGGACTTGCTCATCGCATTATTGACCTGGAAGAGCGCCCCGTGGCTGACCATTGCGGGAATGTTATGGTTGATACGCATAAAACAGAACCTCCTTGTTTTGAACGAGGCCCGTTGGGCATTCGGGCTTCGTCCCTGTCTTTTCGTGGCTTCCTTGCCCAGACACAATTCGCAATTTTTGGGTTAGTTCTCTCAACCTCCTTTCCCGAACATTCTGGCACACCTGTGCAGTCGTTAAAGTTATCGGAAATCGCAGCCTGGGACTTTAGCGTTTCTTGGCCCCTTTTAAGCGATTTAACCGGTATTGTTGGCCATCTTGGGTCTTTTGAGGCGCTTTTCGGCAATTTCTGGCCCCTTCATGCCGACTGCGCCAGAAAGCGCTCCCACATCGCCCTGTAAACCCTTCCAAGGGCCGCCGCATATCCTGCGCCGTCGCACAGAGGCGAATTCGCAAGGGCGGCCCTGAGTCCCTTGCGAAGCGCAGTGAGCCGTGCGCCGTCCTGCGCCAGAAACGATGCCAGAGCTTCATACTTCTCAAGTGAGGGTGCCACCAGATGGCCCAAACCGGCTCTGGCGAGTATGCTGTGCGAAACCCTTCCAGGATGGTGACTTCCTTCAAGCGCCACTACCGGCACCCCCATCCACAAGGCTTCGCAGCTTGTGGTTGTCCCATTATACGGGAAAGGATCAAGAGCGATATCTATATCTCTGTAGCGGGCTAGGTGCTCTGCTAGAGAAGGGCTGTGACCTCTCAGAATCAGTCGTTCGGCTCCTATTCCGTGTTGCGCAAACAGGCTTTCAAGACGCTTCTTCACTTCCACATCCACCAGCGGTTTTGTCTTCAGCATGAGCTTCGACCCCGGCACGGCCTTCAATATCAACGCCCAACGTTCTATTACCAGCGGTCCGATCTTGGGTAGATTGTTGAAAGACCCGAAAGTAATGTAGCCGTTCTCTTCTCCCGGCGATTTCTCGCCGACTGCCGGAGCTTCACGGGGAGGACGATAGCACAGAAACCCCGGCTCGAGCCTGAAGAGCTTCTCGATATAATAACGATCCTCTTCCGGCCCGTCCGCCCATGCATCGGTGATTCGGTAGTCCATTGCAGACAATCCCGTGGTCGCCGGATATCCAATATGAGTAACCAGTATGGGCGCCGGCTTGTACGCAAAGGCAACAAGTCGATTGCCGGCGCTATGCCCCGCCAGGTCAACAAGAATATCGATACGATCCTGAGCTATCAGTCTGGCGAGTTCCGCATCGTCCGTGGTCCGCCAAGCTTCGTGCCACACGTCGGCCATCTTCTTCAGCCTGAGCGTCACGGGGTCCGGGCACGGCACATCGGAATAACAGTGGATCTCGAATAGATCGCGATCGAGATGCTCCAATATCGGCTCAACGAAATAGGCCACGGAGTGCGTGCGAAAGTCGGGCGACACAAATCCGATTCGAAGGGTGCGGTCCGGAGTCCTGTCGACAGGAGGCCTATTGACGGGTTTCACGGCGAAGCGGCGACCGAACTGCCTGTGTTCTTCGCATAACTGCGCAAAATCGACTTCGCTGTCATAGCACCTGCAAAGGAGTGTGTTGGAGAAAGCCGGGGAGAAGTCTTCCCGCAGCCGCGTCGCCTCGCAGTAGCTCTCGCGAGCTTCGGCCAGCCGTCCCTGGTCGCGAAGGGCGTTTCCGAGATTGTTGTATGCTTTGAAAAAATCCCGCTTCACTTCGAGCGCGCGCCGGCAATACGCCTCCGACTGCGATACGCGGCCGAACTTGTACTCAATATCAGCAAGGTTGTTTATGGCATCGATATGATTGGGATCGCGTTCCAATACCCATCTATACGACGCGATCGCGTCATCATACTTGCGCTGTTGATGATAAAGAACACCGAGGAAGAAATGCGCGGCCTGGTCTTTGAGCCCCAGCGAAAGCGCTTTCCTGATTTTCTCAACCGCCTCGGCCCCCCTCCCTTCCATGCCCGCAATAAGACCACGGTAATACGTGGCTGTGGGATTCGATGGATCGTCCTGCAGCACCTTGCGCAGGTGCTCTTCCGTTTCGCCGAAGCGATGCTCCCCAAATGCGGAAATCGCCTGTTTCAATATGATGTCGATATTCATCACATGACAGATATCCTGTGATGGCGACTATTTCGCACGGTTCGCAAATGAAGGCGTTTTCATGTTCGTTGCTCACTTCGCGGCCATCGTGCCGCCGGTCTTCATCTTCCACATATCGCAGTACGCCTCTTCCAGTTCCCGCGTAAAGGTAGCGCTGTCGCACACCGCCGAAGACGATATCCTTTGGCGAAGTGACAATCGCAGCGCCGCAAGGCCGTCACGATCGCGCGCAACACGCGTCGCGATCCCCACATATTCTTCATCGGTATGCCCAACGAATTCGTCGAGGGCCGTGGCTTTCAAAAAGCCGGCACCGACCCGGCCAGCGTGCCTGTCGCCTTCAAACGTCACCACTGGCACCCCCATCCACAGCGCCTCGCACGTCGTGGTCGTCCCGTTGTACGGAAAGGTGTCGAGCGCCACATCCATACGCTCGTATGCGGCCAGATGACCGGCCGTCGAATCGATACGCCCTACAAGCTCTACCCTCCCCGGATCGATCTCGTGTTGACGGAGGCGCTGATTGAGACGCTCTGCGACACTGGCGTTGTCGAGGAAATTCGATTTGAGCAGTAGACACGCGTCGGGCATGGCCGCCAGTATCTGTGACCACGCGGAAAGCGTCTCGCCGGATATCTTGGCCGCATTGTTGAAAGAGCCGAACGTGGGTGCCTTGTTTCTCCTGCCCGAAATGTCTGCGGGCACAGGGGCATCGAGCGGCGGCGTATAGCATAAGAACACCTTGGGAAGCCTTACGAGCTTCTCGGTGTAAAGCGTGTCCATCCCCTTCGGATCGGCATTCCAATCGCTGATTCGGAAATCCATGGTGCGCAGGCCTGTGGTATTCGGGTAGCCGACATATGTCACCTGGACCGGCGCTGCTCTCTGGGCAAAGAGACCAAGCCTGTTGCCGGCTGTGTGTCCCGCCAGGTCGACGAGTATGTCGATATCATCGCTGCGCACCAGCTCAGCTGCCGTACGGTCGTCCATCCGTGCGATGTCGCGCCAGAGCGCCATCTGCCTGAACTGAGCAGTCTTTTCATCGGGCCTTTCTACGTTGGAATAGCAGTAGATATCGAACCGCGACCGGTCGTGTGATTTGAGAATCCCTTCAACAAAATATGCAACAGAATGGCACCTGAAATCCGGCGAGACATACCCGATGCGAAGCCGGCCCTTGGTGGCGCTGCGAACCGGGATTGCCCGCTGTTCCTGCTGTGTCTGATAGCACTGTTCGACAAGGCGCTTGTGCTCTGCAAAAAGCGTTTCCCTGTCGATACCCGGGTCGTAGTTGAGATAGAGCAAGGTATTGGACACAACCAGGCTGCAGTGCGGATCGCGTTTGAGAACTCCACGGTAGAGAGCAAGCGCTTCGCAGATTTCTCCCATGCTCCCCAGAAGCTCCCCAAGGTTCGCAGCTGCTTCGGTATAGCGCGCATCGATCTTCAGTGCGCGTTCGTAGCACGAAAGCGCTTCAGCCACGTTGCCGGTGTCGCGCAGTGCATTGCCCAAATCGTACCACGCGACTGCATTGTGGGGGGCCAGCGCCGCGGCCTTGCGAAGGTGCTTGATAGCGTCGAGTCCCGTGCCCGCCTGGGCCAGGCACACGCCGAAAAGCCTGTGGGCATCTGCCGAATCGCCATTGAGTGCAACTGCCCGCTCGAAGCAGGGCTGTGCCGATGCGAAATCCCTGAGCATGTATAAAGCAACGCCGGCATTGAAATGTGAGGCAAAACTGTTCGGTTGCAGTCGTGCGGATGTCTGATATGCCGCCGCGGCATCGCGCACATTGCCGAGGTTCCGAAGCGCCGCGCCGAGTCCAAAATACCCGGCGCCAAGTTCGGGGTGCTCGCGCACGACCTCCCTGAACGCTGCGAGCGCCTCCTCAAACTGCCTCTGCGACAGGAGCGCGTTGGCACGTTCGAGCTGGACCGCTCCGTCACATTCGGATCCCGTCTGTGCCTCGCCCTTCTTCTTCATCCGACAGCCTCTGTCACTGCGAGCACCAGGCGCGCCACGCGCCGCGCAGCGCCGCTTCGAATCTGCGCGTGAATCCTCGCGCGTCACACAACGGGCTTTTCGCCATTCGATCTCTCATCGTGCTGCGAAACTCCCCCAAGCGTCCCCGATCCGCGGCCAGAGAGCACACTCGTTCAATGTACTCCTCGTGCGAGCGCGCGACAAGCTCTTCGATTCCAAGCGCGTGCAGGATGCTCAGGCTCACGCGCTGGGCATGATGCGCGCCGGCGAGCGTCACCACCGCAACACCCATCCACAACGCCTCGCACGTGGTCGTGGTGCCGTTGTATGGAAATGTGTCGAGGCAGATGTCGATACGATTGTAGAGCGCGAGGTGGTCGTGCGTGGTTTCGACGTGATCGAGCAACTCGAGCCGACCCCTGTCGATACCGTTGCTTTCGAACAAGGCAACAATCCTGTCCCGTGTGCCGGGGTCATTGAGAGCCCTGCGTTTCAGAAGAAGTCTGGCGCCGGGAATTGCATGGAGAATCTGTGACCATAGCGCGATTACCTGCGGATTCAACTTGGAGAGCGTGTTGAACGACCCAAGCATGATTTGCGCGCCGCCGTCTCGCGCGCGCGCGGCATCAGGCGCATCACGGGGCGGCGTATAGCACAAAAAGCACCCATCAAGCCTGAAAAGCTTCTCTGTATAGTATTCGTCTTCTCCCTGAGCGTCGGCACAGGCGTCGGTAATGCGGTAGTCAATTGTATCGAGCCCGGTCGTGTTGGGATAGCCCAAATACGTGAACTGCAGCGGCGACGGCTTGTAGGAGAACGCAACAAGCCTGTTGCCGCCCGTATGTCCCGCAAGGTCGACAAGAATATCGATACCATCGCGGTGAACCGCTGCCGCAAGCTCGTCGTCGCTCATGCCGCACGTGCGGTGCCACCGCTGTGCGTGTTTCTTGAAGCGAGCGGTCGTTTCATCCTCGAACTCCACGTGCGAATAGCAGACAACCTCAAACTCCTGCGGATCGTGGTGGGCGAGAAGCGATTCGATGAAATAAGCTACAGAATGGGTCCGAAAATCGGGCGAGACGTATCCGAGACGCAACCGTCTGTCGGGGTCGCGGGTGATATTCCATGTGTGATACCTTTTCGACTCAGCGACACCCAGCTTGCGACCGAATTCGCAATGCTCGTCAAACAGTGCGCGGTAATCATATCCCGGCCTGTAGCAGAGGCAGAACAGAAGGTTGGAGCGAAGTTCAGCGAACCCGGGCTGAAGCTTGATCGCATGGCGATACGTCCGCTCCGCTTCGTCGAGATCGCCCTGGTCGGTCAGGCACAAGGCAAGATTGTTCAGGGCTTTGGGAAAATCGGGTTTCACCCGCAATGCCTGCCGGTAGTATTCCAGCGCTTCCGTATAGCGCCCGTCCATT
>Ga0307426_1000925_pt1 | contig 20044 bp, 15 predicted proteins | sample SalMarWE160340MG_FD_202165 | JGI IMG/M metagenome (GOLD analysis project Ga0307426, IMG submission 202165) | Salt marsh sediment microbial communities from the Plum Island Ecosystem LTER, Massachusetts, United States - WE1603-40 | ecosystem: Environmental > Aquatic > Marine > Intertidal zone >...
GTATTGGGCCCTTTCCTCACCGGTTCTTGACAAATGGACAACCGCTGCCGAGGAAATCGACATTATCCTCCGGACGGAAACGCCGAACAGCGAAAGCGGAAATCTCTCCGCCCTGCTGCGACAACCATGTCCAAAATCGAGCCTCACAATCGACTCCCTTGTAAGTGTGGGTGAGAAAGCGCGGGCGGGACGGATCTTCCACCTGAATCGAGCCAGAAGTGTACGGCTCTCGGTTTTAACGGATTGGAAGCACAGAGGACACGTACTCGCGGATACTCAGAAAATCCTTTCTTCCTTTTCTTACCCGCCGGGGTACAGGGCGGAAATCGGGGCGGAGGTGAAGGAACGGCGTCTATTGTCAGGGGCGCTGTACACGAGTTTCGCCCTGGCGGTCGTGCTGATCTTCTTCATACTGATGTTTCAGTTTGAATCTCTTCGTATCTCCGCCATCGTTCTTATACAAATCCCCGGTGCCTTCATCTGTCCGCTCCTGCTGCTCAAGATCCTGTCCTGGTCGTTGAACCTGCCGGTGATCGTCGGGCTGATCCTGACCAGCGGGATCGTCGTGAACAACGGGATACTCGTGTTCGTGGAGCTCAAGGATGCCCGATTGACCGTAGTGAGGGCCTATCGCGCGCTGGCCGTCAAACTCAAGCCCATCCTGGTGTCCTCCCTTACCACGATCGCCGGGATTGCACCGCTCCTGCTTTCGGGCAGAATCAACCGCGGCATCCTGGCGCCTCTCTCCGTTACGGTGGCCTCAGGGATCGCCGGATCGGTTGGGGTACTGATCGTGACCCTGTCCATTATTTCCGCAAGGCGGTAGGAGAGAAGCTTCGGTAGGCTTTGTCGCAGGAGATTGGGGACGCCGAATCCGCTAGAAGCCGGAGTCGGCGATCACCTCCTGGTACCAGCGGGCGCTGCTCTTGGGGATCCGCGCCTGGCTCTTGTAGTCCACGTAGACAATGCCGAAGCGCTTCGAAAAGCCGTGAGCCCATTCGAAGTTGTCGATCAGGCTCCACACCTGGTAGCCTTTTAGCTTCACTCCCTCCTGCAGAGCTCTATGGGCAGCACCGAAATGGGAGCGGAGATAATCGATGCGCTCCTCATCCCGGATCCGCCCTTCAGCGTCAATCCGGTCCGGGCAGGCTATACCGTTTTCGGTGATGTAGATCGCCGGCGGGTCGTAATCCCTCTGGATCCGGGTCAGCAGTGTATACAGACCGTCGGGGTAGACCTCCCAGTCCATCTCGGTGAACCGTACGCCCTGGTAATCGGGCCGGACTTCGGCGAACAGGTCCTCTTCGTTCTCCGGCCGGCGGACGATCTTGCGCATGTAGTAGTTGACGCCCAGAAAATCGATTCGGCTCTTCCTGAACGCATCAAGATCTTCGGTTTCGACGGCCGGGGCGTTGTGCTGCCTCTGATACACTTCGGACATGTCCTGCGGATAGCTGCCCTTGAAAAGGGGATCGAGAAACCAGCGGTTTTGATAGCCGTCGTAGTAGCGGGCGGCCCGCTCATCTTCCGGCGAATCGGTAGCGGGATAAGCCGGCGCGATGTTCAGGCTAATGCCGATCCGGCTGTCCGCTCCGCGGTACTCGTCGAACAGCAATACGGCTTTGGCGTGGGAGAGCAGCAGGTGATGGGATACCTGCAGGGCAGTTTGTTTATCTTGGATTCCCGGGGCATGCACGCCGCTGTCGTGTCCTGCGAAGGCTGCCACCCAGGGTTCGTTGTGGGTGATCCAGAGCCGTACCCGATCGGCGAGCTTATCGAACATGGTCGAGGCGTAATCCACGTAGTACTTCACGGTGTCTCTGTTGGCCCAACCCCCCTTGTCCTGAAGGCTCTGCGGAAGATCCCAATGATAGAGAGTGATCATGGGAACGATTCCGGCGGCTAAAAGCTCGTCAATCAGCCGTTGGTAGAAATCGACGCCGGGTGTATTGAGTTTTCCTCCGCCGGAGGGAAAGATGCGGGACCAGGCGATGGAGAAGCGGTACGATCTCAGACCGATATCCTTCATCAGCCGGATATCTTCCCGGTAGCGGTGATAGTGATCGCAGGCCATATCTCCGTTCTGATTCTGATAGACCTTCCCCGGAGTGTGGCTGAAGCGGTCCCAGATACTCTCGCCCCGGCCATCCTCATTCGCCCCCCCCTCGATCTGGTATGCGGCGGTTGAAGTGCCCCATAAAAAATCCTTCGGGAAACTGATCTCTGGCATGCGGATTCGACCTCACAAAATACGAGTAGGTGGTTTATTTCTATGTGATTAGTGCTCGATACTAAAAAAAAGAGGCCCCTGGGGTTTCCACCTCCTTAACCCAGGGGCTTCGCCTCCTTATTTTATCCTATCCGAGGGGTATCATATCGCAATCTTCTATCGTAGTCCACAAGGTGGATTGCGATGTCCTCACTCGCGGACTCGCTCGGAAAACGCAATCTTCTATCGTAGTCCACAAGGTGGATTGCGATGTCCTCACTCGCGGACTCGCTCGGAAAACGCAACGAACTACCGCTGGTGGCGGCACCAAGAAAGACGGTGGTTCTATTCCTCCTCTGTAGAGATGGAAAAAGACCAGATGATCAGGCTCAAGGATACGCCAATAGAAATCCCACCGGTAATCAGGAAACCTCTGGCCACAGCTTTGATGGCGGTACGGACCACGGTACTGATTACACCGGCCACCTCCGCGCGGTACCAGACGTCGGTAGCCAACCAGCTTCCCAGTCCGTAGTCGACCCAGGGCCAACCCGCGGCGATCCGAATGGCAATACCACCGATAAGTGTGAGGACGGCAGGTACAAATAGCGGCCAGCCCAGCCACTGTACGATCTGACGGCGGTTCTTGCCCCCGACGAAAGCCGCACCCACCCAGAAGCTTGCCGCGATCAAAGCCAGAAGCACACTGGCCCAAATCAGGCGGTTGGTTCCGATGAAACCCGTCCAAAACTCATTCTCCGGACCGTAATCAAAAAAGACTGTTTCTGGGGGCTCGGGGTAGGTGTCCGGCAGACTGTCCAAGAAATCCGGTAGGGCTGCTGTAATAAGCTGCGCCGCCTGCTCCTCGCTCAGATCCGCCGGCCGACAACGCGGCATCTGCCCTTCCGTTGCGAAGGGGGTTTGTCCGGCGCTGCAAACGGGCAGGTTTGCCGCCAGGGATCTTGCGAATCGATCTCCCCCATCACTTCGAAGTCGATCCTTCAGAGGAGTGATATCCACACTCAGCTCGAGGGTCGACCCTTTTCCCTCGATGGCATCGAAGGCCTCGTCGACCAGCACCACAGCCTGGGATCGCAAGTAGTTCGGAGTGACGACCTCGCGCAGAGCTTTCGCCAGAGCATCACTGGGGATGCCTTCGAACTCGGTGACCTCGAATATCTGCTTCTCTTCCCAAGCGGTGTCTCTCAGAATCGCCTCATATATACGCTCATCCGACACCAGCTGCAGGTAGAATCCCCTGTCCAGAGCCCAAGTGCCAACGGAAAAGCTCATCATGGTGGCAAAAATCAATGGAAAAACCAGCAGAATGATCATGATCACTGCGATTGCTTGGCGCATGAATCGTTGCTCCTTCTCGAACCGATTTCTTCTTTACCTATTACTCGTTTTGGCGGTTTTCAACCCCGCTTAGATAAAGCAGAAGGAATTGTCGTAAGCAAGGATCGCAGGAAACCCACCGGTAGTCAAGGATCTAGATTTCGGGGATTGCGAGCCGACGGCTCCATGTGATGGCCGGTCTTAAGTGTAAGCAGAAGCACTCCGGCAAAGATCAGGATGACACCGATCCATTGAAAGGGATGCAGCCGTTCGCTAAAGACCAGGACGCCGCCCACCACCGGAATCGCGATTGTGTTAGCCGCAAAAGCGGGAATCAGTTGTATGGCCTTTCCCTTCCGGTAGGCGAACTGCATCACCACCATCGATACAAGGGAGATCAAGATCCAAGCGAGGGCCCAGGGATTGGATAGAAGGTTGGCGCCCTTGAGCAACAAGGAGGTGAAGCCCGTCTCGGTTCTGAACCGGAAGTGCAGCAACGGTCGGGCCAGGCCTATCGAGCTTGCCGAGACTTTTTGAAACAGGGGCACAAACCCACCCATGGCTCCGGCAAATCCGGCGATGACGATTCCGACGATTCTGCTGCGTTTTTTTAACAACAACCAGAATAACAGATACGTTCCGCAGATCGCAGGAAGGTAGATGTACAGAGCTGTGAGGGAAGGTTTTCCGGCTGCTGTTTCGACCCGGAAAGAACCGATCAGAATTGCAGCGGCTACAATTATAAATACGCCGGTCAGCTCCCTTTTAGTGATCCGTTCACGCATGTACAGATGGGAAAATACCGCCAAAGACGCGAGTCCCGATCCGGACATCGCCCCTACCAGGGAAGCATTACCGATTGAGACTGCGTATAGGATCAGAGAAATAGCTACAGGCATCGAAAGAGTCGACAGTATCCAAATGGAAAGTCCTCTAACTCTGCGCTTTCCGGCAGTGGCAAGCCCGATTTTCTGTCCCGCCTGGGCGATCGAGTGGATCGAGTATCCTGAGAAAGCTGCGATTAACGATAGTATAGCCCTCATCTATCCATCCCCCCCTCGTTTGCCAACGTGGGAGACCCTTAGTGCCGGACATTATAGAAAAAAGAAAACATCGGTGGTAGTATGGTTCGTCGTTATTTCGTACTGTTTCCGTGCTGTGTCCGGACTTTTCACATTCAAACCCGATCGGCATTTCGAACGCGATCACCCATGAGGAGGAACCCGCAAATGGATGAAACCGATATACCCGCAGATGTACTCAACACCGAGCCCACGATCGATCCGAGTGCTTTTATCGCCCGTGGCGCTCAGATCATCGGAGATGTGCGGCTGGCCGCGGGCTCTTCGATCTGGTACAACGCTGTGCTGCGTGGGGATATCAATTACGTCGAGGTCGGACTCCACAGCAATATCCAGGATGGCTCGATCCTGCATGTTGTAAACGATAGACCCTGTATAATCAAGGAAAATGTAACCGTGGGGCATGGAGCAATTCTGCACGCCTGTACGGTCGAGCCGGAATGCCTGATCGGCATGGGAGCGATAATCCTGACGGGAGCGGTGATCGGCCGGGGCAGCATCATCGCTGCCGGAACGCTGATACCTGAGAACAGCGTGGTGGAGCCCTTCTCCCTCATGGTGGGGGTGCCCGGCCGCCTGCTTCGCACCCTCGATCAGAAAAGCGCTCAGACGAACCGGAAATGGGCGGTGAAGTATGTCGGAATAGCCCAAGCCCATCAGAAGCGGGGATTTCCCGCCGGATTGTAGCAGGTGGAACTTGGATTTGGTCGGCTGCGACAGGAAGACATCGCAATCGTCCTTTAGATTACGGTGGAAGATTGCGTTTTCCGAAGGACATCGCAATCGTCCTTTAGATTACGGTGGAAGATTGCGTTTTCCGAAGGACATCGCAATCGTCCTTTAGATTACGGTGGAAGATTGCGATATGATATATAGAAAGACAACGACAACATAAATTGCAAATGGGGAGTAAAAGAATCTTCCACAGGGCAAAAACTCACCTGTTCCTGATTCTTTTACTCCTTGTATTGGCTCACCCGATTGCATCACAAGAGGTTACTGTTCTCGCCATACTCCCCTTTGAAGGCGTCGCGGTTTCCAGGGCCGATGCCGGTGCAGTCTACACCTTTATGGAGAGCAGCTTCTCTGCTACCGGAGTGTATACGGTAATCACAGCCGAGCAGAGAGACCAGATCCTGGGAGACCCGGATGCCACTGCGTGCACCGACGAGGACTGCGCTGTAGAGGCCGGGAAAAAGCTGTCCGCTGACCAAGTTGTCCTGGGAACCGTTGTTCTGGCGGATGGCAGGTACATCGTCAACGCCAGAATTATCGCAACCGCAAACTCCCGCACCTTAGCGGCTGATTCTATGAGTGCTGCCGGAGCGGATGATCTGGCGCAGGTCTGCAACACCCTGACTGTAGGTCTGATCAGGCGAGCCATGCCCGGAAGCCTGGTGGAAAAGACGGAAGGTTTGGATGAGGGGGAGCCTGGTACCGTCCGACCCACGGGCGAACCGGCAGGCGAGGAGGTGGAGGGATCCGGTAAGGCTGTGACCGGCGGTGTGGTGGGACAGCCCGGCGAAGGTACTAATGATGCCGCGGGTCCGACGGTGGAGCTTACCCGGTCCGACTTGTGGCCTCTGGTGAATATCTGTGGTGGGATGTTCATGCTTGAGCTGGGCAATGTGATGGGAAGCGTGGGTTTCGAGCTGCGGAAGAAGGCTTCTGACGCCTATGCAGATTATACGGAAACGACTTGGAATTTCGATGAGCTGTGGGGGATCTACAACAGCGCTTACATCGGATATGTTGTTACCACAACCGCGAGCTATGTTTCCTGGTCCGCCGGTGTAGCCTCGATCCCGACCTATCTTTTCGTCTTTCCCGACCGGGCCTTCCGCTTGTCCCGTTTGGGGACCATGGCATTTGCGGCCGGAGCGGTTCTTTCGGTAGCCGGCAATGTGCTCGATCTGCTGGCCGGAGCTCAGCGCTATAAAAACGATTTTTTATATGAAGACTACCTGAGTGCGGGAACCGGCTTTGATGAGCTGTACGACCGTTATAGGACCGGCCACATCGTTTATAGCGTGGAACGGCTGACAAGTTACGCCTTCTGGCTATTCGGCGGAGTGGGCATGATCTCCGCATTCTTCCTTCCCGGTCAAAAAGAGGAACCGATTTCCGGATTCTGGGATAAAACCAGTTTGGTTGTCGGTACTGCGCTGGTGGGTCTGGGAAGCGTTACTCGAACCGTAGCTCTGAACCACCGCCAGAACCAGATCGAAAGCGGTGGAGATGAGAAAGCCTACGACAGATATATTCTGAATAGTGTACTATCTTATAGCTTGTGGGCTGCTGGCGGTGTTGGCATGGTGCTGCCGTTTATCACGGATTTCGGCCGGGGCAAAACCGAGGCACAGGTCACCCCGGTGCGGCCGGAAAAGCTGCGGTTCGAACGTCTGCAATTGCTGCCGCTGCCCCAGGGTATGGTTCTGCGGATATCGTATTAGAATCGAGGGTAGTGTCGTGGAAAGATTATCCAGATTACTGGTAATTATCACTCTCGTGGCGGTGCTTGGATCCTGCGGTGTCTTTTTTGCCCCCATAGAGGGACGGTGGAATATCAAGGACCCGAGCAACGAGCTATCGACGTTCAATCCAACTATAGATGGATACGCCCATAGTACCACACCTCTTTGGGAAGGATCGGCGGATCTGCTTGCCTGGCCCGGAAGCAAGATCATACTGCTCCGCTTCGACACCGCCGATTTTCCGGATGTTGTTGCCGCCTCCTACCTGAGGCTTACGGTTAAGGTGCCGCCTTCACCCGATGCGGCAGAGCTGTCGATTTATCGCATCCGCAGTGATTGGGATACCTCTTCGATGTCGTACGCGGTTGCTGACGATCCTGTGAAGTTTTATGACGGTTCTGCTGTAGCCAGATATACAATACCCACTTCTGTGAAAGCAAGAGAAGACATCCAGATCCCCGTGACCGAGGTTTACAGCGGCAGCAAGGACAATCTGTCGAACGGCATCCTGATTTATAGCTCGGTGGACATGACCTTCGATTCAACCGAAACTGGAACAGCTCCTCTGCTGTCCATCGAACCGGAATAATGGATTGAAGGGGGTGTCGTGGCAAGAATACTGAAGATTCTGATCATTCTCGCCCTTGTGGGTGTGCTCCTTTCCTGTGATGTTTTTTTTGCTTCAAAGGGCGGGCGCTATAACTACCTGGATCCGAAGAACGAGCTTGTCGAGGTTTTTCCCATGATCGACGGGTATGTCGACATGTACGGATGGAATGAGCTCGATTCGATCATGGTTGCGGACAACAACATTCCCTCCGCCATCGTGATGCGTTTCAACATCAACGAGATTCCGGATGACTTCGATCATATCTATTTGAGACTGTACCATTCTAATACAACAACTGAAAGCGTATCCATTAAAGTTCATCCTGTGCTTTCATCAGATCCAATTCCGATCGGCCTCTACTACTCCGATGTCGAACAGTTCGGTTTCTATGACCAGGAAACCTTCGCCAGATATACGGTGAGTCCGTCAGAGGGGTTCCAGTACATACCTTTGGATGCCATTGTTTCCGGATCTGCAAGTGCAATCAGAAACGGCATCATTATTTTCTCGGAATCCGGCTCTTACGGTGCGACTTTTGCGTCGATGGATGAGCCTGACGAAGCAGCCTGGCGACCTAGACTCTACATCGCTACCAAATGAAGATCAAAAACCACGGCCCCTTATTCAATCACCGGTCGATCTTAATTTTCGTCCTGATTTGCGTTTTCCCGTGTGCATCGCACGCCCTGCCGGTGAATATCGCCTTTCTCTCGATAGACAACCTGAGCGCCAATCCCCGCTACGACTACCTGGAGGGGATCATCCGGGGTCTGCTGCTGTTCGATCTGTCCGGGGCTCAGGATATCGAGGTGGTGAACCGCAGCGACCTGGATGCAATCCTGCTGGAGCAGGAGCTCCAGCTGAGCAATCTGGCGGAGGACCAGAACAAGGCGATCGAGGTTGGCCGGATCCTGGGGGCGGACTTCCTGCTGCGGGGGGAGTATGTTTTCCTGGGCAACGACGTGCTGATCACGGTTCGCCTGGTGGATGTGGTTCAAGCCCGCAGCCTGACCTTCTCCGAACGCGGGGCAAGCGAAAATACCCTGCACACGATCGCCGAACAGATCATTTTCCGCCTGACCGGCAGGGAGGTTGCGCTTGAGTCGGAGCAGCACGACCGCTCTATCATCTCACTGCAGGACGAGAAGCCCGGTTCGGTCAACCTGTTCTGCAACCTGATCGATGCGGAGATTTTTCTGGATGGGCAGTTCATCGGCTATACAACGGGAGATCCTCGGGTTCCCTTCGAGATCGAAGACCTTTCCCCGGGACCGCACAGCCTGCGCATCCACCTGTCCGATTTCGGTGTGGTCAGGGAGCCGGAGATAACCTTCCACGACTGGGAGGAAGAAGTGCAGATCAAGCCGGGCAAGCGTCTCGTTGTCCGGGCAACGATCTATCATTTCAACAATATTATCTACAATCTTCAGCAGCTGGTCCGGGAGGACATCCGATTCCGGGAGCTGGAGGGCGGTGCGCTCGTCCGCAGGGAACACGACGCTTCTTTCGTGGACCGCGAGGGCAACCCCGTACCCATCACCCTGGTTGCGACGGCCCGGCGTCAGGGGGATCGGCTGGAGTACACGGTTGAGATCAGCTATCAGGGCCGGATGTACAACTGGGATCTATCCGGTCCGGTAGATGAGCGAAAGGAAGTCCGCGAACGGGTCGGCAAGGTGGAGGTACAGCTGGAGGTCGATTCCAGCGAAGTGTCCTACGCCATCTGGCGCCGGGATATAGAACAGGGCATGCATCGCGGACGGTAGACCGGGGAACAGGCGCTGCCGGCAACTTCTTCCCTACGCAATCAGACTCTGTATGATATTTCCACCTTTATGGCTCTACAACCTCGTGATTTTTAGCTATGCTATTAACATCTTCGCTGCAGTCCGTCCGGTACCGATGACGGGCGGAAAGGAGCTAAGTGATGAAACGAATTAAACCGCTGTTGATGGTGGCATTCCTGACCTTGCTGCTCACGGCTCTCTTGTCCTGCATGGGCATGGGGGCAGCCGAAACCGAGTACACGGCACCGCTTAATCCGAAGGAGGAAGCTGCTCCACCGCCGGCGGGGGATGAGCCGGAAACCTCGGGCGTGGTGAAACGGGAGAGCGCCGCGAAGGCAAGTGATGAATCAAGCTGGAGCGAGGAGTCGGAGGCACCGGTTGTGTCCGAGGCGCTGCCTTCGGGGAAGACCGGCGGATCGACAGCAACCCGCTCCACCGCAGCATCAGCGGGCAGACCGCAAGTTTCGGGCTTGAAAGCAGGATTTGCCGACGACAACAAGCAGTTCAACTACTTCGTGCAGTTCATCAACGAGTACGGGCCGAAGGTCAATTATATTCCTATCCCCATCGAAGAACGGATCATTCTGAAAGTACACGACACTGAGGGGAAATCCTTACCCAACGCCGATATCCGGGTGTACGGATCGCAGGGACAGGAACTCTCGCGGGGTCTGACCTATGCGGATGGATCTTATCTGTTTTTTCCCGCCGCCTACGGCGGGCAGGATCAGAGCTACTCCGTAGAAATCGACTACAACCAGCAGAGTCAAAGAATCACCGTGGATCGTTTTGGACGACGGGAGATCGAGGTCGCCCTCGACATACCCCGGGCTCCGCTGAGCCGGGTTCCTCTGGATCTGCTGTTCATCCTGGACACCACGGGAAGCATGGGGGAGGAAATCCAGCGGCTGAAAACCACGATCGAGCTCATCAACCTCAACCTCTCCTCACTGTCGACAAAGCCGAGGGTGCGCTTCGGCATGGTGCTGTACAAGGATCGGGGAGACGAGTACGTCACCCGGGTGATCCCGCTCACCGAAGACCTTCAGGCTTTTCAATCCAGTCTGGAGCAGGTGGAGGCCTCGGGAGGCGGCGACACCCCCGAGGATCTGCAGGCGGCTCTGCAGGAGGCCATGAACATGTCATGGAATCGGGGGGGAGTGCGCCTGGGATTCATCGTCACCGACGCGCCCCCGCACCTGGACTACGGTCAACGCTACAACTATGCCCGAGCCGTGGAGGAAGCCAAGCAGAAGGGTATCAAGGTCTTCAGCGTGGGCACCGGCGGCCTGGATCTGCTGGGCGAGGTTGTGTTGAGGCAGATTGCCCAGTACACCTCGGCGAAGTACATCTTCCTGACCTACGGGGAAACCGGGGAGAGCGAAGGGGGGGCCCCGGGCAGCGTCAGCCATCATACGGGAGCCAACTATCAAACCGACAAGCTGGAGGCGATCATCATCCGATTCGCCAAGGAGGAGCTGTCTCATATATCCGACCAGCCGATTGAAGAGGAGGAGGAGTACTTCACGGCCGACAAGATCGGGACGGAGCAGCGCGAAGAGACTCTGAACAAGCTCTTCTCCATGGCGATTTCTCAGCTCATCGACTACTCGACGGTACGGATCGATCGGGGAACCGCGGCGGCGGTGCTCCCGCTCAGCCCCGCTCAGAGTGACCTTAGCCTCAACTCGGAGTACTTCACGGAGCAGTTGATCCTGAGCTTCGGCAAAGATGAGAAGTTCAGGGAACTGTTTCGCATCGTGGAGCGGAAGGACCTTCAAAACGTGCTGGAGGAGCTCGAGCTGCAGCTTTCGGATCTGGCGGAGGAGCAGGGAGCCGCCCAGGTCGGGGAGCTTATCGGAGCGCAGCTGCTCATCATCGGCAAGCTCTATTCCACGGCCAAAGGGTATGAGCTGTTTTTGAAGCTCCTGCGGGTCGAAACCGGAGAGGTGTTGAGTGTGACCAAAGCAATCATCGATACCGCCCTGGGCCTTGAGGCGTAAACCGCAAACGCTATGCACGACTACAAGCGGACTATCGGTGAGCTGCAGAGAGACATCACAAAGAACTCCGCGGAGATCCGGGTCTTCCTCAGGAAACTCGGGGAGTATCTGTCGTACCGGGATGCCGAGGAACTGCCTGACCCGGAGATGAAGGAGCTCCACGGCCGGATCCAGGAGCTTCGACGTCAGCTTCCCGACAGCCGCCAGCAGGTGAAGAAGATTCTTCAAACCGTTGCGGGTAACGACACGCTGGAACGGGAGATCCGGGACAGAAAGCTTCAGATCGGTGAGCTGGGCAAGAAGAACCAGGAGATCTGCGAATCCATCGGAAGGGCAGCCTACCAGGCTTACAAGAGCGTGCCGGTTTCGGGAAGCGCATACGAAGAAATGTTCGCATCCCTGGAAAAACAGGAAAAGGGGCTGGCCGAGCTGGAGGAGGAGCAGGAGACGCTCCAGGGGCAAAGGAAGGAAGGCAAGTTCTTCAGGATATTCCGGGAGACCGGCAGATCGGTTTACGTAAAAGGTCTGCTGTCGCTCAGGCGGAAAGCCGTGGTGAAGACGTACCACGAGGTGGGAAAACAGATCTGCGGTTCTTCTCGGTTCAAAGATGAACTTCAAGATCGGAGACTCCTGGAGGTCCTGGCTCCTTACGAAGCCAACCAGAGGAAGATCACAACTCTTCAACGGGAATTGGATGAGCTCCTTGGAGAACAGGAGAAGAAGTGGAGTGAGTTGAAAACCCTCGGTGCCTACCGGTCACATCAAAAGAGGGTGAGGGAAATCGAATCGGAGATCCAGCGCATCGAGGCGAGACTGCAGGATGACTTCGAGGCTCTCGGGACGCTGAGGCGAAACAGGCAATCCGGAAAGCTGCAGGACGCGGAAGCCGCCACTTTTATTCACCAGATGAAGGAAATCGAGCAGGATACCCGCAGGAAGGGCAAGCGGATCGAGAGGCTAAATGCCGCACTACAGATCGATTCGCTGCAAAACCAGCTCGGCAATCTGGCCGACCGGGTCTCGAGATTGGAAGGGGATATCGAAGCCCGCCGTCGGGAAATCGAAACGCTTCGTGCCCAGATATCGGTGGGGGAGATGGAGATACAGCGATTGCAGAGGATCCGAGGATCCAGGCAGTCATTACTCGAGGAACAGGAAAGCCGATGAAACCGATCGACCTACGTTCCGACACGGTAACCAAGCCGACCGAAGAGATGCGCCAGGCCATGTACGATGCCGAGGTAGGGGATGACGTATACGGGGATGATCCCACGGTGAACGAGCTGGAAGCCTACGCCGCGGATTTGGTCGGCAAAGAGGCGGCCCTGCTGGTTCCTTCCGGTACCTTCGGAAACCAGCTTTCCCTGTTTACCCACTGCCGGCGGGGAAACGAGGTGGTATTGAGTGATCAATGTCATATCGTGCAACACGAGGCCGGGGCCGCGGCGATCATCGCGGGTGTGCAGCTTCGAACCTTCATCCCGAGAGGGGCCTTCCCGGTTTGGGAGGATATACGGGAGCACATTCGCAACGGTGAGGACATCCACTGGCCCCAGACGGAGCTCATAGCACTGGAGAATGCGCTGGGCAATGGGGAAGTGCTGCCGGTAGAGGTCACGGAGGACATCGCGAACCGGGCTCGGGCGCTACGCATCCCCGTGCACCTGGATGGGGCCCGCCTGTTCAATGCCGCCCACTTCTTGGGGATCGAGGCGCGGCGGATCGCCGGCCTGACCGATTCGCTGATGTTCTGCCTTTCCAAAGGACTGTGCTCTCCCATAGGTTCGATGCTGGCCGGTAGCCGGGATTTCATCCGGGAGGCCCGGAGAAAGCGTAAGGTTATGGGCGGGGGGATGCGGCAAGCCGGGGTGATTGCCGCCTGTGGTCTGATATCGCTCAAGAAGATGCGTCATCGTCTACCGGAAGACCGGGAAAAAGCCGGGCAGCTGGCCGCCGCCTTCCGCGATACCGGAGTGTTCGAGGTGAAGCCGGAGCCGGTGAAGATCAACATGTTCTTCCTCCGCTATCGCGACCCCGGTGCTCGGAACCGGGAGCAGCGGTTGACCGAAGAGCTGATCAACAGAGGCGTCCGCATCAACCCCCCCGATGACGGCTGGATACGCATCATGACCCACAACGATGTCTCCGCGGAGGATGTCCGGCGGGCCTGCAGCCTGATCGAAGCTGCCGTGGCAGCGACCGGGGCATGAAAAGCCAACAGCTGTACGTCGCCTACGGGACGGATGCCGGTCAACTCGCTTCGGATCTGCTTCAGGCGGCGAACGTCGCTTCCGAGCTCAGTTCCGACATGCATGTCCTGCTCAAACCCAATTTAGTGATGGCCCGGGAAGCCTCCTCCGGTATCACGACTCACCCGGAGTTGGCTGAAGGGGTGATTCGTTTCCTCCTGGAGGCAGGGGTGCGGAAGATCACGATCGCCGAGAGCAGCTGGACCGGAGGAGATACGGGGCGGGCCTTCCGGATCTGCGGCTACTCCCGGCTGGAGGAGGAGTACGGCAGGTTCGGGGTGCGCCTGCTCGATCTGAAGAAGGATCCCGTTCAATCCCTGAATGTTCGGGGTGATCGCTTCAAAGTGTTTCGCAGCATCTTGGAGGCGGACTATCTGGTGAACCTTCCCGTGCTGAAGGGCCACGGGGCGACCAAACTGACCTGTGCCTTGAAGAATCTCAAGGGCTGTATACCCGATTCGGAAAAGCGGCGCTATCACGCGGAAGGGCTTCACAAACCGATTGCTCTGCTGAATACCATTATCCGTCAGGATCTGGTGGTTGTCGACGGCCTTTGCGGCGATCCGAGCTCGGAAACCGGGGGCAATCCCCTGGAAATGGAGCGGGTGATCCTGGGCAAAGATCCGGTCCTGGTAGACAGCTACGTTGCCGAGTTGATGGGTTATTCTCCGGAAGGGATCAGGCACATCTACCTGGCCGCCCGAAACGGGGTCGGCGTCACGGATACCGCCTCCGCCAGGATTCGAGAGTTCGGCAAACCCCGGTTTCGCAACATCCCCCGTCGGGACAGCAGCAGGCTGAAACGACTCCAGGCCTATGTTTCAGAACGGCAGGCCTGTTCGGCCTGCCACGGCAGCACGATCTACGCGCTGCAGCGCCTGGAGGAATCCGGGAAATTGGCGCTCTTGGAGGACAAGATCTGCCTGGGTCAGGGGTATCGAGGCATGAGGATGAGCGGTTTGGGGATCGGAGCCTGCACCAGAGGGTTTTCCAAATTCCTCGACGGCTGCCCACCCACGGCCAGAGGAATCTACCAGTTCCTTGCTTCCTCGGGAGGGGATCGCTCCGGTGCCTGAGCTGCCGGAAGTGGAGCACCTGGCCAGGGATCTGGCTCCCCGGATTCTCAGATTGACGATTCGGGACGTTCGCTGTCATTTCCCGGCTGTCGTGGGTGAGGATCCTGATTGCTTTGCAGAAGCCGTGAGGGGCCGCAGGATCATGCGGCTGCACAGGCACGGCAAGTACCTGTTCCTGATGCTCGACGGGGATGTGGTGCTGGCTCTGCACCTGCGCATGACCGGTCAGTTCCTGCTGGTGCCGCGGGCCGAACCGGCGGATAAGCATACCCATCTGGAGCTGTTGCTATCAGACCGCAAGAGAAAGATCGTGTTTCGGGATGTCCGCAAGTTCGGCAGGGTCAAGCTGCTGGACGGGAACGTTGACCAGTTCATCGAAGAAAAGAAACTCGGAGCCGATGCGCTGCAGATCTCCGCCGGAGATCTGCAGCAGTCGTTTCAAGCGACCTCTCGCAGCATCAAGGCTGCCCTGCTGGATCAGAGGATCGTCGCGGGTCTGGGGAACATCTACACGGACGAGATCCTGTTCCGAGAGAGGATCTCCCCGCTTAGAAAGGCCCGTTCCCTGAATCTTGAACAGATCGCTTCGCTGCGTCGAACGATCCGAGCGGTCCTGCGCTCGGCGATACGGCGGAGAGGCACGACCATATCCGACTACGTTGATGCGGGGGGTCAGATAGGGAGCTTCCAGAGCTCCCTCCTCGTGTATTCCCGTGCGGGTTTGCCCTGTCCAAGGTGCGGCACCGCCATTGTCAAAAGCCGGGTGGCCGGCAGAGGTACGTACAGCTGCCCCGGCTGTCAGCCCACCTGATGCGGCCCAACATGCTTTGAGTTTGCGCGCCGGGAAGCGCAGAGTGGACAGAGGGGGGCTTTGGTGATACTTTTTCAGTAATGAGCGATCCTTCGGCGCCCGATTCCCAAAATGTTCCTGTTCTGGAGAGTATCGAGCAGGAAAGCGGGCGTGGTGGACTCGAACCCAATGCCCAGGCGCTCCTCTATCTGCTGCGGATCTACACCATGAATCATCGCAGCGCCCGGGTCGACAGACTCCAATTCGTCAATTTCGTAAAGAACTACGCCGGACGCTACACCCTCAAGTTTCCGCAGATGGAATCATTCATACAGCGTACCGAGGGCATGGTGGACACCTATCTGCGGGCGTTGACCGAGCGCGGATTGTGCAGCCTGGAGAAGGAGGGACAGGAGGACCGTTGGATCTTCTTCCCCCGATACTTCATTGAGGCTCTGCACAAGGCTTACAAAACGATAGAGGCAAAACCGGAGATCCCCTTTCCATCAGCGGAAGATTTGAAAATCACCATACCCGAGCATCTGATTATGGATCTGAACATCAAGACGGATTTTGTCTCCGTTCTGGGAGAACTGCAGCCGGAGCAAACACAGATCCTTCGGATTACTTTTCCGCAGTTGGTGAATCCGCTTCTGGTTACCTCGGATCTGGTGGAACGCAAGCTGATGGAACTGTCTGTCCACAAGCTGCGGGTCTACCTGGAGAGCCGCAACAACGCCAGCTACATCGTTCACAGGCTGCATCCGGCGCTGCGGGGCAATGAGCGTGGATTGCGAGATATGATCTCCGCGGTGATGACCAAACCGATCCGGGCGGTCGGGACGCTTCTGGAGCCCTCGGATTTTTCCTTCCGGTTCTGGGCGCACTTCGCCAACCTCGTTTTGCAGGAGCACAAGGACATCGATGAGAAGACGGCGGAGGAACATGGGTTCTGCCAAGCCGCATACCTTATCGGTTTCTATAACGTTCACTACCGCGGGCGTCAGCAGAGGCAGAATGAGCAGACCTCCCTGGTGAAGAAGCTTGAGGTCCAGTTTCACAAATATCCCTATGCCTACACGCTCAAAGATCTGTACAACGTGCGGGACACGAAGGGCGTTCCCCTGGTCCGACAAAACACAAAGGAGGTGTTTCTAGAGTTTCTGGAGAACAAGACCAAGGCGGGAAGTTACGAGACACTACCGGAGCTGGTTCAACTAAAGACGATACACGGGAAAAACTATTACATCCACAAGGATCTCCTCGTGCCCCTGTTCGTGAAGATGCTTCACGAACAGGCAAGAGAGATAAAGGACTACTACGTAGAAGAGTGGGTCAGATTACTCAAAGAAAGCAAACGAACTATGGCGATGAGCGAGGATCAGGAGTTTTCCCGAGATCTGGACATAACCCTGAAAAACCGGGCGCCTTTCCTATATTCTCTTTTGAACTACAGCCTGCTGTATCTGGCCAAGGAACAGGGAAAAATCAACTACGATATGGCCAGAACCATGGACCAGGTACTGGATGAGAAGAAGGGGCAGCTGCAACCCCTGCCCAAGATCCTGGGAATCAGCAGAAAAGATGTCATGGATGATGCCAAGCTCCGGATACCCATCTGGAAACGGCTGATCATATTCCGTGGACTGTTCTACTTCTTTCAGAATATCTTTCGAGGCCTTAAAAAAACCTGGCGGCGATCGAGGGAACGCGCCGGAACCCGCAAAAAGGACGCCCGTAGGCAAGGCGCCGTGAAACCGGGAACAAGCCGCGGTACCTTTGCGGCGACCGCCGCATCCCCGGAAAGTGGAGGTCCCGCTACCGGAGCTGCGGAGCAGGTAGGCTCAACCACCCTGCGTCCGGTGACCAGTCAGCAGCTGGTCGCCTATCGAAAGGCGATCAGCGACCTGAAAGAGCAATTCGTAGGCAGCGACCGGACCATAGCCGGCAGCCTGAACGAGCTCATGGAAAAGTGGAACCCCCTCTACGATCCACAGGCTAGGAGGAACCTCGTAGAGGATGTCAATGCAATGGTTCGGGATTATCTGCGCAACATTCGGCGTACATTTCGCATCTCCCCTCCCGATGCGGCTCGAATCCGAACTCTTGCGGATAAACTGGCCGCCAACAAATCGTTTGACAGAATCAAGCACAAGGACTACTTTACCCGCTATCTCGAGATATACATGATCAAGCTGCTCGGTGAGAGCTGAGCCAGGAATCCCCGCCCGGATGAAACTCTAATACACGAAGGGGATCGTTTTCTTGGCTATACGGTAGTCCGCGGCCAATTTCCCCGGCTGCTCCCCGTCCATTTCCAGAAGCACCTCATCTTCAACGGCGCTGATGTGAACGGTTTTGCCCCGCAGTGCGGTCACTTCCGGTTCGTTGAGATGCTGTCCCGAGTATATCGATTTGATCTTGCGCAGCAGGGTCAGTCTGCTCATACGGGAGATCACGATGATATCGAGAAGCCCGTCGTCGATCTCCGCATCCGGAGCGATCATCATGCTTCCGCCGAAGTACTTGCCATTGGTTACGGCTACCAGGAGGGTGGGCCCTTCATGTACCAGTTTTCCCTCCACCGATATCCGAAGAACCGGATTCTTCAGTGTGCTCAAACAGCGTACCACCCCGATAAGAAAAGGAAGCTTTCCCCGGAAGTGTTTTGATGCTCTGTTAACTGCATCAGCGGTGTTCGCGGAAAAACCGAGGCTCGACTCATTGATGAACAGTCTGTTCGTTTCCTCCCCTTTCACGTTGACGAAGCGGACCTCTCCGCAGTCCACACGGGTAACCGGCGCGGAAAGCAGGCGTTCGATGTGCTCATCTATGGTTCTGCCGTGAAAGCCGAGAGTTCTGGAGAAGTCCGCACCGGTGCCGTTGGGGATATAGGCGAGCGCCGCCTCGGGACAACAGGGTTGCCCTTCGTCGAAGAAGCCGTTAAGCACTTCATTGAGGGTCCCGTCTCCGCCGACGGCGATGATCCGATCGTGTCCTCTGCTCAGAGCTTCCCGGGTCAGGGACGTCGCGTGCAGGCTCCCCTGCGTGCAGGCAAAATCCACCTTGCCGAGGACGCGTTGGATCCGCTGCTGCCAGTCCGGCCACAAATGGCCCGTGCTCCCCGCACCGGCGTGGGGATTGACAATGAAAAACGGTCGTTTGTCTGTCAAATCGGCTTTAACCCCTGCTCAAAAATGTTCGTCTACCATACCCATAAAGCAGGGGAATAACAAGTACGGCGATAGTACCGCTTGTACCGGGATCGGAGATCCTGTTCCACTTCCGGATCCTCCGGGGCCACCGGGAGCGGCAACTTGACAGAAACAGGCGAGTAGCCGTTAATAGGGTGTATGGCAATCGCTAGGCGGGAACCGGTGACCATCGTGAGCGCTGAGAACCGCCGCCGGAGGATAGAGTTCATCAAGATGCCCTGGGGATTATACAGGGATGATCCGCACTGGGTGCCTCCGCTGATTGCCGACCAGAGAGAATTTCTGAATCCGAAGAGAGGCGTCTTTTTCGACCACGGTGAGGCAAGGCTGTTTCTGGCGCGAAAAGACAACAGAGCCGTGGGTCGGATCAGCGCGCATGTTAATTACCTCTACGATGAGCAATACGGCGCGGAAACCGGATTTTTCGGTTTTTTTGAATGCGCGGATGATCCTGAAGTGGCTATAGCCCTGTTTGCCGCGGCTGAAAACTATCTGAAGAGCAGGGGAAAACGCCGGATTCTGGGACCGATGAACTTCGGTGTCTATGACGAGATCGGTATCCTGGTACAGGGTTTTGACACTCCTCCCATCGTTATGAACCTGCACAATCCGCCCTACTACGGCCGACTTTTAGAAGAACTGGGCTTCAAGAAAGCGATCGACTGGTACGCGTATTATGGTTTTGTGAAAGATCACGGACAGGTAGACCCCAGGATATTCGAGCTCAAGGATAGGCTGATGGAGCGCAGCGGGGTTCGGCTGCGGATGATCGATTTGAAACAGGTGGAAAGGGAGGCCAACATCATAAAGAGCATCTTCGAGCCTGCCTGGAGCCGGAACTGGGGACACGTGCCCTGGACGCAGAGGGAGTTCGCCCGGCTGGTCGATGCAGTGAAGAGGATTGCCCTTCCCGAGCTGTCATTCGTGGCTGAAATACAGGGTCGACCCGTTGGGATTGCTCTGTCCATTGCCGATGCAAACGTGGCCATCAAGAAGATCAACGGAAGGCTTTTTCCCTTTGGCTTTCTCACCATGCTGTGGGGTTTGAAAAAGACAGATCGCTTCCGCCATATCCTGATGGGCGTGCTGGAGGAGAATCGGAACAGAGGGATAGAGATCGCTTTCTACTCGAAGATCGTGGAAAATGCCAGGAAGTACGAATACCGGGAAGTAGAAATGTCAAATATCGTGGAGACAAACTACTCGATGCG
>Ga0307426_1000927_pt1 | contig 20021 bp, 24 predicted proteins | sample SalMarWE160340MG_FD_202165 | JGI IMG/M metagenome (GOLD analysis project Ga0307426, IMG submission 202165) | Salt marsh sediment microbial communities from the Plum Island Ecosystem LTER, Massachusetts, United States - WE1603-40 | ecosystem: Environmental > Aquatic > Marine > Intertidal zone >...
GTGGCAGCTGGTGCAGGGTAAGTTCTACGACCGCACCCTCATGGGGCTCGACTGGAAAGCCGTCGGAGACGAGCACCGCGCCGCTTATGCCGCCGCCAACACCGACGCGGAGCGCTCGGCCGCGATCAACGCCATGCTCGGCACGCTCAAGTCCTCCCACACCCGCCACTACACCAAGGACGAGACGGCCTACTACGAGCTCATCGACATCTTCTCCTATGCCTTGCGCCGCGACCTGCCCAAGTATTTCCCCGGCAGGAGCGTCACCTATCCCGGCATCGGCATGTTCACCAAGGAGATCGACGGCAAGACATTCGTCTCCGGCGTGTTCCCGGGATTGCCGGCCGACAAAGCGGGGCTCTTGCTCGGCGACGAGATCGTATCGGCCGACGGGGCTCAATTCGAGCCGGTCGGCTCGTTCCGGGGCAAGGTCGACAAATCGGTGACGTTGAAAATCCGCCGCAAGGCCGATGGCCCGGTGATGGACGTGAACGTGGAGCCGGCGACGATCGAGCCGGACAATGCCTTCGCGATCGCACTCAAGCACAGCGCGCGCATTATCGAGTCGAACGGCCGACGCATCGGCTACGTGCACGTGTGGTCGTACGCCGGCCAGCGCTACCAGAACGCGCTCGAGGAGTTGCTGAGCGACGGCAAGCTCAAGGATGCCGATGCGATCATCTGGGACCTGCGCGACGGCTGGGGAGGCGCCTACCCGCGTTATCTCAACTTGTTCAATCCCTACGGGCCGACGCTCAAGCTCACCGACCGCGACGGCGACTCTCAGATCGTCGGCTACCGTTGGCGCAAGCCGGTGGCGATGCTGATCAACGGTGGCACGCGCTCAGGCAAGGAGGTGCTGGCCTACGGCTTCAAGAAGAACGGCTTCGGCCCGGTGATCGGCGAGCGCACCGCGGGCGCGCTACTGGCCGGCACCGCTTTCGTCTTGTCCGATGGCAGCCTCTTGATCCTCGCGGTCGAGGACGCCGCTGTCGACGGGGAGCGTCTCGAAGGCAAGGGCGTGACGCCGACGATCGAGGTGCCGTTCGACATTCGCTATGCGGCCGGCAAGGACCCGCAGCTCGACAAGGCGGTGGAAATGTTGTCCGAGGGCGCGTGAGCAGGACAAGCAACGATGGCGCCGCTCATGCGGGGATGGATTTGACCTTGAGCACGACGACTGTGACGCTGCCGGCGACGTTCTCCGTGTCATTTCGCGTCATGGAGCTGTCGGTCATGGGGCGGAGTGCGTAGGAGTCGTTCTGCTCGCCGACCAGGATGACGGGCGGTTGCGCCTTGCCGTCGGGCGGCGGCGCGAGCGTGCCGACATAGCTTTGCTCGAGCAGGCCCGGATCGAGCTTGGCGTCGGCCGGACCGACGACGACCCAAATCAGCACGGACTTGTCGCTGAGCGACGTGCGCGATCCCACCTTGCGGATCTCGCCGGAGTAGCGCTCCTCCGGCCCGGCGCCAGTAGGCTTGAAGCTGCACGCCATGGCGCGGCTCTGGCTCGGCGGCGTCTCGTCTTGCTCGCCGTGCTCGGCCAGCGTGCACGTCAGCACACCGATGTTGGTCTGCACCCCGGCAAGGGCCGCGCTCGACAGCAAGCAAAAGAGCAGACCGGTGATGGGCCACCTCATGACGGCATTCTCCATTTTGCAGCAGGCACTGGGCTAAACGCCCAATCCGGAGATTGGTTGCCTGCTGCCTCAGGAGGGGAGGATGCGTCCGCGGACCAGCACCTCGCGCACCGCGACGGCGCCGAGGCCGGCAAGGAAGGCCAGATAGGGGCGCGCATCATCGAGCCCGGGCAGAGGAAAGAGACCGGCCGCGATCGCGAATGCCAGGACGCCGGCCACGGCTGCGATGATCCATCCGAACCCACCGTTGCGCAGAACCGCCGGTGCGAGCGCCAGCGCAGCAAGGACCGCAGGGACCGCCGACCAAACGAAGGCGCGCACACCGACGGCGCCGACCGGCGGCCGCCCCGCCGGCAGCAGTTCGCCGAGCCCCAAGGCGTCGGCCAGAATCACCACGGCAACGACGATGAGCGCTGCAAAGAACGGCGCGACGAGCGCATAGACCAGGAAGGTCCACAGGGCACGCTGCGCGTTTGTCATTGGTCTTCCGCCTCGCTTGCAGCCGGCCCGGTGCGATCCTGCGCCATGTGATAGACGCGCAAGATTCGAACCTCGTCCTGTTCTTCCGCGACCTCATACACGATGACGTAAGGATAGGGCAGGGTGAGCTTCTCGCGCGTGCCCGAGACGGTGCCCGGTCTGCCTATCAGGGGATGCGTTTCTAGTTTGTGTGCGGCATCGCGGATGCGCGCACCGACCTTGCGGGCTGCGGCTGGATTACGGGCTGAAATGTAGCTGAGAGCGGCATCCAAATCGGTGCGAGCGAGCCGCGTCCAGCGGACCCTCATAGCCCAAATTTGCGCCAGATTTCCGCCATCTCGCCTTCGGACGCGAACTTCCCTTGCTCTGCCTCGCGTTTCGCTTGCTCGACGCCGGCGACCTGCTCGGACGTCAGCAGCGGATCTCCCGAGCGGATGAGATCCACGTAGCCGATCAGCCCTTCAGCGACCTCCTGCTGCTCGGACTCCGGCAGTGTCTCGATGGCAGCGATGGCTTTCTTGAGCAATGCGTTCATGAGCGCAAATGTAGCACAGGCGCTTGAATGGCAGAAGGTCCCGGCAGGCACCAGGAAACCGCCGCTAACGTGCTAGCTCCTTCAAGCCGCGGCGGATGAGCTTGGCCGTATCGGCGGTGTCCCCAAGCTCCTTCATGGCCGCGGCGACAGCGCCCGACGCCTGCACCGGCTGATAGCCAAGATTTGTGAGCGCCGACATCGCTTCGGCGGCCGCGTCGCCTTCGGACGGGGAGATCGCGCTTCCGTTGAGTGCCGCCCCCGGCACATGCAGCCCCGCCGCCGACAGCGCGGGCGCCTTGTCCTTCAGCTCGGCGACGATGCGTTGTGCCAGCTTCTTGCCGATGCCCGGGGCCTGCTCCACGCTGGCCCAGTCGGCAAGGGCAATGGCGGTGGCAAGCTCGGACGGCGACAGTGTGCCGAGCAGCCCCAGCGCCACTTTTGCGCCGACGCCCTGCACGCTCTGCAGCGTGCGGAACCAGCCGCGCTCCACCTCGCTGGAAAACCCGAACAGGCGGATGGCGTCGTCGCGCACGTGCGTGTCGATGGTGAGGCTCACCTCCTCGCCGATCTTCAGGTTGCGCAGCGTGCGTGCCGACGCCTGCACCTCGTAGCCGACGCCGCCCACATCGACGATCAGGAAGCTCTCGCCAATTGTGTCGACCTTGCCCTTGAGCTTGCCGATCATTGCGTCCTCCTCGGCAGTGGACAGAAGCAATCTGGCCGCGAGGCTACTGCCTACTGCCTACTGCCTCTCTCAATCGCGCGCGACTGGCGCGGTGGTTCGCGTGGCAGATGGCAATGGCCAGCGCATCCGCCTCATCGGCGCTCTCCACCCGCGCCTTGGGCAGCAGGAAGCCGATCATCGCCTGGATCTGCCGCTTCTCCGCATGACCGGCGCCCACCACCGCCTTCTTGACCAGGTTGGGCGGGTACTCGGCAACGACGAGCCCGCCCATGGCCGGGGCGAGCAGCGCCATGCCGCGCGCCTGACCGAGCTTCAAGGTGGCGCGTGCATTGTCGTTGACGAAGGTCTCCTCGACGGCCGCCTCCTGCGGCTTGAAGCTGGCAATCACGCCGGCGATGCCCTCGAACACCTCGCGCAGACGGTAGGCAAGCTCGGCGTCGGCCGGCGACGTCACGAGCCCGCTCGCCACGTAGGTCAAGCGCACCCCGTCGCTTTCCACCACGCCCCAGCCCGTGCGGCGCAGGCCCGGATCGATGCCGATGATGCGAATCGCGGCTCCCCTCATGCGCCGAGGCATATCACGGGTGCGCGATTCGAGGTGGGGCACGCTTGCATCGCGCGCGCGCCCGGGTCCATTCTGGATGCGAGGACAGGGAGGGACCCATGACACTCGACACCAACGGCTGGCTGTTGGTCTGGGGCGGCGGCCTAGCGCTGCTCGCGATCCTGATCTGGTGGCGCACGGGGCGCTATGACATCAAGGGTGCGGCCATCGACTCCGTGTGGCAGATGGCCCGCGGCAAGCGCACAGCCGACAACCCGACGCCGATCGAGATGATGGCAGGCGAGATCGGCGCGGAGGCGACGCACCTGGGCAAGGCCAAGCGCACCGCCTTCACCGTCGCCGGCCACTTCATTGCGCAGATGCTGAGCGTGCTTGCCTTTTTCATGCTCTTGCTCGGGATCGTGCTTTTTGCGCTCGGCTGGTTCTGGACATAATACCGCGCCTGGAAATGGGCGCGAGCCACCCCATCTTTAGCGCACCGGCATACGAAAGCGGATGGAGGCAACGATGGCTGCGCAGGCACCCCTCGCCGAGCTGGGGCTCAGGGCCCCACCGTTCACGCTTGCCGCCACGGACGGCAAGACCTACACCCTCGACGATCTCAAGGGCGCGCGCGGCACGCTCGTGATGTTCATCTGCAATCATTGCCCTTATGTGCACGCCGTCATCGACCGCGCCGTGCGTGACGCGCAGGAGCTCGCGCCACTCGGTGTCGCAACCGTCGCCATCTGCTCAAACGATGCGGTGCGCTACCCCGAAGACTCTTTTCCCAACATGCTTACCTTCGCCCAGCAGCACGCCTTCCCGTTTCCCTACCTTCACGACGAGACGCAACAGGTGGCCAAAGCCTATGGCGCCGTCTGCACGCCCGACTTTTTCGGCTTCAACGACAAGCTGGAGCTCGCCTACCGCGGGCGCCTCGACGAGGGCCGCACGGAGCCGCCGCCCAAGGGAGCGCGGCGTGAGCTGTTCGAGGCGATGCAGCTGGTCGCGGAGACGGGAAAAGGCCCCCCTGAGCAGAACCCGAGCGTGGGCTACTCGATCAAGTGGAAATAACCCTGGACGGGCAGTGTTTTCTCCCGGACCGAGCGCGTTGAAAGTTCCTGTGCATAGGTTCCTTTGCGCCGAGCCATTTCACCGGGAATTTATGCTTTTGACCTAGTTGTTGCTGCCCCAGGCAGATGCAGCGCGATGAGCCCGAGCTGCAGACCTTCAAAGTGGCGTTCGGCGAGGCTTTGACGCGGACCATGACCCGGATCTTTTACGATCGAAACCGGCGATCGCGCCCGATCCATTGCCCCCGGCTAAACGGGAACCACGCGCTGGAGCGCCTGCCGGCGGCGCTGGCCGGCGATAGGGCATTTCGCATCTTCTGCACGCCCGCGCTGTCGCGCTACCGCACCGACGACCACCACCAGCTCACGCAGCGCGCGCGCTTTCATCTGCGGCACGCGAGGTGGGAGCGCGTTGCGACGCTCGCCGGCGAGGTGCAGGCCTACGTATATGAGCCCGACGGCATGTGCTTCGGCACGGTGATGCTGGTGCACGGCTGGACCAGCGAGGCCGCATTCATGACGGCCTTCGTCGAGCCCCTGCGCCGCACCGGATTCCGCGTGGTGACGTTTGATTTTCCCGCCCACGGGCACAGCCCCGGCCGGCGCACGAACCTGGCCGACTGCGCGCGCGCCATGCTGAGCGTCGCCGAGCGCTACGGTCCGATCGACGCGACGGTTGCGCATTCCTTCGGCGGCTTCGTGTCGCTCCTCGTCGCCGAGGGCGGCGCCCCATTGCCGCGCGCCTGTCCAATTGGGCGCTTCGTGCTGCTTGCCTGCCCCAACCGCCTCGCCGACGTGACACGAGATTTCGGCGCCCAGCTGGGCTTGAGCCCGGCCGCACAGCGCATCTACGAACGCCACCTTGAGCGGGTCGGACACAGGCCGGTCGCGAGCTTCTCCTCGGCTGAGCTGTTGCGCTCGGCCAATACCCCCGCACTAGTCGTGCACGGCCATGAGGACCGCGAGGTACCGTTCCGCAACGCCGAGGAGATCGCGGGCGCTTGCCCCAGCGCGAGGTTGCTCGCCTTCGAGGGGATCGGACACCGTACGATCCTCTACGCGCCGCCGGTCTTTCGTGCGGTGATGAACGAGCTCGCGCCGCTTTCGCTTCAGATGGCGGCGAGACCCGCAGAGCCTAAACGCTCATGCTCGTCCGCCGGGCAGGAGATGAAGGCCTCGGCGTGATACCAGCCTTCGGCCTCGCGCCCTTGCGGGTCGATGCCGAGAGCCGAGAGCCGCTCCAGAACGTGGTCCTGTTCCTCCTCGGAGGCGAAGCGACGCTGCAGGAACGTCTGCCCTTCGAGCTTCTCCGTCACGTAGCCGAAATCGCCGAGCGTTTCCTCGATCCCGGTGAACGGGAACATTCTCAGAACGAAGTGGGCCATCCACGGCTTCTTGGGCGCGTTGACCTCGATGATGCCCTTGAGCGTGCTCTCGCTCACGTAGCCGATGCAGCCGGTGGAGATCACCAAGTCGGCGCCGTCGAGCACCGCCGCCACCTCGGGCGAAGGCTTGCCGCATTCCAGGTCGGCAGCCACGCCATCGTCGAGGAAGTTGGCCTCCACGGCGTAGCGAATGGCGTTGGCGGAGGCATCGAGCCCCACGACCTCCAGGTCGCCATCCTTGACCATGTCGCCCAATACAGCCTGATCACGTGCCAACAACTGATTTCGTCCGGCATTGGCCGTGATGTCGGAAGCGTAGAGCGAGTATAACTGCTCCATCTCCAGATCGCCCTTCAGCATTGCCGCGTTGATGCCGTAGGAGCACCCCACATCGACGATGCGAAGCTTCTCCTTGTCATGGGCCTGCCTGTAGGTGTCGATGACGTGCTGAAATACCGGCTTTGCATTCTCCGGAATCATGTATTCGAGCCGCCCAAGCGTAGCATAGTATGACCGTGGATCGGTTCTGTCGTAGATATTTTTTAGATCAATCTTTCCGACCTCATCAAAGTCGAAGATTTCTGCTGTTTGCATTGCAGCCTCTTTACTTATTATGAGCGTAAAAACGCGCCTCGGCGATCTTCGAGGGTCGAAGAGGAGAGTTGCGGCATCTGTGCGGTGATGGCAGGGAGTATAGGGAAAATCTTGAAGTGTCAATTCGGGGTGATTGCGTCGGCGAACCACCCAGTCGCCCCTGGGACAACTGGCGCCGCCGGCTTTAACCATCGTCAAGCAAGCGGCGTGTGGCGCGCATTAGCGTCCCTTGAGCTGTCGTGAGCCAAGAGACAGGGGGCTCAAAATGGTGGCACTTGCAGACACGCGGGGCGCCGAGGCGTTCCTCGCCTGCCTTAAGGCGGCAAAGCACGTAACACGGCCGTTCGATTACTGGCTGCTTACGTCGGTTCCAGACAGCGACATCGACGCCTTCGCCAACCTGCCCGTTCCGCAACCCGACGTGACCGTCGTCAGCGGCCGGCGCGAGACCAACAACTCTTCGTGCATGTTCTTCGGCGCCGAGGCCCAGGAGCAATATCCGGTGGTCCGGCGCGTCGCCGACGGCTTCAAGAACCCGCGCACCAAATCCGGTCCAAGCTTGTTGCCGAGCTGACACAAGCCGAAAGCGTTCTGCGACGCCGCGCGATCGGCTTCTTGTCCGCATGCACGTTTGGATGCCACGCTGCCCAGCTAGTGTAGGTGTTCCGTGTCCCCAAAGTCATGTTCATGCGTCGCTCGGGCTTTCGTCTCTGCTGCCTCACCGCATTGTTTTTGAGCGGTTGCACCACTGTCCCCGCGATCGAAAAGCAGGAATATGTCCACGTGGCGGACGTGCTCTATTCGGTCGAATGCGAGCTCAAAGAGTCGATCGACTACCTGGCGAAATACTACCCCTTCGCCAAGAACCAGCTGGTGCAGGTGATCTACCAGCTCCGCGTGGTGGAATCGGGTGGCGGCGACGCCGACGCCCTGATCGTGGTGCCGGTCCACAACGGCACGTTCTCCGTCGGTTTCACTGCAAGCCTCGCGACGGAGGCGACGCGCGATACAAGCCTCACCGTTCAGTACGAGACCGGCAATCTGTCGTGCCCGGACCATCGCGGACAGCCGAACAAGCCCGTTCGCATCGAAGGCGGTCTCGGGCTGTCGAGCTGGCTGGTGCGCACGTCGGAAGCGCTGGCGCTGGCCGAGGAGACGCCCGTCGGCATGAGCTACGCCACCACCTTCGATGTGATTGTCGGCGCAAGCGTCGCGCCGCGTTTCGGGATCCAGAAAACTCTGACCCACCAGTATGGCGGCGGCGCACGCGTTGCAGGCCGCCGCGAGCGGCTCCACAGCATCACGGTCTCGACCACCAACATCAAGGGCGACTCGCAGGAAGTGGCGCAGCAGCGCCTCAACCAGCAGGTGCAGCAGTTCTTCCTGCAGGACCTGCGGAGAAACTAGTCTGCCTCAGGCCGCGGTCAGCTTCTTCAAGACCTCGTCTGACACCTCGAAGTTGGCGAACACGTTCTGCACGTCGTCGTCGTCCTCGAGCGTGGCGATCATTTTCATGATGCTTTCCGCCTTCTCCTCGTCGACCTCGGTCAACAGGTTGGGCGTCCACACCGCCTTGACGCTCCGGGCCTCACCGAGCGCCGCCTCCAGCGCGCCCGCGACCGTGCCGAGGCTGTCGAAATTGCACGATATGACGTGGCCGCTTTCGTCCGACTGAACGTCGTCGGCGCCGGCCTCGATCGCCGCCTCCAGCACCTTGTCGGCGGAGCCCGCGTCAGCGGGGTAGGTGATCTCCCCGGCGTGGGCGAACATGTGTGCGACCGAGCCCGTCGCCCCGAGGTTGCCGCCGTATTTGGTGAAGGCGGCGCGCACCGCACCGCTCGTGCGGTTGCGGTTGTCCGTCAGCGCCTCCACGATCACGGCAACGCCGCCCGGCCCATAGCCTTCGTAGCGGATCGCCTCGTAGGTGTCGGCATCGCCGCCGGCCGCCTTCTTGATCGCGCGCTCGATGTTGTCCTTGGGCATGTTCTCAGCGCGCGCCGCCTGCACGGCAAGCCTAAGGCGCGAATTCATGTCGGGGTCGGGCGTGCCGGTTTTGGCCGCGACCGTGATCTCGCGCGCGAGCTTGGAGAACAGCTTCGCCTTGGCCGCGTCCTGGCGGCCCTTGCGGTGCATGATGTTCTTGTATTGGGAATGGCCGGCCATGGTCGTCTCTTTGAGCGTGTTGGGAAGGGACTTATTGCGCGCCCGGCCCCCTCAGGGTCAACCCCGGGGCGAGACTCACTCAGCCCAGAAGGCCGGCTCGGCGGGCTCCAGATTGGGGCCGATGCGCAGCGCCGAGCAGCGCAGCGCCAAACCCGTCCTGTCGTCGATGTCGACCGCGAGCCCCGAAAGAGTGGCGGGCCCGCGCGCCGGCTCGAAGCGGGCGCGCGGGATCTTGGTCAGGAAACGGTTGATCGGCTCCTCCACGTCCATGCCGAGTACCGAGTTGTAGTCCCCGCACATGCCGACGTCGGAGATGAACGCGGTACCCGACGGCAGCACGCGGTCGTCCGCCGTCGGTGCGTGCGTGTGCGTGCCGACGACGACCGAGGCGCGACCATCGAGGAAATAGCCGAGCGCCTGCTTCTCGCTCGTGGCCTCGGCGTGGAAGTCGACGACGATGGCATCGGCGCCGTCCTTCAGACGGCAGGCCGTGAGCTCGGCGTCGATGGCACGGAACGGACAGTCCATCTCCGGCATGAAGATGCGGCCCATGGCGTTGATCACCAGCACATCGGCGCCGGCTGCCGTCTTGACGAGGACGGCGCCTCGCCCCGGAGTGCCCTGCGGGTAGTTGAGGGGGCGAATGAGCCGCTCGTGACGCTCGATGAACACGAGCGCCTCCTTCTGGTCGAAAGCATGGTTGCCGAGCGTCACCACGTCGGCGCCGGCCTCCAGCAATTCATCCAGGATCGCCTCGGTGATGCCGAAGCCGCCGGCGGCGTTCTCACCGTTGATGACGACGAAGTCGAGCGCATAGCGCTGCCGCAGGCCGGGCAGCGCCTCGATCACCGCCTGGCGGCCCGACCGGCCGACGATGTCGCCGAGAAAGAGTAATCGCATCTATTTTCCAGAGCAGCGCAAGGGCCCCGACGGCGTCAGCACCCAATCGAGCCGCTGGTCATAATCGAGATGCGGCACCGCGTCGATCTTTAGCTCATCGTAGCCGATGCCGACGGCAACCACGGGCTTTCTTGCCCGCAGTCCCGCGAGCGTGCGGTCGTAGAAGCCGCCGCCGTAGCCAAGCCGGTAACCTTGCGCGTCGAAGGCCAACAGTGGCACCAGGACAATGTCGGGGTAGACCTCGGGCCGGCCGGGAAGCGGCTCGGCGATACCCCACTGCACTGTTGCCGTGGCGTCGCCCGGCGTCCAGGAGCGAAACAGCAGCGGCCGTCCCCTGCCCTGCATCACCGGCAGCGCAAGCCGGTGCCCTTCGCCGCCAAGGCGCGCAAGCAGCAGCGCCGGGTCGATCTCGTCGCGGATGGCGGAGAAGCCGGAGACGACGGTGGGAGAGGTAAGCGCCAGGAAGTCCAGCCCGTGACGCGCCAGGCCTTTGCCGCCCTCCGCGCCGTGGCGCGCGTGCGCGTCGGCGCGGCGGGCGAGCGCCCGGGTTCTCTCTTCCCGTTTTTCCTCACCCATCATGATTGCAAAAGAGAAAAATGCCGCGGTGGCCGTCGAAGCGGATGATCCCGCGTGGTCCCTACAAAATGTAGGTGGGCGCCATATGTCCAAGGCCACGACCCCGGACAGGGACAGCTCCCGTGCGGATCTTATAGGCCCCGGGGAACATATGTGCTTCTAACGCGCCCCGCAGCACTCAGGAATGTAGAGGAACGGCGCGGAATTTCCAGATGCCTTGAGCGCGCAGAATCACTTGACAAACGCAAAACGCGCAGAGCACGGGGCGAGCCGCCGATTGCCCCTTGTTCAGGCCCTTTGCGTTGTGCCGCTGCCGACCTCGTCGGTTGACCTCGCCGTGATGGGGGCCTATGTGCGCCCCTTAGGCTTTTTGGCCGTGGAGACGGCATGCTCGATCGCCTCATGAGTTTTCTCACCGGCGCGGAGGCGCCCTCGGCACAGCCCGGACCCGACGAGCTGCAGCTCTCCGTCGCGGCGCTGTTGATCGAGGCGGCGCGCATGGACGATGATTTCGACGCCGGCGAGCGCGCAACGATCGAGCGCCTTCTGGCGACCCGCTTCGATCTTGCACCCGAGGCCGTGCACGACCTCGTCGCGGCGGCCGAGGAGCGTGTGCGCAACACGACCCAGTACTTCCCCTTCACACGCGAGATTACAAAGCGGCTGAGCACCGAGCAGCGCACCGACATCATAGAGATGCTGTGGGAGGTGGCTTATGCCGACGGCGTGCTCGATCCGCACGAGGATGCGCTGCTGCGCCAGATCGCCGGCCTCATCCACGTCCCGGACCGCGAGCGGGGGCATGCCCGCAAGCGCGCGTTGGAGAAGGCTGCGGCGGCACGCGCGGCGCGCGACAAGGACGCGTAGCGACTTACTCGGCGGGTGCTACTGCCTCGCCGCAGCACCGCGCGTGCTGCCTGCAAGCATATCCTAGAGCACTGCCTGACGAACGCGATAGGGCGTGCCCTTGTGCGGATACCGCCAGACGTAGCGATAGCTTTGCTTACGCACGCGCCGAGCCGCAGCGTGCGAACGATGCGCACGCCTCAACCCTGCGCGCCTGACACTCCGGCCGCGTCGCACGTGGTGCGCTGCCGCATATCGATTTTTCCTGGCAGCGCGCGCGTGCCTGCGATGCTTGATGCGCGGCTGCACCCTGGCGGCTAGCTGATGAGCTGTCCTGTCCACGGCGTGAATCGTGAACTTATAGGGACGAAGCCAGACGGTCTCAGCTTGAGCCGGTCCGGTGAACGTTACGGCAATTATTGCCAAGGTGATTGCCAAAATAAATCTTTTCATGGTCGCTGCCTCTCCCGTCATTCGTTTGTGCGTATCTTTGGAGCGTACCGGGTCGGCCCCATCCCGGCCGCGTCAGCCGACAGCGTTGATCGAAATTGATCTCGCGCTGCGCCTTGATCAGTTCGCTCATGCGGATGTTTGCGTCTATAGGTGGATCACCTAGTTCGCATTCGCCTTTAGGTGCTAAGATGCGACGTGGGGAAGGGAGGGGACGGCAATGCAATTGCCAACATGTGGGAATGAAACGCGCGCCCCAGCTCGATCGGTGTTTCTCATCGACGACCACCCCGTTGTTAGTCTGGGCCTTCGCCTTGCATTTCGTGAATCGACACAGTTTCAACTCGTTGGCACGGCGGTCGATGCCATAAATGCCTTGGACAAGATCGAGCAGCGCACACCGGACGCCATTGTCGTCGACCTCGTGCTCGCGGGCTCGGTCGAGTTGTCCCTGGTCGCGCAGTGCCGCAAAGCTGCACCCTCGGCCGCAATCGTCGTATTCTCGTCATTGCCGGCACGGCTCTATGAGCGCCAGGCGCTCGAAGCCGGCGCCGATGCCTATCTGACCAAGGAAAATGATCTTGCGTGCCTCGTCCGCCTCTTGAGCGGTCTCATGGCGAAGCCTGGCCTGCGCACCGCACGCGCGGACGCAACGGAGGCGGCTCCGCTCGCGGACGGCTTGCGCACGGGGGCACTAGACGGAATCCACCTGACGTACCGCGAGAAGGAGATCGGCCGGCTGCTCGGATGCGGACTTTCCATAAATCGCATCGCGCAGGACATCGGGCTCAGTCCCAAGACCGTCGCCGTGCACCGCGACAACCTTCGCAGAAAGCTCGATTGCCGCGACAGCAATGAGCTGATCGCACGTCTCGCCAAGCTCTACGATGCGGGCGACCGGCATGGCTAGCGTCGCCGGTCTGCCCGCGCGCGTGCTTCCGGGGGGCATGGTCGCAATGCCGGTCTATACCGCCGTCTATGTGGCGCTGGCGGCCCTTTCTCTGTCCACGGCCTACGTGCAGGCCAACGCCGCCGCGGTGTGGATCCCGTCGGGCTATTCCGTCGGGCTGCTGATCGTGCTCGGCTTGCGCTACTGGCCGGTGGTGGCGGTCGGATCGTGCCTGACCAACTTCGCAGTGAACGTGACGGACCCGGCCGGCGTCTCAGTGCACACTGCGGCCGCGGTGGCTTTCGTCATCGCCAGCGGGAACGTGTGCGAGGCGTTGCTTGGCGCCTACTTGACGCGCCGCTTTGCGGCCGGCCGCGAGTTTCTTGCACGCACGCGCAGCTTTGCCGCGTTCGCACTTTTGGCAGTCCCCCTCCCGGCCATGATCAGCATGACGGTGGGCGTCGCCGCCAGCCAGATCGGCGGCCTAGGATCCCGATTTCATCTGCCCGAGGTCGTCTTGACCTGGTACATCGCCAACTCGGTCGGCATTCTCGTCTTCGCCAGCCTGACCTGTCTCGTGCTGACCCAACCCGTTCCCAGACTATCCGTCCCCAAAACGTTGGAAGCGCTGCTCCTATTCGCGTGTCTGGCTTTTTTCAGCCAAGCCATTTGCGGGATCTATTGGTCTCAATCGCTGGGCGATTGGCCAAAATCGTATATGGTCGTTCCGTTTTTGCTTTGGGCCTGTTTTCGTTTCGGCACCTACGGGGCGCTCCTCAGCATTGTTCTTATCACCGCAATATCCGTATCCGGAACAATGCAAGGCTACTTGGCTTTTCCGGCCCAAACGCCGGCGCGCGCGCTGATCTATTTGCAGATCTACCTTGGCATGCTGGCGGCCATGGCGATTTCCGTCTCCGCAGCCCTCTGCGAGGTCAATGCCCTTCGCACCAGCCTGGAGGAGAAAGTTCGCGCCCGCACCAAGGGCATCGAGGATCTGCTGCGCGAGCGCGAGGCGTTGACGTCCATTGTCGCTCATGATCTGCAAAGCCCGCTCTATGGCGTCCGCAACGCTTTGCGCGCGGCCGCCGAAGCCATCAAGGCAAAGCGCTTGAGCTCTGACGAGATCGTCTCGGCCATGGGCATGATGGCTGAGACCTGCTCGACACTCGCCGAGCGCGTCGCGGGTCTTTTGGCGCCGAAGGGTGGCGAGACACTGACCGACGCCGCCATCGAGCGCGACGCCCCGCTCGCGACGGTGCTCGACCGGATCCTCTCCGCCCACCAGCCGGGGATAGAGCGCAAGGCGGCGCAGGTCTCGCTCGAGGGCGACATGAAGATCGCCATCAGCCGGCCGACGGAGATTGAGTACATTCTCGACATCCTTGTCGACAACGCGATCAAGCACTCGCCGAAAGGATCGCGCATAGAGGTAGCCGCCTACCGGCACGGATCGAGCATCGAGATCCTGGTGGCCGACAGGGGCCAGGGGGTCGCCGCGCACGCTGCCAAGAAGCTATTCTTTCCCCGGCTGCTGGCGGCTCTAGCTCCGGACGCATCGGGCAGTGGCATGGGTCTTTATCTTGCGAGCGAGCGGGCCGCTAAGCTCGGCGGCCGGCTCACCTACTCGCAGGTCCAACCGACGGGTGCACGCTTTCGGCTCGTGCTTCCGGCCTGACGGCCCGCATAGTCGATATTCAGGCTGTGTGCGCATCCGACGCCGAGCTATCGGATGCTACTGCTGCAGCACGATGGCCGCGATGCAGTCCGCCTCAGGCGTCGCCCGAAGCGATGCGGCGATTGTGCTCGGAGCGGATGGCGTCCTGCTCGCGCCGCTCTGCCGCCAGCGCCGCCGCGGTCTTGGCCGGGCTGTTGCCGTTGGCGCGGGGCTTTTCGGCCTCGTCGGGAGCTTTTTGCGCCGCGGCGGCACGCGCGTCCATCAATTCATCGCTGATGAGCAGCGCCGCCATCAGCATCAGGCGCTCGTCGCCGACCCTGCCGAACTCTTGCGCCAGCCTCTCGATGCGGGCTTTGACGTAGGCGGCCAGCTCCTGCAGGCGCGCCTCCTCGCCATCCCCGCAGTCGAAACGGTAGGCGCGTCCGTTCACGTTGATCTTGACCTGGCCCATCGCCCTCACCGGCATGCGCCGCAGGGCGCCCGCGCGAATCAGGCGCCGTTTTCTAGGACGTTATGGAGCGAGTCTAAGACCCAATCAATGCGGTTAACGGCTTCCGTACGGCTCTCCTCCAGGCGCTTGATGCGCTCCCCGGCCTCTTTCAGCTGGGTTTTCAGGCGGTCGCGCTCGCGCTCCAGCGTCTTGATGCGCTGCGCCTGCCGATCCACCCCGTTCGCGGACGCGCCTATCCCCTCGCCCCGGCGCCGCGGCGCCGAACGCTTGCTCTTTCTCGCAGCCCTCACAGCCATTTCGGTTCTGCCCTCCGGCGTGTGGCCAAAACCCTCAAAAAAGGGTCCCCCCGCGGCGCTGCCGTTGCATGAGCTTATGTGCCGCTGTTCCGGCCCGTCAATAAAGCCAAGCGACGAATGTCCCTCGCCCCAACAGAATTCTCAACTCGTGCGCTCAAAAAGACAGCACACCGGCGCGGGCCATGCCGCATTGACAGTTCAGCCCTGCCTCCAGTTAATGGCCCCGCTCTTGCCGTGTCCGGCGCGCAAGCCCGGTACATCGCTCAGAAAAACACACCCTACCAGGAGGAAACGATGGCTGTGAAGGTCGCGATCTCCGGCTTCGGCCGCATCGGCAGGAACGTGCTGCGGGCCGCGGCGGAGGCCAAGCGCAGCGACCTGCAGTTCGTCGCCATCAACGACCTGGTACCTGCGAAGGACAACGCGCATCTGTTCAAATACGACAGCGTGCACGGAACATTTCCAGGCGACGTGAAGGTCGACGGCGACCTGATGGACGTCGGCCTCGGCACGCCCGTCAGAGTGCTGTCGGAGAGGGACCCTGCCAAGCTGCCATGGCGCGAGCTTGGCATCGACATCGTCATGGAGTGCACCGGCATCTTCACCTCCAAGGACAAGGCCCAGGTGCACCTCGACGCCGGCGCCAAGCGCGTGCTGGTGTCGGCGCCGTCCAAGGGCGCCGACCTGACCGTCGTCTACGGGGTGAACCAGGACAAGCTGACCGCCGACGACAAGATCGTCTCCAACGCGTCGTGCACCACAAACTGCCTAGCTCCCGTCGCCAAGGTCTTGCATGACCTCGTCGGCATCGAGCAGGGCTTCATGACGACGATCCACGCCTACACCAACGACCAGCGCATCCTCGACCAGGCGCACCAGGACATGCGCCGGGCGCGCGCGGCCGCGCTCTCCATGATCCCGACCTCGACGGGGGCGGCCAAGGCCGTGGGTCTCGTCATGCCCGAGCTCAACGGCAAGCTCGATGGTGTCGCAATCCGCGTGCCCACGCCCAACGTGTCGGTGGTGGACTTGAACTTCGTCCCCGGCCGCGAGACGACGCCTGAGGAGATCAACCAGGCGATGGCGCACGCCGCCCAGCAGCAGCTCAAGGGAATCCTCAGCTACGAGACGGAGGAGCTCGTCTCCATCGACTTCAACCACTCCGCCTACTCGGCGAATTTCGATTCCACGCAGACGCATATGGTGGACGGGCGGCTGGGGCGCGTGCTCGCCTGGTACGACAACGAGTGGGGCTTCTCCAACCGCATGCTCGACACCGCCGTGGCGATGGGCAAGCTGATTTGAGGCAGTCGGCAGTAGCTGGTTTCCTCACTGCCTACTGCCTACTGCCTACTGCCTACTGCCTACTGCCTACTGCCTACTGCCTACTGCCTGTTGCCCACTGCCTGCTGCCTCCCTCTCACGCAGCCGCCGGCAGAAGGTCCGCGTAGACGAAGCCGTCGCGCTCGACGACATCGCCTGCCGCAACCGAGATCGGCGCGCAGAACATCGGTCCGGCAAAGACGCAGGTGTGAAACTCCCCGTTCTCCCCGCAGGGATCGACACCGTCGGGAAGATCCGCAAGCAGCGCCTCGTCGAAGGCGCGGCCGGCAAAGCCTGCCGGCAGCCTCTTGGGATCGACGCAGGTGAGGCGCGCTTGCAGCCCACCGTCGATCATCTCGCGCGCGAGCGCGCCAGTGTCGCGGCCCCAGAGCGGAAACAACGGCGCGATGCCGCTGCCCGAAAGCTTCTCCTCGCGATAGGCGCGGATATCCTCCAGGAATAGATCGCCGAAGGCCATCGCCGCGATGCCTTGCGCTTTCTGCTCCGCCACGAACGCCCCGAGGCTCTGCTCGTAGACTGAGTTGGGGCACGGCCAGGGGATCTCGATGACATGAAGCGGCAAGCCTGCCGCCGCGGCCTGGGCCTCCAGCAGCTTGCGGCGCACCGCGTGCATGGCGACGCGATCGAACGCGGCGTTGACCGTGGTAAAGAGGCCCGCCACCTCCACGCCGGGCGTCTGCCGCAGCACGTGCAGCGACCAGGCTGAGTCCTTGCCCGTGCTCCAGCTCAGGAGTGTCTTCATTCTGTCCTCGCGTTGCGCTCGCCCGACCAGATCGTTATCGCTGCTCAGATGGCACAGTTCCAGTACTTCCAACACATCGTCATCCTGACCGGCGCCGGGCTTTCCGCAGAGTCGGGCGTTTCGACCTTCCGCGACAAGGACGGCATCTGGTCGAAGTACGACTACCGCGATGTGGCCACGCCGCAAGGATTTGCCCGCAACCCGCAGCTGGTGCACGACTTTTACAACGAGCGCCGGCGCGCGCACGCCGGGGTCAAGCCGAACGCCGCCCATGTCGCGCTCGCCCGCATCGAGCGCGAGCATGCGGGCGATGTCGTCGTGGTGACACAGAACATCGACGCCCTGCACGAGGCCGCCGGCTCGATAAACCTGATCCACATGCATGGCGAGCTGCTGAGCGCGCTGTGCGCTGCCTGCGGCGCACGCCACGCCTGGGAGGAAGACCTCGGGGTCGAGACGGCCTGCATCGCCTGCGGCAAAACCGGCGGCATGCGTCCCGACGTCGTCTGGTTCGGTGAGATGCCCTACCACATGGAGCGCATCGCGGAGGCGCTTGCCGCCGCCGACCTGTTCCTTTCCATCGGCACCAGCGGCAACGTCTACCCCGCTGCGGGCTTCGTCGCCGAGGCCCGCACCCACGGCGCCCACACCGTGGAGCTCAATCTGGAACCGTCGGATGGAGCGAGCTTTTTCGCCGAGGCGATCCACGGCCCGGCGACGCAGATCGTGCCGGCGTTTGTGGAGCGGCTTCTCAGCGCCCGGTGATAAGCGCCACCCAACTGACGCCACACCTGCCCATCCTCCCGTCATCCTGGCCCAGGCCGGGACGACGTTGAGAGTGGGCTCCCGCTTGGGGAGAGGGGATAACACCTCACGAGGAGGGCGTCGCCTCCAGGAACTTGAAGGGCTTCGCCTGCTCGAACTGGGAGGCGACGTTGCCGGCATAGACCTTGCCGCCGGCCATTGTGAGCTTCATCACTGGCGCGCCTTCCTTGAAGTCGAGATCGGCGAACTCCACCCAGAACGCGTTGGGGCTCGTGGCACTATCGAAGAAATAGACGAGGTTCTTCTGGTCGGACACGGTGCGCCACAGCGTCGAGGAGTTGTTGGGCTCGCCTTCGGTGTGCATGCCATAGGGCGTGCTCGTCGTGCGCATGACGCTCATGACGCTGGCCACCGCCTGGTTGGCGTAGGTGGCACCCGGCACGGCCGTCACGAGCTTTGGCTCTGCGGTCTTGGGCACGGCATTGATGAAGTAGGAGGCGCGCACGAAGCGATCCTCCGGCTTGATGGTGCCGGGGAGGAACGTCTGGCCGCCGACGCTCTTCCAGTAGGCGTTGAGCGCTTCCTGCTGATCCATCGGCGGCTCGTTGGTCATCACCTGATACTGCTTGCCGTGGTGCACGGTGAGCTTGCCGTCGTTGTACTCGAAGATGGCCGAATCGCCGGTCGCATCCGAGATCGACAGATGCAGGTTGGCGGGGAAGCCGTTGGGCAGCGTCGGCGCGACCATGGCAAACGGATCCTTGCCCAGGACATCGACCGCTTCGGCGACGGTCGCGTAGTTGTCCAGCACGTACTGCGCCCAGGAGGTAACCGAGAGGGTGGGCCGGCTATCGGGCTTGCCGAAATCCGTGCCGGCGAGATACAGCAGGTTGGCCACGAGGCCCTTCTCGTTCATGCCGTCGGCGCTGGCGAGGTCATATGCGGCCGCGACGACGCTGCCGTACTTGGAAACCCACTTCGTAGAGTTCGGGCCGGCGGCGCCGTCGCGCTGCATGCCGCGCGGAAGCACCCACAGGTTGGAGGACATGTCCTCCACCCAGTCCATGTTGCGTCCGGTGATCACGAGACCATCCGATCCGAAATACACGGCGCGCGTGCAGGCTTCGACCGCTGGTATAGCGACCGCGCAGGCGGCTACGGCGGCTGCCGCGCAACCCAAAAGCTTGGCTGACTTGCTTCCCATGGGGACTCCATCCGGTAAACGCGGGCCCCAGCGGCCCACGATCGTGGCCCACAGATTTGTCTTCGGTCAGGTAAAGCCCGCGTTGGGAAAGGCGGTTAGCCTTGCGTAAAGCCATGCCTTCGCATTCGTTCAGTCGCCGCACGGACGATCTCGGGCCGAGGCCGGCGCAGACGCCAGGCTGCCGCGCCGCGGGGCGGCGACGTCGACCGCGGTGGCATGCGCAGACGCTCTTTCCGACCCACATCAAGAAGGCTGAGCAGAGCCCGCCTCAATGGAAATCCGCAGCTTGGGCGGCACATTAGTGCAACGATCCCACACTCCGACGACGATCGCCCACCGCGTACGCAATGCGGCTTGCGGCCCAAGAGAGCTTAACCAATACTCGCGACGTCATCGAGAGCAGGTGCTTGCTGAATACTCCGCCATGTCCCAGACAGTGTTCCTGACCGTGCACGGCACGTTCGATGCCGTGGCCAATCCGCACGAGCCCCGTTGGTGGGAACCCAACTCGACCTTCTGGAAGACCATCCTCGCCCCATCGCCTGATGGGCAAATCACCGGCACGGTTAAACCGTTCATCTGGAGCGGAAAGAACAGCGCCTTTGAGCGCGAGGTCGCAGCACGCGCTCTGGTCAAGCAGATCAAGGCCCTGCGCAAGACCTGCGACAACATCCACCTGATCGGCCACTCGCACGGCGGCAACGTCATCGAGGACGCGCTGGAGCGCATCGCCTGGAACGGTGCAAGAAAGCCCAGCCTCTCCAAGTCCCGCAATCCG
>Ga0307426_1000929_pt1 | contig 20004 bp, 16 predicted proteins | sample SalMarWE160340MG_FD_202165 | JGI IMG/M metagenome (GOLD analysis project Ga0307426, IMG submission 202165) | Salt marsh sediment microbial communities from the Plum Island Ecosystem LTER, Massachusetts, United States - WE1603-40 | ecosystem: Environmental > Aquatic > Marine > Intertidal zone >...
CGTATCTCCTCCTCCGTCGGGTGAGGATTGTTCAGAAGCAGATAATGGGCTGCCATGATCATGCCGGGAGTACAGAATCCGCATTGCACGGCTCCGGAATCCAGGAAAGCCTGCTGCAGGGAATTCGCTCTTCCCTCTGCTGCCAAACCTTCGATGGTCAACACCTCGCTGCCGTCGGCCTCCGCTGCAAGAACGATGCAGGAGTTCACGGCGCGGCCGTCCATGATTACGGTACAGGCCCCGCACTCCCCCTCGCCGCAGCACTTCTTGGTCCCGGTCAGATCCAGGCGACCCCGCAGCATCTCCAGCAGCGTCTCGCAGGGTTCGACCTCCACCTCACGGCGCTGCTGGTTCACGGTGACCGAAATCCGGATCGTCCGGTCGCTCATCGTCCTCCTCTTCCCCGGGCTATCCGGCGCTGTTGGGCTTGAAGAAGCATCCGGCCTCCGATGGTCAGCAGCATGGCCCGCCGGTATTCCTCCCCGGATCGCACATCCGAGATGGGATTTGTTTTTGCGACGAGTGATTGCAGAAGCTCATCCCGCCGCGATCGCGGGAGGTCCGGCCGAGCCAGCTCCCCGGATTCGTCCCTTGCGACTACGGCCGTGGGACCGGCGGCGCCGAACACGAAGGTGGTGATCCCCGAAGAATCGATGGCGCAGGCCATGTTGATGACGGCCAGGTCCACGCCCCTTCGACGGGTGAGCCGGCCGAAGGCTGAACCGAAGGGCTGCTGCGGAAGGGGGAGGTGCACCGCCACCACCAGCTCCGAGGAAGCGCAAACGGTTTCCCTCGGGCCGAGGAAGAAATCTTCAAGGGGAATGTCACGTCGGAGGACAGTACCTCGGGTCGCCGCAGCGCCACCCCCAAGCCCGACCAACGTGAGCGAAGCGTCGTAGGCGATCAGGGGCGGGACCGTGTCCGCCGCGGGGGAGGCGTTGCAGATGTTGCCCACCAACGTGGCCCGGTTACGAATCTGGATCGAGCCCACAATAGAAGCCGCCTCCACCAGAGCGGGATAGTGGGTTTGTATGAGATCGCTCCGGACCAGATCGGAGAGCGCGACCCTGGCGCCCACGGTGACCGTGTCGCCCTCCGCGTCGATGGAAGCGCCGATCTCGCCCACCCGCTTCAGGTCCACCACGGCGTCCGGATCCAATTGACCTTTCTGGATGCGGACCGTGAGGTCCGTTCCCCCCAGAAGCGGCTTGGCTCCGCCGCCGAAGCGCTCCAGCAGATCCAGAGCCTCGGCCAGATTACCCGGCCGCAGGTATTCGAAGCTCTTCATTGATCGTGGTTTCCCCGTCGCTGCCGCCGCTGCTAATCTTTGAGTCCCTTGATCTTCCGGCTCTGCAGGACGAACAGCTCTCCGTTTTCATAGGCCCATTCGATATCCTGCGGATAACCGAAGAGCTCCTCAATTCTCGGTCCGATCTCGGCCAGCTCCAGAAGCTGCTCATCGGTCAGGGTACAATCTGTGACCATTGACCCGCTCAGCTCATATTTTTTCCGCCCGATCCCCTTCTCTCTGTCAATGGTCACCATGATATTTTTATTCTGGACCCTCTTCTCCTTGATCCTGGGCGGTGTACCCCTGATGAGCACAAAATAGTCAACAATGGCTTCTCCGGAAACCAGGGATTCCCCGAGACCCCAGTTCGCTTCGATCACGATTTCATCCCGGGCGCTGGTGATCGGGTTGGCGGTGAACATCACTCCCGCCACGTCGGCGTCGACCATCTTCTGCACGATCGGGGCGATAACACCGCTGTCCTGGGGGATGTTCTGCTGATGCCGTCGATAAACCGCCCGGGCGGTAAATAAAGAAGCCCAGCAGCGACGGATGTGCTCGATGATCTGGCCTTCCCCCTTGATGAAGTGATAAGTGTCCATCATTCCCGGGAACGAGGAGATTGTGCTGCCCTTTACCGCCACGGATGATCGCACGGCTACGAAGGGCTCTTCTCCGGTCGGAGATTTCAGGCCGTTGATCCGTTGCTTGATTTCCTCAAGGAGGTCCTCCGGTATCGGCGCATCGGCAATCGTTCCGCGTATCCGAGCGGATTTGCTTTCGATGTCGCCGTAGTCGTCGAAGTTCATGGTGCTGGCGATCTCCACGATCCCGGACTCAAGTCCGCCGCTTTCCAACAGGTAGTCCAGCGATTTTCCTGTGACACAGAATCCGCCGGGCACCGGAAAGCCGTTCCGGATCAACTCTCCCAGGTTGGCCGCTTTGCCTCCGGTTTCCTGATACTCTTCTTTGGTCATTTCATCCAGGCGCTTGATGTACTGCATGGTGTCAGTCCAGGATGGTTACGATGCCATGATCCCCGTCGACCCGGATCCGATCCCCGCTTTTGATCTCCTTGGTGGCGTTGCCGGTTCCCACGACCGCGGGAATCATAAACTCCCGGGCTACGACAGCTGAGTGGGCCAGCACTCCTCCCGCATCGGTGACGATCCCGGAGATCTTGCTGAATACCACCACCCAGGCCGGATTGGTCATGATGCAGACCATGATATCCCCCTGCTCGACCAGATCGAACTCATCGGGGCTCTTCACGATCCGGGCGGTTCCTTCGACAGCACCGGGAGAAGCGGCCAGACCCCTGACCTCGCCCTTGACCGTCTTGCCCTCCTGTTCGCGTTCGAACTTCTCCGGATAGCCCCACAGGGTGTGGTAGGGTTCCTCATACATATTGGCCTGCGTCACGGTTCCAACCCAGTCTCGGGGTTTTATCTTGAAGGCCTTTTCCCGGGCCGCCTTGGCCGCCTTGATTAGCTTGCCTCCGGGATAGTTCTCTGGATCCCCGACGTAGCGGCGCAGCTGTTCGTATTCCAGGAACATGATGTCCTCCGGAACATCGAGAAGCCCCTCCTTGACCATTCGCCGGGCGATGTGCAGCAGCACCAGACGCATCCGGGCATAGGTGCCCTGATCGAAGTAGAAATGATGGTCCGGGGTAAGGGGCAGCATCCGCAGATTCAGATCCAGGGCCTCTTCGAAGCGCTTTTTCTCCTCTTCCGATTTTCCGGCTATCTGCTTACGCAGGAGTGCGATCGCCTCCTCCTGCTCACGGATGCATCTCTGGTACACCCCGTCGTAGTCGAAATCCGAACCCAAGTAGCTCTTGATCTGTTCGTAGATCGGAGTCTGATCCTCCACGTAGAGAGGATAGATGTACTCGTGCGTGTAGATCGCCTTGTAGCCGAATTCCTCCGAGTAGGCACCCACATCCTTGACCAGGGCTTTGCCCTTGGCGGAGGACTCCAGCTTTGAAACGATATCGGCCACTTTGTCCGTTTGAGTGAACACGGCTTTCAGTTCGGCATCGGCTTTGACCTTTTCCTTGAGTCGCCACAGGGCCTTCAGGCTGTCCCAGTTCCGATCCGTCCTGGAAACATTCACCTTTCCGAGGACATCCGGATCCACTTCCCCGATCAGCTCTTTGGCCGTCTGAACGAAACGCATCGACGCGCTGAACTGGGCGTTGTTCAGGATCCAGTGCAGCCGGAAGTGACGCTCCTGGATGTCGTAGGTTTCCTCCAGGTAGACCATCAGCTCGGGGAGAGTCGCATTTTCGGCATCGAAGTTGTCCACGTACTCGAAGTTCTTCATCACTTCCGGCAGGTAGCGGTTCTGCCACCAGTTGAGAAAATTGCTAGCGTAGGTCGGCATGATCCAGTTGTAGTACTTGCCCGCCTCAGCGGCGTCCCTGGGCTCACGGGCTTCAATTGCCGTATACAGATAGCCGTTGATCACCTTGCCGTGCCAGTGCACGCCTGAATCCACGTCGAAGCGCCTGTAGAGGTAATCGCAGGTGGGTCCCCACCAACCGTGCATGCTGAAGTACATGGGAGAAATCGGAAAGGGAACGTGGTTGTCATCCAGAAACCAAAAGAGCTTCCTTTCCTCTTGATTTTTCCATTCTACGGGAAAATCCTTGTCCCCGTAAAACGTGGCCAAAACCTTTGACGAATCCATAGGACCTCCAAAAGGTAATCGTAACTTTCTACTGTCTTGCGGTGATCCCGCCGTCCATGTAGATGATCTGCCCGGTCACGAAATCCGAAATCGGGGCGGCCAGATACAACGCCAGCCCGGCGACGTCCCGGGTCTCGGCGACCCTGCCCAGAGGAATACGGGCCACCAGGGGCTCATAGAAGGCCGGGTCATCCAGATACTTGGCCACCAGGGCTGTGCGCGTGAATGTGGGGGAGATGCCGTTCACGTTGATCTTGTATTTGCCCCACTCCGAGGCCAGCTGCGTGATCATCATGTTCATCCCGCCCTTGCTCGTGCAGTAGCTGACGTATCCCCGGGTGATCCCCAGCCCGCCCCGCACCGAGCTGACATGGATGTGTTTCCCGCCTCCGTTCGGTATCTGTCGCCTGGCCGCTTCCTTGGAGAGGAAGAAGGCGGTTTTGAGATTCACATTCATGATGTGATCCCAATCCTCCTCCCTGTACTCCTCCGCGGGGTTCTCGATATGGGTGCCGATGCAGTTCACCAGGACATCGAGTTTCTTGTACTCCTTATGCAGGCAGTCCATGAACTGCTGTACCGCGGCAGCATCTGCCACCTTGAAGAGCCTGGCCTCCGCCTGTCCTCCGGCACTCCGAATCGCCTCCGCCGCGGTTTCTGCCTTTTCCTGGCTGCGGCCGGTGAGAAGGATCCTGCAACCGTAGGCGCTCAAAGCCTCTCCGATCGCCTGACCGATTTCCCCGGCTCCGCCGGCCACCAGGGCCACCTTGCCCTCCAGGGACATCGATCCGCGGAACATTTCCAGTCTGTTCATCCTCAACTTCTCCTCATTCCTTCATTCACGTATACCAGGACTCTACAACAGTTTCTCCACTTCATCAAACAGGATTTGGGGCGTCTTCGCCCGAATCATGAAGTACGGCTTGTTGTCCGCGAATCTTCGTACGAAGTCGCCCCTCTTGCGTCTCAACTCATCGGTGTCCACGACCGGCATGACGATGCCTCCGGGGGAGAGCAGCTGATTCAAACCGAAGTAGTTCATCACCGAGTGAAAGGTCTGGTACTCCCTTTCGAAGCGGTTCATCTCTGCAATCTTCGTGTCGAAGTGCCCGTCAATTCCGGGCATGATCACCAGATCCACAGGTGAGGGTTCCTCGAAGTTGATGAACTCCGGCTCCTCTGCGAAGAATTTGGCAACCCCCTCGTCCTGCTTGGGGATGTCGGCCCTTTCGGTGCCCTTGACGCGCATGCGCAGGTACACACTCTTCGAGCCCATGACCACGATCCCCTCATCGTCGGTGACCGTGGTTTCCGTGGAGATCACCTTGCCGCCCCGCCGACATCCCTCGATCTGGCTCATGCTCTTTCCATGATTGCTCTCCCCACCGAGAAACAGGATCGTCTTCTCCCGGTAGCGCACCGCGGAGCTGTGAAAGGGATGCAGACCGGCTGCGTCCATCTGGAAGGCCAGCATGGTGACGATGATCTTATTCATCTCTCCCTGTTCCCACTCACCGTCAACGAACAACTGCTGCCTCTCATAGCGGATCTCCTTTGCCTCTTTCTCCCGGTCCCAAATGATATCCGCTTCGGCTTTGAGGATCTCCTTGCGGGACTGTACAGAAGCCAGCCGATAGTTTAGGAAGCTCATCTCCTCCAGGACGTGCTCTTCCTTGCCGGCTCCGATCACATCGATTCTCAAGCTCGCCTCGCCGCTCGCCATCTCTTCTCGTAGAATATCCATATAGATAGGCTCTCCCCCTTCAGTGATAATTTCGCTTGCGACCCAACCTTTGTTGGATGAAAGCACGAAGGCTGCACCTCCTGGTACAGCCTTCGTGTTTTAGTCTCTGTGGGATCGAGGGTGCACCGATCAGACACCCCGATCCGTTTTAAAGCTTGTAGCTTTGGATTACCAGCGGTCTCGGGATCCGCCACCGCCGCGGGGGCGGTCTGCACGAGGCCTGCTCATGTTTACTGTCAAGGTGCGCCCTCCGAGTTCCGAGCCATTGAGCGCGTCAATGGCCGCCTGGCACTCTTCCGGGGTGCTCATCTCGACGAAACCGAAGCCCCGTGAGCGGTCCGTGTACCTGTCCGTGATCACTTTGGCGGATTCAACAGTGCCATGAGCTGCGAACAGCTCATTCAACTGATCGTCCGTCACCGAGTACGGCAGGCCGCCTACGTAGAGTTTCTTATTCATCCTCTCCTCCTAGTGAGTGTTTCTCATCATCGCCCTTCGATACTCACCGTGAGAGAGACAATTTTCGGCATGTAATTGATACCACTGTCTGATCGGTCGTTTCCTACGGTGCAATATGCGGGGTCAACACCATTGGGCCTGTATTCCTCTTTTTTTTGTTCGACTCCAGCAAGCCCATTCTGAAGTTCGTCACCTAAACCTATACAATTTCCGCGGCGTAGTCAACCATGTAAAAATCTGATACGGTTGGGCAGGAAAGAGAGTTGAAGATGAAAGAATACAAGATGCCCCATCCGAATCACGAGAATCACCTCTGCTATTTAGAGAATATCGGCTATATCCAGGAGTTTCCTGAGGTCTATAAAGATCTGGTGAAACGGGGGAAGTTCTTCTGCAAGGTCTGCGGCCGGGTTGCCAAGAGCGAGGAGAACCTCTGCGTCCCCGAGAAGCTGTAGATCCAATCTCCTATATCCACCTCTTGGTGAGGGCGCTCAAGCCCTTGGGGGCTTTGGCCAGAACCAGGGGCGTGGAACTCTGACGGGCGATCTGCTCGGCAAGGGTGGGCACACCCACCTGACGGAGGAAGGAACCTGACAGACCCAACACGACCAGATCGTAGCTTTCGCTCTCCCGGAGCACGGCCTTCACCGGGTCCATCGGCGGCGAGGCTTTAAGCCGGACCTTGACAGCCTGGTGCACCACCCGACGCAGCAACCTCTCCAGGTAGCGCTCCTCCGACCAGATCCCCCGGTGTTTCTTGGCCGCGCCCCGAAGCGGCATGGCCGTGATCTCGCCATCCTGCTCCTGGACCATCCGCTCGGCCGTGTCCAGGGCGAAGGCGTCGTTGGCATCCCCGAACAGGGGCACCAGAATATTCTTGAACGTCTTCGAGCCGCAGCCTTTGAGAATCACGATATTGCAGGGGGCTCGGGATATCACCGGATCCAGGGTGCTGCCGATCCGAAAGCGTCTGTCCCCGCTCCTGCCGTGCCAGCCCATGATCAGCAGGTCGATATTCCGCTCCCGAACCGCGCTGGTGATCCCCCGGGCGATGTTGCGGCAGTAGCGAAAGGTCGTGGTTACCGGAAAACGCTGAACCAAGTACAGCATGGCCTCCACAATACCCTCCCGCCCCTCGCTCATATAGTTCTCCGCATCCCCCAACGCCACCTGGTCGGGAACCGGCACCATGTGCAGCAGCTTGATGCGGGAGGGCCGGGATCTACCGATCTTGTTAGTGTTCCATGCAAGGGACAGAGCGGTCTCTGGATTGGCCACCGGCACCATGATCCTGTACTCGTTCCCTTCCGGTGCCGCGACCTCCTCCAGGATCCGGATCTCGCTCTCCGCAGGTAGAGCCCGGCTGCGGGAATAAAAAGCATAGATCAGTACACCGGAGACGATCCAGACAGGCACGACGATCAGGGCGATCAGGCTCATGTGCCGCAGCTCCGCAACCAGCACCACCTGCACGGAGATGGCCAGGAGGGGCACGAAGGGAAACAGCGGTGTCAGGTAGCCGTACTGCAGCTCATCGCTCATATTGAGACGGATCTTGATCACACAGAGATTCACCAGGAAAAAGAGGAAGAGGAACATCAAACTGGCGCTGGAGGCTACATGCATGGTCGGTAAAACCGTAGCCACCAGCAGGACGATCAGACCCGTGGCCAGCAGCGCAAACCAGGGTGTTTTTCTGCGTTTCGATATGCGGGCAAACAGCTGCGGAAGCATCCGGTCCCTGCCCAGCGCATAGGAAGCCCGCGTAGCAGAGTAGATGGTGGCATTCAGGGCGGAGGTGGAGGCGAAGATAACGGCTAGGGTCAGGAGGAAGTTGCCGAAAGGGATCAGTCTGGCTATCGCCTCGCCGAACCCCCGTTCCCGGTGGCTGCCGATCCACTGCCAGGGCTCAAGCGCAACACCGGGGGAACCCACCTTCACCGCGATGACCGTGGCGAAGGCGACGGCTACGTAGGTCAACCCCACGATGTAGACCGAGTAGAGCATGGCTTTGGGCAGATTCTTCCTCGGCTCTTTGGCTTCATCCCCGGCCTGGGCGATGACCTCGAAACCTTCGAAGGCAACGTAGGTAAAGCCCATGGTGGTGAACAGGCGGGCCCAGCCGAAGGGCAGGAAGGGTTGGAAGTTCTGCAGACGGGAGGGATCCCGGATCGCCACCACCAGCCCGACCACGCCGATCACGATCAGAAACAGGGTCTGTCCCGCGGTCATGACCGCTCCCGCCTTCCCGGTTTCCGATGCGCCGCGGTAGTTGATGTAGAGGAAGAACAGGGCGATCAGCACGGCCACCGGTTTGACCAGCAGCGGGGATACCGGCAGCCAGGACAGCACCCCGAGTTGTTCCAGGTAGCGTACCGTATAAATGGCAAAGGTGATGGCGTACATACTTCCGGCCACGCTGGAGGCAAACCACTCCATCCACCCGGCCAGGAAGCTCGTGCCTCTGCCGAAGCCGATGCGGGCGAAGTTGTAAGCCCCTCCCGCCCTGGGAATTGCAGAGCTGAGCTCGGCATAGCCCATGGCCGTAAACAGGGCCAGGAGGGTATTGAGGGCGAAGGTGAGAAGCACCCCGCCGGGCCCGGCGATGTAGATGGCATTCCCGATCCCCAGAAACACGCCGGCCCCGATCATCATGCCAAGGCCCATCATGGTGAGGTGGAAGAGATTCAGATCCCGTGATAACTCGCTGGTGACTATCGGCTTATCCATGCCTGTTCTGCACGATGTCCCGGTAGCTGCTGCGCTTCATGCGGGCGATGCGATTGATCTGCCTGCGGCTGTAAAACACCAGTGCCGATGAGGCGCCCAGGCAGAAGGCGATGATCACGACTCCGATTATGATCTCCAACATTGCAGTCCGACTCCCGGCTTTAACCTATTAAAATCCGAATGCCCGTCGATGCTGTGTCAGCAACATCATAGAGCAAAGCTACTATAATAAAAAAGAGTATTCCTTGCCATCATCTCGGCGATCAAGAAACGATTAAAAAGCCAGATTTGCCGGCGCACTCCCGGGACGGGCCCCCTTGGGCGCCGCGCACACTACAGAAAGCGTTCCATGAGGGAGGGGATGGTGGGCTTCCTGCCTCTTGAGCTGTAGCGCTTCAAAGCGCTGTCGTGCAGCTGCCGCAACCGGGCGTCCAGAGTGGGTTTACGGATATTGTAGAAAACCCCCGTGTAGATCGGATTACTGCTGTAGGCCAGCCGTAGGGCCGCCTCCTTGTTGTCGGGCCGGTGCTCCTGCGGAAGCGCTGCCAGCCGCTCCCGCAGCGCCTTCCAGGCGAGCACCGGGTAGGTGAGGCAGGGGGAGAGGATGTGAACAACGGCGAATCCCGGGTGCCGCATCGCCTCTGTGATGATCCGGGCCATCTCCTCGATCTGCAGGCTGCTCGTGCGGGCGACAAAGGAGACGTCGTAGGCCAGCAGGATGGGCAGGACCTCCAGGGAATCCTCCGGAGAACCGTACGGGGCTGTCTTGGTGATACACCCCCACGGCGTGGTCGGCGAGGACTGGCCCTTGGTCAAGCCGTAGGTGTTGTTGTCCAGGATCAGGAAGGTCAGATCCACGTTTTTACGGGCTGCGTGCGGCAGATGCCCTCCGCCGATACCCAGGCTGTCACCGTCCCCCCCAACGACCAGCACGGTCAGATCGGGACGGGAGGTCTTCACCCCAGTTGCAGTGGGCAGGGCCCGACCGTGGGTTCCGTGCAGGGCGTAGGTGTTCAGGTAGTGGGAAAAACGACCCGAGCAGCCGATCCCGGAGACGACAACGGTTTGTTCCGGCGGCACCCCGAGCCCTCCGAGAGCCTTCTCCACCCCCCGCAGCACCCCGTAGTTGCCACAGCCGGAACACCACACGGGGCGGATCTGTTTTCGTCTATAGTCGGGCGATGCTGTACTCATCGATGATTCCTGCTACCTTCTCGATTCCCTTCAGAATCTCCTCCGGAGTGATGGGGATCCCTTCGCACTTGTGCACCTCGATCGCCTTGGCTCCGAAGTGGGCTTTGATATGGTGGGCGAACTGGCCCGTGTAGTTTTCCTCCACGATGATCAGATGCTCCAGTCGTACCAGGAAGTTGGAGATCTGCCGATGGGGCATGGGAGACAAGGTGTGGGGATGCATGTGCCGTACGTGGATGCCCCTCTCCTCGGCCAGGTAGCGGGCTTCCCGAATGGCCCCGGCGGTCGAGCCCCAACCGAGGATGCCGATCTGGGCGTCGGGACGGCCCCAGATCTCGATCGGGTTGGCATCAAAGGAACGAGCAATCACCTCCATCTTGCGAAATCGCTTCCTGCTCATCTGCAGGTGATTCTCCGGGGTGTAGTCGGGATGTCCGCTTTCGGTGTGTTCCAGACCCGTGGCCAGATATTGGCCGCCCGGCGTACCCGGCCGGGCTATGGGAGAGACCCCGTCGGCGGTCGTCCGGAAGCGGCGGTAGTCCTCCAGGTCTTTCTCCGTAGGCTCGGCGCGGTCGATCAGATTGATGAACTCAGGCTGGGGAATCTTGACTTTGGTGCGCGCCACGTGGCTGTCCAGCTGGATGATGTGGGAAAGGTCGGGCATGCGTACCGTGGCCTTGCGCAAACCGATCGACTGATCGGTGAGCATGATCACGGGAAGCTGATAGCGCTCGGCCAGATTGAAGGCCCGGATAGTCTGGTAGAAGCTGTCCTCCACGGATGTCGGAGCCAGGACGATCCGCGGGCTCTCTCCGGAGACACCGTAGATGGCCAGATTCAGATCCGACTGTTCGGTCTTGGTGGGCAGTCCCGTGCTGGGTCCTCCCCGCTGCACGTCCACCACCACCAGGGGAACCTCGACCATCGAGGCCAGATTGAGCTGTTCGGTCATCAGCTGGAGGCCCGGTCCCGAGGTTGAGGTCAGGGCCTTTTCGCCGGCAAAGGAGGCGCCGATGGCTGCGGACACGGCGGCGATCTCATCCTCCATCTGCAGGGCTCTGCCCTCCACCAGAGGAAACAGCCGGGTGAGGGTTTCGAAGATCGGCGTGGCCGGGGTAATGGGGTAGCTGGCGGCAAAGCGGCAACCCGCCACTATGGCACCCAGGGCAATGGCCTCGTTTCCCGAAAGCAGCATGTACTGGGGTCCCTTGGGCTTTAGATCCGCCATAAGCAGGATCCGCGGCCAGGTCTTCTGGGTCGCGAAGGCATACCCCGAGCGCAGGGCCGCCAGGTTTCGCTGGACAACTTCCCCGCCTTTGGCGGCGAAGCGATTCCGCACCAATCCTTCCAGCACCTCCTGCTCCATGTCCACCAGATAGCCCAGGGCGCCCAGAGCTACGATGTTCTTCCCCAACGTACCGCCGGTGGCCTCTCTCGACAACCGGCTCAAAGGCAGGGACAGGGCCGTAGCCTCCAGATCGGCGGGAAGCTTCACAGCCTCGGGATCGTAGACCAGGGTGCCGGTAGTTTTCAGCTCCTTGACCGTGCGGTCCAGAGCCGACTGATTGAACACCACCAGGCAGTCCAGACGGCTCCCCAGGGAGTAGATCGTCCAATCCCGCACACGGACCTGCACCATGGCGAATCCGCCCCGCATCTCCGCCGGGTAGGTCAGGAAGGTAAACACGTGATACTCGGTACGGGCCGCCGCCCGGGCGAACAGCTCCCCGCAGCTGATCACCCCCTCACCTCCCTCACCGGCGATCCGGAGGATGAAATCAACTTCTGAATAGAATGCTTTTTTTCCTGTCGTCATGATTCACCGCATCGATCTCAGTAGTACACGAAGGGGATCAGATCCCGTTGGGTCGTCTTGCACAGCTCACTATCGAATCCAGAGTCAAGCTCCTCCACCAAGCTTTTAGCTTTCTCGAAGTACTCCCGGTACAGCTCCTGCAGATCGACGGTCGAATTCTCTTCCGCCTGCTTCCGGGTGCCGCGGCTGTCGTCCCCGGCCAACCCATGCTCCAGTGCAAACTGCACCGGCTGCTCCTTGAAATCCCGGTGCTGCCAGTTCCCGCTGTGGATGTCGAAGCTGTAGAGGGGAAGGAAGATCTTACCCTTTTCGGAGATGAAGCGGATCGCTCGGCAGGTGAACTCCAGTTCTTCCTCGCTCATCAGGAAGTGAAGGCTCAGACGAGTCCACCCCGGCTTCAGGCCCAGGTTGCCCTTGGATATCAACCGCTTGTAGCGGTCGGAGACTTCGTCGCTGATATGTAGCAGACGGTGTCCGTAGGGCCCCGCGCAGGAACAACCGGCCCGGGCCTGAATACCAAAAAGATCGTTGAGCAGCTTGACCACGAAACGCGGGTGGAGGTAGGAGCCTTCGGCGAGGATATTGAAGGAGATGATCGGCAGATTGTGTTCCGGGTCCATCGGGGCGATCAGCTCGATATTGGGACAGCTGCGCAGATGGGCCAGGGCCGTCTCCAGGAGCTGCTTCTCCCGCTTCTCGATGGCTTTCGTACCCATACGCTCCTTCAGCTCCATGGCCAGAGCAGCTTTGAGGGTCTGGGGAATCCCCGGGGTTCCCGCCTTCTCCCGGACCTCGATTTCCGGATTGTATTCCTGCATATAGGCATTGACGAAATCTACGGTGCCGCCACCGGCCATGGAAGGAGGAAGATTCTTGTGATAGATCCTCTCGTGGATGATGAGGATACCGCTGGAACCGGGTCCGCCCAGAAACTTGTGGGGGGAGAAGAAGATCCCGTCGAAATAGGACTTGCTGTCCCTATGGATGTTGATCTCCATATAGGGGGCTGCGGCGGCGAGATCGAAGAACGCCAGGGCGCCGTGTTCGTGCATTATCCGGGCCACCGAGTATACCGGAGTGATCAGACCGGTTACGTTGGAGGCGGCGGAGAAGGATCCGATCTTCATCCTACCTTTGAAGCGAGGGTCGGAAACCTTGGCCCTCAGATCAGCCAGATCGAAGCGTCCCTCCCCGGTCAATCCGATTTCCACCACTTCAGCAAAACACTCCCGCCAGGATATCTCGTTGCTGTGATGCTCGTAGGGGCCGACAAAAACCACGGGTCTATTGGCTAACAGGTGGGCTTCCAACTCGGCAAAGCGCTCCTCCCCGAGATACCCGGTCAAGATCTTCGTGAAAAGCTCCTTGGCGGCGGGAGGGATATAGATCCCGAGGATCTCCTGCAGCCGATGAATCGCTGCCGTGGTGCCGGACCCCGCCTCGATGATCCTATACTGCCTGCCCGCGCCGACCAGATTTTTGATGGTCTGCTCGGCCTGTTGCAGGCTGCGGGTGGTGATGCATCCGGTAGCGTCGTCTTCCGTGTGGGTGTTGCCGTACAGCCGGAGAGTCTCTTTGAGGTACTCTTCGATGAAATCGACAAGCCTCCCTGAGGCCGTATAGTCGCAGTAGCTAAGGTGTCGATGACCGAAGGGGGTCTCGATTCCGACGTTGCCGCCGACGATGCTCTCTTTGACGTAGCGCCAAAAACCTTCACGATCTTCCGTGCTCACCGCTGTTCTCCTGTCCGGGCTGAGCGCGTCTGCACCGATGCAACAACCCGCTCGTAGTTGTGCCGGTCTGTCTTTAGGAGGCCGAGCCCGTAGATTCGATCGAGCAACGTTCCCCAATTGGGGTAAGAGCCGAACAGCTCCGCGAAGACGGGGAGTGCCTGTTCGAGCTTTCCCGCATTCACCAGGGAAACCGCACTCCAGAAGCGTATCTCCTGACTGTCAGGGTACAGCCGCAGGGCCTCGCCGTACTCCCGCAGGGCAGCCTGGCCATCTTCAGCCTCCAGAGCCTCATCGCCCCGGTTCATGTGTTCATAGGCCCGAAAGACCAGCAGCAGGCGACTCAGCTCCTCAAGGGGATTGGCGTGATCTTCGACCCTCAAGTCGATCAACCTGTCTTTCCAGATCCGGCCCGAGCTTTGAGCCCGAACCACGAGGATCGCCGCCGACTGTTTTCCCCGCAGATCCCCGCCATGGGACTGAGCGGCACTGAGTGCTTCGATCAACCGCTCTGCCAGCGGACCCGAGCTCTTTTCGAAGCTCCGCGCCATGGCCGGCCAGACCTCAGAGCGAGCCATCAGGTTGGCCTGCACTGAGAAGCTCTCCCCGATGGAATGTCCCGCCTCCGGGACGCAAGCCGTTCCGGTGTGAGCCGCGGCGTTGCCGTGCCTGTCAATAACCGCCAGCTGGCGCATCTCACTTGCCGGATCGCTGGCAAGCAGCTGCTCCACCACCTGTTCGGGGCTCCTCCCCTGCCGGAGCAGCTCCAGCCCCCGGGGGCCGAAGGAGAGATTGACAAAGGACTGGGTGGCCACCGCTCCGGTCCCGGCCTCAGCCCAGGGAACGGCGGATCCCACGGAGAACCAGTGGGATTGAACGGCCACCCCGATTTCTCCGGCCTTCCGGTCTACGGCGACGATGGAGTAGGTATGGGCGGGACGCCGGGCAGTTGTGTTCGCCAAACTGAAACTCCTACGCACTTTAAGCTCCTGTGCACGAAAACTCCCGTGCACAAAATCCACACCCAATTCTAGCCGATTCAACGGGTCTGAACAAGGCAGGGTCTAACCGGGATTGCCGGTTGAGGTGAAATCCTTTGCCTCCCGCGAAAAAAACAACTACATTTTGGACACAACCCGGGATTCGACTGCACGCCCCCTGCAGCTGAATGAACATAGTGTAGAAACATGGCGAAACTAGAGTTCCAGATCGAAAACGAATACCAGTACAACCGCAGGGGACCGATCCGCTGGATCCTCTCCCATATGTTGCGTTACCCGATTCTCCCCCTCGCCCTGGTAGTATGTGCGGTTGCCAACAACTTCGCCTACAGTACCATCCAGGTATTCGTGGGTCGGGCCTTCGACGTGATCCGGGTGCAGGGTTTCCAGATGTTCGACCTGCTCCTGCCCGTTTTCGCGATCATGGCTTCCGCGGCCGGTCAGGGTCTGACGGGAATCCTGCGAAATTTCTCAGTGGAGCTTCTTGCCCAGAAAATCGAAAAGAACTCCCGGGAAGAGCTGTACGGCAGCCTTTTGGGTAAGAGCCAGACCTTCCACAGCCGTCAGCGAATCGGCGACATCATGGCCCGAGCCACCAACGATGTTCACATGCTGAACATGATGTTCAGTCCGGGAGTAATGCTGATCATCGATTCCTCCCTGGCCCTGGTCGTTCCGGTGGTCATGATCGGGCTTATTAACCCCGCCCTTCTGCTGGTACCGCTGATCTTCACCGGTCTCCTGGCCCTCACCGTGGCCGACTACAACCGGCGTCTGAAACCGGTGAGCATCGCCCAGAGAGATCAATTCGGCGTGATGAACGCCGGGCTGACCGAAGCCATTGCCGGTATCGAGGTGGTCAAGGCCAACGTGCGGGAACGCTATGAGTGGGACAAATTCACGGGCAGCGCCCGGCAGTTCCGGGATTATTTCGTTCGTCAGGGTATCATCCAGGCCCGCTATCTGCCCATGCTGATGTTCAGCGTCTGCTGGGGCGCCGGTCTTCTGCACGCCCTTCTGCTTTGGCGAAGCGGTGCGGTAACTCTCGGCAACGTGGTTGCCTTCATGGGACTTTTCGGAACCCTGCGGTTCACGACCTTTATTTCGATCTTTTCCTTCAATCTCGCACAGCTTGGGATGGCCAGCGCCGAACGAGTCCTCAACATGATCAGAACGGAGACCGAGCTGGACGAAAACCGCGAAGGATCGGAGGAGGAGATCCGAGGCCAGGTGATCTTCGAAAAAGTTCACTTCGGCTACAACGGAGCCACCGTGCTCAAGGATATCAGTTTCAAGGCCCGTCCCGGTGAGACCATAGCGATCGTGGGGCAAACCGGAAGCGGCAAGACCACCCTCACCCGCCTGATCAACCGCATCTTCGATACCACCTCCGGTACGGTCCGCGTCGACGGTCGGGACGTGCGGGAGTGGAACCTGGAAGCCCTGCGATCCCAGATCTCCACGATCGAACAGGACGTGTTCCTCTTCTCCCGAACGTTGCGGGAGAATATCGCCTTCGGCTGCACCGATGCCGACGACGAGCAGATCGAGCGGGCCGCCCGGGAAGCTCAGGCTGACGAGTTCATCCGTTCCTTCCCCGAGGGCTACGACACGGTGATCGGAGAACGGGGGGTGACGCTGTCCGGCGGGCAGAAGCAGAGAATCGCCATCGCCCGGGCGTTTTTAACGGATCCCAGAATTCTGATCCTGGATGACTCTACCAGCGCGATTGACAGCGCCACGGAAGACCAGATCCAACAGGCCATGCGCCGCATCTCCAGCGAACGCACGACTTTCATCATCACCCATCGCCTCAGCCAGATCCGCTGGGCGGATCGAATCCTGGTTCTGGACAAAGGCAAGCTGATCGATCAGGGCACCCATGAAGAGCTTCTGAAGCTCAGTCCGGCATACCGGCGGATCTTCTCCCGCTACGAGGAAGGAGAGAACCATGCCCTTCCTGCTTGACGGACTGGATACCGAGGACTACGACCGCAACTACAAGGACTCCGAGCTGATTCGGCGTATCGGCGGTTACTTCCGCCCCGCCCGGAGGCAGATGCTGCTGGCCGCGGTGATGCTCACCCTGAACTCCGCCGCCGGCACAGGCGGTCCCATCCTGATCTCCCGGGCTCTGGATCTGGTGGTGGAAAATCCGTCGACCGGGAATCTCTTGGCGCTGTCCCTTGGCGTCCTGCTGCTGGGTGTGTTCGCCTGGAGCTTCAACTACATCCGCCAGGTCGTGTCTGCCAGGGTGGTGGGCGATGTAGTCCTGAACCTGCGCCAAGACGTATTCAACTCGGTCCTGGCCAACGATCTGTCTTTCTTCGACGAACACCCCTCCGGGAAGATCGTCAGCCGGGTGACCTCGGATACCCAGGATTTCTCCAACGTGGTGACCCTGGTCCTGGACGTAGCCAGTCAGCTGCTTCTGGTGCTGCTGTTGGCCGTCTGGCTGCTTTTCATCAACGTCCGCCTCACCGCCCTGATCTTCGCCATGAGCCCTGTCGCCTTTGCAGTCGCCCTGGCCTTTCGCCGCATCGCTCGCAGGGTCACACGTAATGCCAAACGGGTGACGGCGGTAATCAACTCGGAGATCCAGGAATCGATCAGCGGAATCGTGGTAGCCAAGAGCTTCCGCCAGGAACAGTCGATCTTCGATCGCTTCCTGAAAAACAACAGGAAAGCCTACCGCGTGGGGCTGGTTCGGGGGCTGGTGATGAACAGCATCTTCCCGATCCTGGGGCTCACCTCAGGATTGGCCATTGCCCTGCTGGTCTACGCGGGAGGTCAGACCGTACGTTCAGGGGCATTCAGTCCGGGGGAGTGGTATCTGTTCATGCAGGGGGTGACTTTTTTCTGGTGGCCTCTGATCAGCATCGCCAGCTTCTGGAGCCAGTTCCAGGACGGCCTGTCCGCGGCCGAAAGGGTCTTCGCTCTGATCGACGCCAAACCCAAAGTCCTTCAGACCGCCGGTGTATCCGTCGATCGCCTGGAGGGTCGGATCGAGTTTCGCAATCTCTCCTTCTCCTACACCGGCCGGGAGCAGGTGCTTTCCGGTTTCTCCCTTGCTATTCCGGCCGGAGAATCCCTGGCGGTGGTCGGACACACCGGGGCGGGAAAGAGCTCCCTGGTTCGCCTGATCGGACGATACTACGAGTTCCAGGAAGGGGAGCTCGCGATCGACGGTACTGACATCCGACGACTCGATCTGGCGACCTACCGTCGGCAGGTGGGTTTTGTACCTCAGGATCCGTTTCTCTTTTCAGGTACTGTGCGGGAGAACATCCGCTACGGTCTGCCGGAGGCGACGGATGATCAGGTCTGCGAAGCGGCGATGCGCATCTCAGAAGGAAGCTGGCTGGAGACACTGGCCGGCGGGCTGGATACCGAGGTGGGCACCAGGGGCATGAGCCTATCCATGGGGCAACGACAGCTGGTAGCCCTGGCGCGGGTCTTGTTGAAAGACCCCAGGATCCTGATCCTGGACGAAGCCACGGCCAGTGTCGACCCCTTCACCGAAGCCCAGATCCAGGAGGGGCTGGAGATTGTCATGCGCGACCGAACCTCGATTGTAATCGCCCACCGTCTGTCTACGGTACGACATGCCGATCGGATTATCGTAATCCAGCAGGGCAGGATAATCGAAACCGGGACCCACGACGAACTGCTGGAGCGGGGCGGACACTACGCCGAGCTGTACAACACCTACTTCCGCCACCAGAGCCTCGAGTACGTGGAGAGTTTCGCCAGCCCGGGATAGGAACCTGCCGGATAACCGGCACCTTCGGACTGGGCGGGCCCCCGCTTGACATCCGTGCTCCCGACTGGTATTATAAACATTATCAATAAAATCAACATTGCAACCAAGGCTATGAAACGATACAACACAATCACCATCTTTGTTCTCATCGGTTTGCTCGGATTCGCAGCGATCGTCCTGCTCGGCTGTTCGGCGCAGAAACAGGCCACGGCGGATATCGAGCCCGAGGAGTCGACTCCGTGGATATCGGGAATCGGCGGTGCCTACCCCCTGGTCGAAGGTCTTCACGTCACCGGTACGCCCGTGGACATCGACATCGAAACCTACAGGCTGAAGGTCAGCGGGGCCGTAGACACACCCTTGAGCCTCAGCCTGGAGGAGATCAAGTCAATGGAGGCGCGACGGGAGTTCATCACCCTGGTCTGTCCCGGTTTCTTCACGGATGAAGGAAATTGGACCGGAGTGCGGATTGCCGATCTTCTCGACCTGGCCGGGGTGAAGCCGGAAGCCGAACAGCTCAAATTCGTGGCAGCCGACGGGAACTACAGCGCAAACCTGAGGCTCGATGACGCCATGGGCGAGGGCATGCTGATCGCCTACGCCTTCGAGGACAAACCGCTTCCCAAGGTGCACGGCTATCCCCTGCGGGTGGTGGCCAAGGATCAACAGGGCAACCGCTGGGTCAAGTGGCTCGGCGAGATCGTGGTCCAGTAGATCTGGAATTTCCAGCTGGACCGGCGAATCATACTTAATCGCCCGCATTCCAACGATACTTACGCAAATTGACACGGCCCTTCCGGTCCACGACGATCCCCTCAGCCTCCAGCAGCATCCTCTGCTCCTCGAAGCCGCCGCCGATCGGCAGGGAGATGCCGCCCCGGCTGTTGATGACACGGTGCCAGGGCAGCTTGTCCTTTCTGGAAGAGGAGTGCAGCAGCCAGGCCACCTGCCGGGAGGCGCGGGGGTTTCCGGCACAGGCGGCGATTTGTCCGTAGGTGGCTACCCTGGCGCTGGGGATATCCGCGATCAACCGCTTGACCCGATCGCTGAAGGAACCAGCTTGATCCGCCATAGGTCGATTATAACGGAACCGCTGATTTCGGCAAGGTCGGGTTTTCGGCAAGGGTGGAGAATGCAAAGCCGGAGATTCCCGCAACCGGAGATTACCGTACCCGGGGAAAGGTCAGGAATGCCGGGCGGACGGCTTGCCCCCGGAGTGCAGGATCGCTATGATGGGGCGCGGCGGGTAGTGCGCGAGATCCGAACCGACAACTATGGACAACGGGAGAGATCGATGCAACTGAGTGAGTTGGTCAACGACGGTTATATGGAGAAAGAGGATCTGAACTGTGCCGAAACCATGCTGTACGGCGCCGACAAGGTGTACGATCTCGGCCTGGATCGTGAGGCCCTGAAGTTGGCCGCAGGGTTCGGCGGAGGCATGGGAATAGAGGCAACCTGCGGCGCTTTGACCGGGGCGGTGATGGTATTGGGCAGGATCTTCGCCAGGGACAAGGGACACGATACACCCCGGCTGAAAGAGCTGTGCGCCGAGTTCCTCGAGGAGTACCGACGGCAGATG
>Ga0307426_1000934_pt1 | contig 19926 bp, 10 predicted proteins | sample SalMarWE160340MG_FD_202165 | JGI IMG/M metagenome (GOLD analysis project Ga0307426, IMG submission 202165) | Salt marsh sediment microbial communities from the Plum Island Ecosystem LTER, Massachusetts, United States - WE1603-40 | ecosystem: Environmental > Aquatic > Marine > Intertidal zone >...
TACCGGCAATGGGCATCAATATAAAAAAGGGGCGGAATTTCGAGGAGGGCAATGCTTCCGATAAGGACGGAGCCATTATCGTTAATCAAACATTGGTTGATAAACTGGGCTGGGATAATCCCATCGGCCGGAAACTGCCGCGAGGATTCGGCAACGCCACGGTTATCGGTGTCGTCGATGATTTTCATTATTATCCGTTACATCGGGAAATCGAGCCGATGGTATTTCACATGCCGAGAACCGACGATATCAGCGGTATCAATGAAATTGCGGTACGTCTGCGCGGAAAGAATATATCCGCTACTTTATCGCTTCTCGAACAAACCTGGTCGAGAATCAGTAATGGATTACCGTTCGAGTATCAATTTCTCGATGAGCGCGTGGCCGGACAGTACTTCGCCGAGGAACGCTGGCGGAGTATAGTGCAATACTCATCGATTTTTTCATTTCTTGTTGCCTGTCTGGGATTGTTCGGGCTGACCTCCCTCGCCGTCGCCAAACGTACCCGCGAGGTGGGGATTCGCAAAGTCCTCGGCGCTTCGGTCGGCGGAATCGTGTTGATGTTCTCCCGTGATTTTATTCGGTTGGTGCTTATTGCCAATATCATCGCCTGGCCGGTCGCTTATTATGTAATGGATCGCTGGCTGGAAAATTTCGCTTACCGAACCGGGATAAGTATTTCTTTATTCGTCCTGACGGCCGTTATAGCCCTGGCTATTGCTTTGTTGACCATGTCATTACAGGCGGTCAAGGCCGCTTTTACCAATCCGGTCGAGGCGATTAAATATGAATAGGACAGATCAGGGATAATGGTATGCTTAAAAACTACCTGAAGGTCGCGCTGAGAAATATTATCAGGCACAAGGGATATTCCTTTATCAATATCGCCGGTCTTGCCATTGGAATGGCCTGCTGTATACTGATTATGCTCTGGGTGCAGGATGAACTCAGTTATGATCGATTTCATAAAAATTCAGATTATATCTACAGAGTGTATGAAAAAAGCCTGCATACCGATGGAATTTCTTATTCGAGTGCGACGCCGGCTCCGATTGCGCCCGGTCTGGCCAATGTAGCTTCCGAAATTAAGGATTTTGCCAGAGTATATCATGATAACATACTCGTGGAGTATGACCAGAAAGGATTTTCGCTCTCCGGTGCCGTTGTTGACTCATCATTTTTAAATATGTTTTCATTCCCCCTGGTTAGCGGGGATAGGGAAACGGCCTTATCCGGTGTGTATTCAATACTCTTAACAGAGAAGGCCGCCGCTCGAATTTTTGGAGAAGAAAATCCAATCGGTAAAAATTTATTGGCCGATGGAAAAATCGACTTGACCGTAACCGGCATAATTGCCAGAGTGCCCGATAATTCGAGTCTTTCGTTTGACTTTTTGGTTCCGATATCACTTATGGAATATAACGGTTATGATCTTGGCAATTGGGCGGACTCAAGATTTTGGTCGTTTGTTCAACTGCATGATAATGCTTCTGTCGTTACGGTCGGTCAAAAAATCAAAGATTTCGAGAAAACGAAATGGCCCGATGCGAATAGCGAGTTGTATCTTCAATCTTTGACGGAATTGCACTTGTACGATATTGGTGGTGGCGGTCTGATTAACTATATTTATATCTTTTCCACCATAGCATTCGTTATACTTTTCATAGCCTGTATCAATTTTATGAGTCTTACCACCGCCCGCTCGGCAAATCGTGTCAGAGAAATCGGCATTAGAAAAGTCGTGGGGGCAAAACGACTTCAAATTATTTGTCAGGTTATGGGGGAGACAATTATAATTACCATCATCGCTCTTATTATTGCGCTTGTAATAACGGAACTGCTGTTGCCCTCTTTTAATAATCTGTCGAATAAACACCTGGCTTTGGATATAACGGAAAATACCACTACTTTCTGGGAAATAGTGGGAATAACCCTGCTGGTAGGTATATTATCGGGCAGTTATCCGGGATTGCTTTTGTCTTCTTTCCGGTCGGTTAATGTGGTAAAGGGATTAACCGTAGTAAAAAACCTTGACAATGCAAAAATAATAAGAAAAGTGCTGGTTGTCTTTCAGTTTGTATTGTCGGTATTCCTGATGATAGGTACGATTATAATTTATAACCAGTTAAATTATGTCAAAACCAGGGATTTAGGATTTAATGCGGATAATATTGTCTGCATATATATGCAAAACCTTTCTGAAGACTATCAAGCCGTCAAAAGTGAAATGAGACAGGATCCTGATATATTGAATGTTACCGCCACTTTTACACCGCCGGCATGGTACTCTATCGGAACCGCCGGTCCTCAGTGGGAGGGCATGAAAGATGATGAACGTTTCGTAATGGCCCTGGGATTTGCCGATTTTGATTATATCGAAACATTCGGAATGGATATAGTTGACGGTCGTTCGTTTTCCGACGAATATTCCACGGATAATGGCGGCGCTTATATTGTCAATGAGACGGCCGTAAAAGCCATGAATATGGATAATCCTGTCGGAAAAAAGTTTTCATGGAATAACATTGATGGAAAAATTATTGGTGTCGTAAAGGATTTTCATTTAAGACCGCTTCGTTATGAAATTCAACCTTTTGGTCTGTTGATTTTGCCGTCATATAATTACTTGTGCATCAAAATAAAACCGGATAAAATCGCCGGTGCTATTAGCTTTATTGAAAATAAGTTCAAGAAACTCCGTCCGGGGCAGGAATTCAGCTATACGTTTTTGGAGGATATTATTTTTGGACAATACCGGGCGGAAGAACGAATGGGTACGATAGTCAAATATTTTACGTGCCTGGCAATATTTATTTCATGTCTTGGATTGTTTGGTTTGATTTCCTTTACTGCCGAGCAGCGCACCAAGGAAATCGGGATTCGAAAAACCCTCGGGGCCTCCGTGTTGAGTATAGTGTGGCTCTTATCAAAAGAATCCATTTTACTTGTAACAATAGCGAGTATTATTGCCTGGCCGATAGCCTACTGCGCCACCAAAAGCTGGCTGGAAAATTTCGCCTACCGAACCGGCTTGGAATGGCAGATTTTTATACTGGCCGGAATAGCAGCTATGATTATTGCTTTGCTGTCCATCAGTTATCAGGCGCTTAAGGCGGCGCTGGCCAATCCGGTCGAGGCAATCAAATATGAATAAGTTTTGAGCCGGAGATAGAATGTTCGGAAATTATTTTAAAATTGCATACCGAAACCTGACCGGACACAAACTCTATACTTCTATCAACCTGTTCGGACTTGCCGTCGGAATTGCCGCTACTATTTTAATCATGCTGTATATCCAGTTTGAATTCAGCTATGATAATTTTCATGAAAACGCCGGCAGTATTTATCGCGTCTCAATAGTACAAACCAAAGAAGGCGTCAAAGAATTCGACGGTCATGTTTTTACACCGCCGATGGGATCGGCTATGTATCGGGATTTCCCCGAAGTGGAAAATTATGTCAGGTTTTCGACGCCGCGAACCGCCTATTTCCAGTACGAAGGTCGGGCCTATAAAATCCGCAATATCTGTTACGTCGATTCGACGCTATTCGATGTTTTCTCGTTTGAATTACTTGCCGGAAATGAAAAAAAAGTGCTGGCCGCTCCGTATTCCCTGGTCCTTACCGAAAATACGGCCGGTCTGATTTTTGGTTCCGATAATCCGATTGGAAAAGTTCTGACAAGCAACGGTAAATCGTACGAAATCAGCGGCGTTATAAAAAGTCCTCCGTCCAATTCGCATATTCAATTTAATGCCCTGATATCGTTTTCGACACTGTATGAAAATCCTGACCTATATCTGGATTGGAACGGCGGCAATCAGTACATCAGTTATGTCAAGCTGCATGATGGCGTCGATCCGGCCGCAGTGGAAGCCAAATTCCCGGATTTTATGTGGGGATATATTAATAAGCAATTGTCCGATGTCGGAGTCAAATACGAACCGTACCTGCAGCCGTTGAGAGATATTCATCTTCACTACAGTGGGGATACCAATTCCGCTCTGTACAACATTTATATTTTCTCGGCGATTGCTTTTTTGATATTGCTTATGGCCTGCATCAATTTTATAAATCTGGCGACTGCTCTGGCCGGCAAACGCGCCCGCGAAGTCGGTATACGTAAAGCCATGGGAGCCGGCAAGGCAGGCCTAATTCGACAGTTTATCGCCGAATCGATATTGCTGGCGGCGATAGGATCCGGGATTGCTCTTATTCTGGTCGAGTTATTATTTCCCTTTTACAGTGAACTGGTAAATTACAACCTTAATGTTTTCAGGTTTTCCGATCCGACTCATATCGTCGGCCTGATTGTCATCATAGTAATAGTCGGTATCGGCGCGGGAAGCTACCCCGCTTTTTATATGTCTTCTTTCCCCCCGGCCAGGATATTACAGGGCACGGCCAAACACGGAAAGGATAGACTTTTTTCACGCAATCTGCTCGTTATTCTCCAATTCGTTATTTCGATAACATTGATAATCTGTACTATCCTGATTAACAGCCAGTTAAAATACATGAAGAACAAAGCATTGGGTTTTGAAAAAGAAAACATGGTAATTATTCCCCTTACGAGCGATGAATTGCGGCAGCAATCCAAAACGATAAAAAAGGAAATATCCGATTTACCCGGGGTCCTGGACGTGACCGCTTCATCGGAAGTACCTATAAACGGCTTTACCAGTAATGGCTATTTCCCGGAGGGATTTAAAACACCGATGATGATTCATGTCGTCGATATCGACAAAGATTTTCTTAATACGTACGGTATTAATGTCATCGAGGGACGGAATTTTTCCGATCGGTTTGCGACCGACAACGAATCCTACCTGGTGAATGAAAAGCTGGTTAAAACGTTGGGCTGGAATGATCCTGTCGGAAAAACGATTAGACGAAATGGATGGCATAAGATTATCGGGGTAGTTTCCGATTTTAATTTCGCCAATCTCTATAACAGCGTCGAACCGTTAATTCTGACCAATGAACCGGGTCAGAATGGCTATAATGTGCTGACCGTAAAAATCGACGGTCAGAGTATTTCATCTGTCTTAAGTTCCATGAAACAGGTGTGGGAAAAATTCGCACCGGCGTTGCCGTTTGAATATGGTTTTCTGGATGAGGCCTTCAATAATTTATACTGGCAGGAGCAACAATTTCAGACAATCGTGCTTTATTTTTCATGTCTGGCCATAATAATCGCGGGACTGGGATTATTCAGCCTGGCCTCATTCGCGACCGAACGCCGGCATAAAGAAATCGGCATTCGCAAAGTGATGGGCGCCTCGGTTCCCGGTATTATCAGATTAATAACTCGTGAATTCATATTGCTGATAGTCATCGCCAATATAATCGCCTGGCCGATAGCATATTTCGTTATGAAGCGGTGGCTGGAAAATTTCGCCTACCGCGCATCGGTATCGTGGGAGATCTTCGTGATTGCAGGTGCAGTGGCCATGTTGACGGCATTGATTACGATTAGCTATCAGGCGATACGCGCGGCGCTGTCCAATCCGGTGGATGCAATAAAGTATGAATAAAAATACAGGAAATGAAACATGTTGAAAAATTATTTAAAAATCGCCGTTAGAGGTTTAATCAGGCATAAATTATACGCCGTAATAAATATTTTCGGTCTGGCGATCGGCCTGGCCTGCTGCCTGATAGTCCTCGGGCATATAAGTTATGAGTTCAGTTTCGAAAATTTCCATAAGAATAAAGACCGCATTTATCGTCTGAACGGTCGCTATGTATCGGAAGATGAGGATATCTATTCGGCGCGAGTGCAGTCACCGCTGGATGAAGCCATTGCCGAGGAAATTCCGGAGATAGATAAAGTCGCCGTCTTCCGACAATTGGGTTCTGTTGATCTGCAAATAGGTGAGAAAAGTTTTGTTACCGAAGATGAGCTCGATTGGGCCGGATACAAACATGGCGGCAACGTCATCTGCGCCAATTCCGATTTTCTCAGCGTGTTCACTTTCCCGCTGGTAATCGGAAATCCGGAAACCGCGCTTGATGAACCGTACTCCGTGCTTATCAGCGAAAAGGCGGCGAAGGAATTTTTTCACGGCCAAAATCCGATCGGTCAGCTTATAAAAATCAATCAAAACCTGCCATGCCAGGTCACGGGCATTTTAAAGAACATACCTGAAAACACTCAATTGTACTGTGACCTGATTGTCTCTCGCGCCACTCTGGAAAGATCCGGTGAAGTGATGGACGACTGGACCAATCTGAATGGCGATTATGTCTATGTCCTATTGAAAAAAGGAGCCGATCCGTACGCCGTTTCTCAAAAAGTCCCGGCCGTATTAAAACCTCATCTCGAATCGGAAGAGTTAAAAAAATACAGTTATGACCTGCAGCCGCTTGATAAAATTTACTTCGCCGGGATTGGATCCGGTCGCCGTGGTGAACTGTCGCCGCTGGGTGAATCCTCTTTGCTATATATGCTCAGCTTTATTGCCGGTTTCATATTGCTTCTGGCCATCGCTAATTTCATCAATCTTGCCACCGCTCGATCGGCTGATCGAACCAAAGAAGTCGGCGTCCGCAAAGTGTTCGGGGCTTATCGCTCGCATTTGATTAAGCAGTTTCTGGGCGAGTCGGTACTGATTACGACTATCTCGGTCGTTATCGGTCTGGCCATATATGAGGTGTTCAAAGGGTGGGTAAGACCGATGCTTCCGCGTGAAGCACTGGCCGATTTTTATTCCAACCCGATTATGCTAATATCGTTAATTGGACTTATTTTTGTTGTCGGCGTTTTGGCCGGATTTTATCCGGCTTTGTATCTCTCACGCTTTAAACCGATCGCTGTTCTGCAAAGCAAAACCGGAATCAAATCAACAAGGTCGTGGCTGCGAAAAGGACTGGTCGTGTTCCAGTTCACGATAGCTATCGCGTTTATATGTTGCACTGCCATTATTTTCAATCAGATGAATTATATTACCGGTATCGATCCCGGTTTCGATACGAAAAATATGCTTATCCTCGATTTTAAGGGCGATACTGCATCTGATGATTGTAATCTTATGAAAAGCGAAATTACCAATCACAACAGGATATTGGCTATAACCGCCTCCGATAGTCCGCCCGGGCGAAAAGGATATACATTTTACGGGTTTTATCCTGATGAAAATCGCCGGGAAGAGGACTTGATTGTCGTCAAACGTTTTATGGCCGATTATGATTTTGTTTCTACTTTTGGTTTGGAACTGATTGAAGGAAGGAACTTTTCGGAAAGTATCCCGACCGATAAAGATCACGCCGTAATTTTAAATGAGGCGGCGCTTGAAGAATTACATATAACCGATCCGATAGGACATCGATTTTACGGTAGGGGGGATCTATACTTCGAAGTAATCGGTGTCGTCAAAAATTACCACGGGACGCCGATAAATTTCGCTTATCAGTCGAAATCGTTTATCATGCTTGATCAGGATAAGTGCAATACTTTATGTATCAAACTGCCGCCCGATAACATTCCGCAATCGCTGGCGGCCATTGAAGAAACCTGGAACAATACCCTTCCCGAAAGACAATTTAGATACAGCTTTCTCGATGATGAAATCAATAGTAATTATAATGAAATCAAAGGTCAGGTACAGTTCTTTCTTGTCTTTTCGATTTTGACGATAACTATCGCCTGTTTCGGAATTTTCGGATTGGTGTCATTCACCGCCGGACAACGCACGAAAGAAATCGGGATTAGAAAAGTACTGGGCGCATCGATAGCCAATATTGTCCACATGCTCTCTAAAGAATTTATTGTACTTATTTTAATTTCCAATGTTATTGCCTGGCCACTGGCTTTCTGGGTGATGTCCGATTTTCTGACCGAATTTCCATTTCGCGTAAGTATCGGCATTGGTACGTTTGTAATAACCGGATCAATCGCTTTGATTCTCGCTTTGTTCTCGGCCGGGTATCAGGCCGTCAAGGCGGCGCGCGCCAATCCGATCGAGGCCATTCAATATGAATAAAAAGGGAGAAATATCATGTTAAAAAATTATTTGTCTGTCGCCTTCAGGAATATAGCCCGGTACAAAGGTTATTCGTTTATTAATATCGCGGGATTGGCTATCGGTATGGCCTGCTGTGTTTATATCTTTTTATGGATTTGTCAGGAGTACAGTTACGATAAGTTTAACGAAAACGCGAATGAACTTTATTTGGTCCCGACTCATATGAAATATAGTGAAAATGTCTACACCACTTTCGGAACTGTCCCGTTGCTGGGACCGACATTAAAAAAAGAAATGCCTGAAGTCGTCAATTCGGTCCGGCTGCAATATTTTAATGGCAAAGTCAAGTACGGCGATAAGGCCTTTAAGCAATATCTGACGCTGGCCGATCAGTCGTTCCTGGAGATGTTTTCGTTTCCCTTGATAAGCGGCGATCCCGAAACCGCGCTGAAAGAACCGTACTCGTTGGTAATATCGCTGCCGATGGCCGAAAAGTACTTCGGGAAGAATAACCCGATCGGTGAAATTATCACGGTCGATGATAAATATGAATTTACCGTGACCGGGGTGGCGGATGAGATTCCCGAAAATTCAAGTTTTCAATTCGATTTTCTTACACCAATTGTTTTCGGTTATGAATTGTGGGGGAAAGAATATTTTGACACGTGGTACAATTGCTCGTTTACGACTATTGTCCAGCTCGATAGAAATGCCGATTTTAACGCCGTAAACAATAAAGTAAAAGACCGTATAAATGCCTCCTGGGAGGATAGCAATCTTGAGCCGTTTCTTTTTCCCCTTACTGATTTGCATCTGCACAGCATTTCCGGAAGCGGGGGCCGCATCGAGTCGGTCAGGCTTTTTTCGTGGATAGCTCTGGCGATTCTATTAATTGCCTGTATGAATTTTATAAATATGACCACCGCCCGCTCATACACGCGCGCCAAAGAAGTTGGTTTGCGAAAAGTCATCGGCGCCGGTCGCCTGGTGTTGATTCGTCAGTTCATCTTTGAATCGGTTCTGTATGCCCTGCTGGCCGCCGTCGCCGCTTTAATTATTATTGAAATATTGGGTCCGACGATCAGTCAGTACATCGGAATCGGGCATGATGTTGAATACGGCTTTAATTTTGTCCTCTTCACGACATTGGCAGTTGCTTTGATAACCGGGATTATCTCGGGGGCCATTCCGGCAATATTTTTATCGGGCTTCACGCCGATTCAAACAATAAAGGGATTTTTCGGAACCGGTTCCGGCTTCATCTGGTTTCGAAGAATTTTCGTCGTCATTCAATTTTCTTTATCGCTGATTTTAATAATCGGAACCGTCGTCATTCACAAGCAGGGCGAGTATATGCAAGATATTGACCTGGGCTATAATAAGGAACGACTGGTCTATGTTCCGATGGACGAAACATTGAATAATAACTATGAGGCGTTGAAAGCGGAGCTTCTGAAAAATCCCGATATTCCTTTTGTGACGCGCTCGACCCATACATTGACCGGCGTTGGATGGAACGGCGGAAGCTGGAATTGGCCGGGTAAAGATCCTTCCGAGGAAATTCTGATAACATATATAGGCGTTGACTATGATTTTCCGGAAACGTTCGGGATGAAAATGGCCGAAGGTAATTTTTACTCCGAAGAGATGTCGGGTAGCGCGCAGAAGGGAGTTGTCATAAACGAAACACTCGCCCGCTTTATCGGCAGCGGACCGGTCGTCGGCACGACTATATCCCAGGGAAACGAAGACTATACCATATTGGGCGTTGTTAAAGATTTTAATTATGGCTCGGTGCGTTCCAAAGTCGGGCCGTTGATGCTGCTCCTTCAACCGGACCGTTCCGATTGGTATCTTTTTGCACGCATCAACAAAACGGCTGCTTCCGAAACGATTAAAGATATCAAAGCGGCCTGCACGCAGTTCAGTCCTGAAGGTATTTTTGAATGTTACTACGAGAGCGATTTGCTTGGCGGGCTTTATCGGCGCGAGGAATATCTACGCAATCTAATTGGTGTATTTTCTTTTCTGGCGATACTTGTATCATGCCTCGGTCTTTTCGGACTGGCCGCTTTTTCCGCCGCCCAGCGCACCAGGGAAATCGGCATTCGTAAGGTTCTGGGCGCATCGGTAACCGGTATTTTTCGTCTGATAACCAGGGAATTTATAATACTGATTGTTATCGCGAATTTTATCGCCTGGCCGTTTGCATATTATATTACTACTAAATGGCTGGAAGATTTCGCGTATCGTATAAACCTGGGGCCGCAGATTTTCCTGATGTCGGGCGTGGCGGCTCTGGTTATCGGAATTTTGACGGTTGGTTTTCAGGCTGTTAAGGCGGCGCGCGCCAACCCGATCGATGTCATTCAGTATGAATAGGAGATATTAATAATGCTGAAAAGTTATTTTGTCGCGGCCGTTCGAAATCTGTTTCGGAGTAAATATTACTCACTCATCAATATTCTCGGGCTGGGTGTCGCTATGGCTTTGTGCGTGGCCGGCTATGTCAATTATCAATTCAGCCAGAGTTTTGATTCTTATCACAAAAACAAGAATAACATTTATGCCGTAAGCAGTTATAAAATTGTCAATAATGAAAGGCAGAATTGGTCTTATATCCCCATGCCGATGGCGCCGGCGTTGAAGAAAGATATTCCCGGGATCATAAAATTCTCTCGTGTATCAGTGGGAGTCGGAACCATGATATACGGAGATAAAGTCCTGCGCGAGGCCTTTTATTTTGTTGATGAAGATTTCTTCAAAATGTTTACGTTTCCATTAATCCTGAAGGGAGGCAAATCCTGGGATAAAAGCAGTATCATTATTACCGATGAAATTGCCCATAAATACTTCGGTGATGAAAATCCGATCGGCAAACAAGTTGTTATAAATCCTGATAATAAAGGCAATTTCGTTTTCACCGTTTTTGGTGTTATCGAAAAACCTCCCAAAAATTCAAGCCTTCAGATGACCGTCTGTCTTCCCTATGAAAATGTCAAGGAGATGCTTGAATTTGATCCTGACGATTGGGACCATTGGGCCAGGGGAACGTTCGTACAATTGGAGGATAATGTTTCAGCCGCCGAAATTGAAAAACAACTCCAGGAATTTATACCGCATACCAGCGAGGCTAATCCCGAATGGTCACCCGATGGTTTTTATATGATTCCACTGACGCAGCTGGCTTTTGTCACGCGTGAGCTCTATGGCAACCCATATACTTCCGGTATGCATCCCGCAGCGATTATCGCACCGTCGGTGACCGCGCTTCTGGTTTTGTTACTGGCCTGTTTTAATTTTATAAACACGTCTATCGCGTTTGCGACTCGAAGGCTTAAAGAAATCGGTATCCGCAAAGTCATGGGAGGAATGCGGCGTCAGCTGGTAATGCAGTTTATTGGAGAAAACCTTGTCTTATGTTTTGTCGCATTGATTGTTGCCGCCGTTTTTGCCGAGATTTTTGTACCGGCGTACGACAGCCTTTGGCCGGAAATTTCCCTGACAATGAATTATCTGCAAAATCCTGAACTGATATTGTTTTTAATCGGTCTGTTATTATTCACGTCAATTGCGGCCGGGGCATATCCCGCCTTTTATATCAGTGCTTATAATCCGATTAACATTTTCCGCGGTAAACAAAAGTTGGGTGGCTCCAATCCTCTCGTTCGTATCCTGCTTGTTTTTCAATTTGCTTTATCGATTACGGCCATTATTGCGGCCATGATTCTCGGCAATAATGCCGAATATATTCGGAATCTTGATCTCGGATTCGACCGGGAAAATATTCTTGTCATACCGATCAATGGAGAGGACAAATATACGAGGCTGAAAAGCGCCATTGAGAATCATCCCGATATCGTCAGTATCGGTGGTTCTCATCATTTGATGGGCAGGTTCCTGCGGGTGTCGGACGCGGAATATGAAGGAACTACCCGGCGCAGTTGGATTTTCGGAATCGGAGATAACTTTCTTGAAACGGTCGGATTTAAACTCGTCGATGGGCACGGTTTTAATTCCGATTCGGAAACATCGGATATGCAAACGGTCATTGTCAACGATATGCTGGTCAAGGAGTTCGGTTGGAAATCGGCTCTGGATAAATTTATTACCATGGAACTGGCCGATGAGAAAGCGGAGTATCGTGTAGTCGGCGTCGTTAAGGATTTTTTCCCCAATGGTGTTTCTTCGAAAATTTTGCCGACTGTACTTTATAAAACACCGGCCGAAGATTATCAATATCTTTCATTGAAGTATTCTTCCAATGACAAAGGAAATTTAACGGCCTATATCGGGAAAGAATGGGAAAAACTTTTTCCCCAGTTGCCATTTCGCAGTTTTGGTGTTGAAGATATATTGGCTGAAGATGCCCAGACTACTGAAAGTATCCGACTGGTCTTTCTTTATATTGCCGTAATGGTTGTAATCATTTCCGGGATGGGATTAATTGCCCTCGTGTCTTTGAATATCGCCAGAAGAACAAAAGAGATTGGAATTCGAAAAGTTCTGGGCGCTACCGCGGCGAATATCGGTATGTTGATTTCCAAGGAATTCGCCTATCTGGTAATTATCGCCAGTGTCCTCGGCTCGGTCATCGCGTATTTCCTGGTCGGTTCACTGATGTCCAGCATCTGGGAGTATTATGTCGCTATCGGCCCGGTGCCATTTATTCTCTCGGCCGTAATATTTTTCTGTATCGCGCTGTTAACAGTTACTTTTCAAATAATCAATATAGCCACGACCAATCCGGTGGAGGCAATAAAATATGAGTAACATCGATTATTAAGTGTTAGACGTGAAAGAACATAAACGAGTAGAATTAATATGGAGATGAAAGTGTGATTAAACTGAGAGATATATCCAAAGTTTATCCCGGCAAAGTCTTTGATACTTATGTCCTGCGGGGAATCGATCTCGATGTCGACGAGGGGGAGTTTGTCACCGTCATGGGACCGTCCGGCGCCGGTAAAACGACACTATTAAATGTGATAGGGATGCTTGACGATCCGTCCGAAGGAGAATATTTTTTCCTTGACGAATCGGTTCACAACCTGAGCGGCAAAAAACGGACTACGCTGTATCAACAACATATCGGCTTTGTATTTCAGAGCTATCATCTTATCGATGAACTCACCGTTTATGAAAATCTCGAGACACCTTTGTTGTACCGAAAAGTAAAAGGCGCCGAGCGCAAAAGCATGGTCTGTGACACGCTCGATCGTTTTCAAATCGTCGGCAAAAAAGATTTATTTCCCAGCCAGCTCTCGGGCGGACAGCAGCAGCTGGTCGGCGTGGCGCGGGCGATAATCGGCGGCCCGAAACTGCTCCTGGCCGATGAACCGACCGGCAATTTGCATTCCAGCCAGGGCGAGGAAATAATGGAGTTGTTCAAAAAGCTCAACAGGGAGGGGACAACGATCATCCAGGTTACCCATTCCGAGAAAAACGCCGCCTACGGAAACCGTATCGTCCATCTGCATGATGGCTGGATTGTCGACAAGCCGAGAGATTAGATTTATTTTTATGGACAATCAGGTTCCGGACCGCCCAGGTATAAATATGATATAATATAAACGATATCGAATATATTTATTTCATTGTCGCTGTTAACATCCGCAATTATAATCGGTTCGGGCGGCATACCACCAAGATATAAATAGGATATTAAAAATGTGACATCAAATATATTCAGATCTTCATCGCCGTTAGCATCACCGCATAATAAATCGCTCCCCATCGTGTTATAGATGGCCATTAGCTGAATATCATCGATGTTCCAACCGCCGAATGTATACAGTGCATTCTCGGCCGCCATCATCCATCGGACGTACACCGTCGCCTGACTGTCGGCAATCGCCGATATATCCAGATCCATTTCGTTCCATGTTGAATCCGGCAGCCATTCCACGCACGACCAGATTTCCGTCCAGTTTACAGCGTCATTACTCACCTCTACCGTGCCGTACCCGAAACCATCGACACATAACCAGCGCCAGAATTTCAGGTGCGTTTTTATCAATTTTGAACAATTGAGGGGTGGTGTCGTCAAATATGTTTCAGGCAGATTATTCGGGTAGTTCCCGTACAGATTATAACCATAGACATTATCACCCGTATGACCGGCGGTCGGGTCGGCGCCGAACCCGAAACTGCCGCCTTGGCCGGTCGGCTGACCGAACTGCCACTCACCTTCGGCAGACCACCCGGGATCGCTATCAAGCATCCATTCGTACTGAACCGTCGGCGTTCCCACAACCAGCTTGACTGTCCGCACCGTATCATCTAGAGGATTATCAAGATTGCTGAAATTTATTGTGGCATAGTGCACACCCGTGCTTAATGTGTCGGCATTACTGTTGATTTCGACGATTACCTCGGCCGTATCGTAAGGTTGCAGTGTTCCGGAAACGTTGCCGGAAAGGCTGATCCAATTACTTGAATCATCCGGAGTAATGAGGTATTCGATAGCCTGATCGTACTTATGAGTGAACTGATATGATTTCGTGGCCGGAACATACGGGCCGCCTGACGGACCTTCGGATTCCATCAATTCCTCCTGTATAACTTTCATATAAGTTTCCAGACTCAATCCTTTAATACAGAAGTTGGCGGTCGGGTTGTAATTATAAAGATCACGCCATGTGGAGCCACTAAGATAATAACTTTCACCCGGATTTGATTTGGATTGCGCATAGGCCCGGTAATGGCCGCCTACCACAATGTCAAGCCTGTCCGAAGCATCATAGGCTTGACCGCCGTCCGAAAGATAAAGATAGATATAAAACTCGCTACCCTCCGTCACATTAACCGGTTCGTCGAGGTCGATCGTATGGCATCCTCGGTGTGCGATGGGTCCTGATTTTTCAGTTATCAAGTTCTTCAAAGCGCCGCCTGAGAAATTATCATATATCCGGACCGTATAGTTGACATTGTCCGCGATAGTCACAAAATTTACGGCCAGCAGTTTTCCATTATGCGGGGGGACAAAGGCATTGAAGGCCGCATCCCAATAAGAGCCGTTCAACCGCCAGCCATGATAATCATGATAAAAAACATGGTCGTAAGGCATGGAAACGACATTATAAAATGAAACGGAGCCGTCACTGATAGACTGGCAACAGAATTTATCATAATATGATATCCAGAAATAACCATCCAGTCCCCAGTTGTCGTCCCAGCTGTTTTTGCAGAGCCAGGCCCCCGGTTGCGGTGCCGCCGACGGCTTATTGTCGTCCCATCCCACTATGGCGACTATATGGTCATAACCCTCAGGATTATCGGGCGGCTGATAATGAACATAGTTATCATCCATAAAGGTCGAAAAGTCGGAATTCACACATGTCCCGATAGCGCCATTGGTCATTATCTGGCTTTTTATCACATCGATATTGCTTAAGTCTTCTCCGGCTGTGTACCATTCGATGTCTCGGACATAATAATAATGAAAGTCCGGCCCGGTTCTGTCGGGCGGATCGGTGAATGATTGACCGTCGATATCTCGTACCGCTCCCTCCCCGCGTGTCAGATAAGCTGAGGCTATCCTGAAATCGCCTCCCTCGTGAACAATAAGACCTTCATTATCTTCCGGCGGATCCATATCGTCATTGAAGAATTCATTAAAACCATTCCACCAGTCGATATGATATTCGGCCAGATTCGGCTCGCCGGTGTCGCCGGCCGCCGTCCAATTTCCGGTCATAAGGAGATTACTCTCAATCGACGCCACCGTACCATGGGCCCAGCAGGTCCCGCCCAATTGACTCTTGACTGAAGTTACATAGTTTCCCCCGTCAACATTGCGCAGATCAAATGAACTGGGCAACTGGGCTTTTGCAATGGACAGCAGAATGACAGGGAGAAATCCCAAAATCGTCAGCTGTAGCCTGATTGCTTTTTTCCAGTATTTTGCCATTTCAATTCGGCTTCCGGCCTTCCTTCGGAAGTGGTTGAGCGATAAAAGCTTCTAACGTTAGTAATGTACTTAATATTATATATAATTATCTTCAATTGTCAAGTCTAAAATGAAGTACCGGTAATTGGAAAAGCGTTTCAATCTTTTCCTTGATTATGCGTAGAATATCTGTAATTTAGGAAAAAATTGCCTCAGACAAAATGAAAGGTGTGTAATGAGTATCGATAGATTTAAAGGCATGCCAAAGGAGATACTTCTGGGGATGCTCGAGGATTTCGCCAAGAACTGGCTGGCCCACGACGGTTTGTGGTTCCAGGCGGTCGAAAAAGAAAATGATATGGAAATTGCCATCAAGCTTGACACCGAGGCGTGGGAGCGGTTTACACAAATAGAAGCGAAACGCATCATGGCAAGGCATAATATCCCGCGCCACGGCGGATTGGAAGCGCTCAAAAAAGCGCTCGGTTTTAGATTGTACACCGTTCTGAACGAGCAGACCATTACCGAGGAGACCGAAAACTCCTTTGTTTTTAAAATGGTCGAGTGCCGCGTGCAATCGGCCCGCAAGCGAAAAGATCTGCCGCCTTTTCCGTGTAAATCGGTCGGCCTGGTCGAGTACTCTGAATTTGCGCGGACGATTGATCCGCGGATTAAGACCGAATGCATCGCCTGTCCGCCCGACGAAAATGAACGCAACTACTACTGCGGCTGGCGATTTTTTATAGAATGATTTTGTCTAATTTTTGTGCCGAAGTTCTTAATTGATGTGCCGACGCCACCAATAATGTCATAGCGAGGAGTCCCGACGCTTTAGCGACGGGACGACGCGGCAATCGCCGCGTTTCAAATCATGCTCCCGGCCTGTTTATTCTTAACAATGTCCTGAAACAGCTCGATTAACTTTTTCGCCGAGTTCTCTACGTCATAACGCTCGGCCGCCGTTGTTTTGAATCTGACGAATTCTTCTTTGAGTTCCGGTCGAGACATAATTCGAAGCATGGCCTCGGCTATGGCTTCGGCATCGCCCGGTGGAATCGATATTGCCGGTGTCTCTCGCGTCGCCTCACGAAGGCCCATGCAATCCGAAACGATTATCGGAATTCCGGCGGTCAGGACCTCACAGGCAAGCAGACCATATGCTTCGGCAAGAGACGGCATCAATATTGCATCGCAGCCTTTAATGAGTTGATCGATATGGGGCGTGAACGGCAAAAAACGAATTATATCATTCAACCCGTTTTTTTCGACGTCTTTTTTGTACATACTTTCATAATCACCGGAACCCACGGCCAGTACAATAAAGTTTCCCACATACCTGCCGGCATCTCTAAGATTGCGCACGGCCTCAATAATATAACCGAAACCTTTCTCCGGCATAAAACGCCCAAAATACCCGAACAGGAATATGTCCTCTTTAATTTGCAGCTGTTTATGCAATTCACTGCCCGCACCGGACTGCTCTCTGAAAAAGCGCTCGGATGGAATACCGTTACGGATAACCTCCCATCTCACGCCACTATTCTTTATTCTGGGGAATTCGCTCTGGAAATGATTTAAAATATCGGTGCTGACAGCGTGAAAAACGGTAACATGTTTTATTATTTTCTCGAAAATAAGCCGTCTGATATTGACGAACTTACCTTGGAAGTATTTTTTCTCAAGGACGCCGTGCATCGTCAAAATGTGAGGAATCCGGAAAAAAATATTACACACGGACACGTAAAATGCCGAAGTAAATCCCTGGCTGTGGATCAGGTCATATTTATTCCGCATCAACATCCCAAATACTTTAAAAAACAACATATTTTTTTTTAAGAAGGGTGATGCCCAGTGGATTTCCATATTCTCGGACTTCATGTCCTCTTCCAGATATTCTTTCTCGATAGTCGGATTGGCTACGATTGATATCTCAAATTCATCCTTCGGGAAATAATGATAATTATATTTTAAAAATGTCCTGATTCCGCCCAGCGGCCACATGCAGACAATTAGAATCCTTATTTTTTTGGCAGTCATTTTCCGGGTTTCTCTGATCTCAAGATGATTATCCTCAAAATGGCAATGATACTTCAACGTACGGATAAAATAGGGTAACAAACTGAACGGCCTCTTCGGTCGCGCGGCGAATGTCATCGTCGACGATAGACGTCTCAAAACGTACGAATGCAATATCGTCGGGTCTCATGAGAAAAGTGTTTTTAAGTTTATCCAGCAGGAGGGAGTATTCATCTCTGAATGCGCCGGACCGTGTTTGATACCAATAGAACATCACGCTGCTTTGTGATGGAGCGGAAATCACCAGACGATTGACTTCAATTGATAAATTATCGGAAATCGTCAGGCGATACGGACTAATTTCATTTATTGTCCAGCCGCTGCCCGGAAGACAATTCTTTGGTGAATGCGGCGCTCGACCGAATTTCTGTGACCCGAAATAGGCGATAAGAAGTTCATTATGCAAACCGTTGGGGGCAACATAATCGCGACACGTCGTTACATCGGCGTTTAACACATCATAGGCCCATTGGTCAAAAAATATCTCGGATCCATTATATCCCGCCAAGTTATAAGGGATTCCGGAAAAATCAGGCAGTGATTCAGGTTTATGTGAAATAAATCGCAGGAAATTGCCCAGCAGTCCGCCGAAAATCAATATTGATATCGTAATCAGATATCGCTTTTTCATAAAAATAAAACCATTTCAAGCGATTCCCGGTCATCTATGTTGTTAACTGCCGCAATATAATATTTTTCATATTAAAAATCATGTTTTCATATCTATCGGCCCATGAACACAATTTTGAAGGAGGTCATCAGCAATCATTGCTCCGTCAGCACCGTCATTGACTGATCGGATTTGCTTTCGGAACCGAGGCGGTCTTTTACAAGGAAGAACATGATACTGGCAAAAGCGGCAAAAATATACCAGTTAAAACGATAGACATTATGGCCGGAGATTCCCTGAACAAAAAGTAAAATGAATGAGGTCCTTATCGCCACGGCGTTATAGAAAAGGAAATCTTTCGGCCATTCTCGATCCTTATATTTGTGTAAAATATATTTTAGAGTTTTTGCAAACATGAATATGAAAGCGACAAAGGCAACCAGGCCGACCAGACCCAGTTCACCGAGCAGCTGCCCGGGCAGATTATGGGCATTGCTATATACTCCTCCGGTCTCATAATGAGCTCGGGGGAAATTGCCGATACCGACCCCGGTCAGCGGCCGCATACTAAAAAACTTCATTCCTGAAATAAAACCGTCAATCCTTCCTGAAGCGGATTCATCGGCAACCATACCGTCTTCGACGTCTATATTAGTTAATGTTTCAATTCTTTTTTTGTACTGATCGGGCATTACGAAAAATATTGTAATACTAAATATCACGGCCGCGAGAATGCCGATAGCCCGATGCCTGCTGTACCAGCCGACCGTCAATAGAAAGACAAACATGCTCAACTGCCCGCCTCTCGAGCCGGTAAGAATAACGGTCCAGATCGAGGCAATTATAATCAGGACAATCAAAACTCTGATTATGATGTTTCGGTAATTTTTTATAAAGTAATATAGAAAAGGCAGTCCAAGCACAAGGGAATTCGCAACCGCATTCGGATGAGAATTAAGTCCGTCTTCGGCAACGCCTCTTGCCCTCTGGATCCCCATGCTGTAGCGGGCCGTTCCAAAATAATAATTGATCGATGAAGATAAAGCTATATACAGGTTGGATAATAGAAAAAGCCATACTATTGCTTCGAGCTTTGTTTTTGATCTGGCAATCTGTATAACGAGAAAAAATACAAGAAATGTTTTAAAAAATTCAAAAAATGCATTCCAGGCCATGGTGACATCGCTGAGATAAGTGAATCCCGGAACCGATGCCAGCGCGGCACCAACAAAGGCCATGACGACCATATCGAGCCGGGACAGTCTTATCTCGTGTCGTTTTAAAGCAATGTGGACGGCCAGAATTGCCAGGAGTATTAAAGCGACAATTTTTTCATAATGTACTGGTACCGGAAAGAGTTCATACGGTCTGAAAAAGAAAAT
>Ga0307426_1000935_pt1 | contig 19924 bp, 17 predicted proteins | sample SalMarWE160340MG_FD_202165 | JGI IMG/M metagenome (GOLD analysis project Ga0307426, IMG submission 202165) | Salt marsh sediment microbial communities from the Plum Island Ecosystem LTER, Massachusetts, United States - WE1603-40 | ecosystem: Environmental > Aquatic > Marine > Intertidal zone >...
GAGCATGGGATTGAGTTTCCGTTCCAGTCCTATGGTCGTCCACGGCCTGTCCGTAATAGACGACCCGCAGACAGAACCGGCTCCATGGGCGGGACACACAATCACCCCGTCTCCCAGGGGGAGCAGTTTCCGGAAGATGGTATCGTAAAGCATTCCGGCCAGCTCTCGCGCCTTGGCCATTCCCAAAAGGTCCACGCGTCCCACATCTCCAGAGAAGAGTGTATCTCCGCAAAATACCATCCAGGGGGCTCCTCCGGTATCGCGCAGAAGATAACTCATGCTTCCCGGCGTGTGGCCTGGCGTGTGGATGGCCTCCAGTTTCAGCCCACTCAGTTTCCATTCCTGGCCCTCTTCTACCGGATATCCATATTGATAGTCCAGCTGGCTATCCGCGTGCCAGATCTTTGCACCGGTTCGAGACGCCAGCTCGAGGGAGCCTATGACGTAGTCTTCATTCCGGCGGGTTTCCAAAATATGCGTGATGCGGATCCCTTTTTTATGGGTTTTTTCCAGATATATTTCACAATCCCGGCGGGGATCGATCACCCATGCTTCGCCACTGCCCATAATAATATAGCTTAAGTGGGCGATACCTTCGGAAATAATCCGTTCCATAAACATTCGCACTCTCCTTTTTTCTTATTCCTTCCTCATCCATTGCTTTCTTTTAGATAAAATAAAAAGAGTATGATCGCGGATGGTTCGTATCAAGGGATTTGTCGGACTATTCGATCTCGACTTCCTTTGAATTTTGCCATAAACCGTGAATATTGCAGTAGCTGGCTGCAAATATGGTCCCGGGTTTATCTGTTTTCATCTTAAAGGATACTTCATGATGCGTGTAAACGGTGCTGGTGTCCGGCCCTTCTGCCGATTCGCCGTGCGCCGTAAACAACGCTTTGCTTAGCTGATAGGGAAACTTGCTCTCTTTGGGCTGAAAATATGCCGCGATCCATCGAATGTGGTGTTCGGTTTTATTAGGGTGTGCGACCTCTTTCCCGATGGTCACTTTGACGGTGAAGAACTCTCCTTTACTGACCTTATCCGGGGCTTCGATGACGGGAACGTGTTTTTCCTGTTTCCAATCCGCGGATTGATACAAATCTTTGAATTCTGTCATAGGGCATCTCCTTTTAATAAAATTTCTTAATGGTCTCGGTGAAATATTTTTATCCAGGTTCCGCTTCACCAAATGGGCGGAGCCCTTTATTTCACCGAGCTCTTCATATGTTTTTTCGGTCACTCGGGAAAAGGACGCCTGTGAGAATTCTTTCGCCCCATTCCGGATTTGTAATCGGCCACTTTGTGCATGGGCAAGACCAAATAAATTTTCCTGATTCACCCGTTTGTATTGTGGGATTCATGGGGATCGCTGTTCTGATCCTTTCCCTCACGAGTTGTGAATCATGCGATCGATTGCGAAGAAAGCAATAAACATGCCAGGAATTATACTTTGGTATTATCTATATGATCGGTCAGGTTAGTCCTGTTTAGGATTGTCAATCCTCTTTCAAGCGACGGAAAAAGTCCTGCCAAACAGGAATCCGTCTCATAGGAGAACACATAATCTCCTGATATTTCTAAGGTTGGCATCGGCTTTTTCAAAATCGCAAGACACATATGGTTAGATTCGAAAGTGGAACTCCTGAGTTCTTACCGGATTCTAAAGTCTTTCCGTCGCAGGGTCGACTCCCATAAAATCTTTTCTACAGAGATATTGATATCCGCAACTGCCCCGGCAAAAACCGTATGTGCAATATTGCTGGAGGTTCTCTTATGAAAAAATGGAAGTGTACCGCATGAGATTATGTGTATGATCCGGAGGAGGGCGATCCTGATAACGGAGTGAAGTCCGGAACCAAATTTGAGGATATTCCCGATGATTGGGTCTGTCCTGTATGCGGTGTAGGAAAAGACCGGTTTGAGAAGCTTTAATGCGGATGAGATACGGAATTCCGACGCAGACTTTCGGGGAGATTGTCAATTTGGCATGAGATTTGCAAAAATGGGGGATGAACGGTCTAAGGCGTCGAAAAGATGAAACTTATGGCATATGACATAAACCAAAAATCCCAGTCTTTCGGTCTCCTCCACCAAACATTTCTAAGGGGCGGAATACTGGTGTTGGGAAGCATTTTCCTGGGAGCAGTTCTCTCTTTCTGGTGGCTGATCATCACAGGCCTGATCGGAACCGGATTTATCACGGCCGCCGTCTTCGGTCGATGCACCCTAACCCGCTTTATTTCAAAACTGCCCTTTAATCCCTCTCATTCCGGAAACATCAGGAAGAGATCAGATTTGTTAGATTTTTAAATAGACTGACGGTTTTTTCTCCTGGAGATAAATGGGAAAAATTGTTTAGTCAATTTGAAATATTTTATTTCTATTGAAAAAGAAAGAGATGATATGAAAAAAATTGCTACCCTAACCATCAATCCTGCTCTGGATATCAGCACGACTGTGGAAAAAGTGATCCCGGACCGAAAATTGCGGTGCGACGAGCCCGAACGGCAACCGGGAGGAGGGGGCGTTAACGTCTCCAGAGCCCTGAAGCGATTGGGAGGCGAATCCGCAGTCATTTATCCTGCCGGGAGAGGCACCGGAGAGCTGTTTCAAACCCTGTTGGATGAGGAAGGAATTCGAAACCATCCCATTCCCATCCACACAATGACGCGGGAAAGTTTCAGTGTTCTCGAAGAGTCTTCCGGCCACCAATTTCGTTTCAGCACCCCCGGGCCACTCCTGGAAGAAAAAGACTGGACACGCTGTCTGAAGGAGCTTTCCAGAGTTTCTCCGACTCCGGATTATATCGTGGGGAGCGGAGCAATTCCCCCTGGAGTCCCTGAAGATTTTTACGTGCATGCTGTCCGTAAAGCGAAAGAGCTGGGGGCCAGGTTTGTTCTGGATACTCACGGAAAGCCGCTTTCGATGGCATCGGGACAGGGGATCTTTCTCATCAAGGCCAATATGAACGAAATTCAGGAGCTGCTGGGAGAGAAAATCCAGAACGAATCTCATCTCGAAGATTCTGTTGAGCAGCTGATCCGCAGCGGCGCCTCTGAAATAATAGTGGTATCGCTGGGTGCGGCCGGAGCCTTGATGACCAGCCAGTATGAGCACTACAGAATCAGTGCACCTGTTGTACCCATTCGCAGCAGGGTCGGTGCTGGAGACAGTATGGTGGCCGGCATCGTGATGGGTCTGGCGAAAGGGTATTCCCTTCGCGAAGCCCTCATGTTCGGCGTCGCCGCCGGAACGGCTGCGGTCATGACGCGGGGCACGGAGCTGTGCAGGGGAGAAGATGCCAGGAGTCTCTTTGAACAAATGGTCAAAAACAGAAAAAGATCTACTCGAGATTAAGCGTCACAAAAGCCGCTGATTTTGACCCATCCAAAAAACCAAAGGGGGGATTTAATCAGCGAAAGATGCCTATGTTGCTAAATTTTGTCTTGTTTAATGGGACTGAATCCTGCTGCACAGCACAGAAAAATGCGTTCGTTCCGCTCTTTGATGTACTTTTGAGATTTTTTCTGTTGGATAAAAAAAACTTCTGTTCTTTACTTTTCCTCGGGTGCCGACAGGACCATCTTGATCCTCTCATAGCCGCTCTTGAGCTCATGCCTAATCTGGACGGCTTCGCCGGATGTGATCAGCTTGGCCTCCTCGTATCCTTCGACCACTGAGTTGACCACGTTATCGTAGGTTTCCTTGGTGATATCTTTGATCCGAGACAGGTTCTCCAAGACTTGATCTTTCATCTCGAAATAATACGACCTCATGGCCTCCCTTGTCCTTCGGCCCGATTTGGGGGCGAAAAGTACACCGGCAATAAGCCCTGCCAGTGCTCCATAAAAGAAAGATCTGTCACTCATGCTGTAACCTCCTAAAAAAATAGGAATCCACCGGTCTTGCTGATTCTCCTTGGTTATTAAAGAAGGAGAATATTCGTGTTGCCGATAATCCGTTCATTTGAAAGAGACAGTATCTGTTTTCTGCAAATGCCATGCCAAATTCACGTGTGGACGTAATGAAATTATCCTGGCACGGACCTTGCACTTATTGAAAACAGGAGAAATGCATATGTCATCAGATACAAAGTCGGTTTCGAATCCGATTCAATTATCTCCGCAAGAATATGATGCCGTTATTTTCGACCTTGATGGAGTGGTGACCAAAACTGCTATAGTGCACGCCGCCGTCTGGAAGAAAATGTTCGATGACTATCTGAAGGAAAAGTCGGGCGGTCGGGAATTCGTGCCTTTCGATAGGGATGCCGATTACAGAAAATATGTGGACGGCAAACCTCGCTACGAAGGCGTGAAAAGTTTTCTTGATTCCAGAAATATCCGCCTTCCCTTTGGATCGCCAGCCGATCCGCCGGAGAAAGAGACCGTTTGCGGACTGGGCAACCGTAAAAACCGTTTGTTCCATGAACATCTGAAAAAATACGGTGTGGATACATACCCCTCTGCTGTTCAATTGATTCGCCGACTCAAAAAGGCGACGTTCAAAACAGCCGTGGTCACCTCCAGCAAGAATTGTTCGGCCGTGCTGGAAGCCGCCGGTCTCGAGGACATATTCGATACTCAAATCGATGGGATCGTTTCCGAGAAGCTGAAACTCAAGGGGAAACCTCATCCGGATATTTTTCTGGAAGCAGCTCGGCGTCTGAACGTTCCAAGGAAGCGAGCTGTCGTGCTGGAGGACGCGTTGGCCGGAGTGGAAGCGGCTAGCCGGGGAGGATTCGGCTGTGTGATCGGGGTGGATCGCAACGGCCGAGAAAGCAAACTCGAAGAGAAAGGGGCCGACTGGGTCGTGCCCGATCTCTCTCGAATCGTTGTCCTGAAAAAAGGTGACACCACCGGCAAAGTGGGCGTGAAATATCTTCCTTCTGCCCTGGACCGCATGGAGAGGATTCGCACTCTCATCGAAGGTAAACAAGCGGCCCTTTTCCTGGATTATGACGGCACATTGACGCCCATTGTCCGCCGACCGGAAGACGCAGTTCTGTCCGATGAAATGCGGTCTCTGGTGTCGGAACTTTCACGGCACTGCCCTTTAGCCATAGTCAGCGGAAGAGATTTGAAGGACGTCAAGAACCTGGTGAAGGTGGATGGGATTTTTTATGCGGGAAGCCATGGTTTTGATATCGCCGGTCCCGATGATGTGCATACGGTGCTCCAGCATGGCCGGCAATTCCTTCCTGCCATTGAAAGTGCCGAAAAGGAGATCGAAGAGCAAGTGAAGGAGATTCCAGGAGCACGGGTGGAACGAAAGAAGTTTTCCATCGCCACTCATTACCGGGAGGTTTCACCGAACAAAACAGAACTCGTGGAGAAGGCTGTCGATCGTGTACTGTCCAAGCATCCGGGACTTAGAAAAGGACTCGGGAAGAAGGTCTTCGAGATGTTGCCTGATATTGACTGGGACAAGGGGAAGGCGCTGCTCTGGCTCATGAAAGAGCTGAACTTGAATCATCCCGGAGTCCTGCCTTTTTATCTGGGCGATGATGTGACCGATGAGAATGCCTTCGTTGTCCTCTTGAAGCGCGGCATCGGAATAGTGGTGAGTGAAGAAACGCGTCCCTCCAAAGCCTTGTACAGGTTGCGTAATCCGGACGATGTCTTCAGGTTTCTCGAAAAAATGCTCGACGTCCTGAAAGGAGGTCAGTGATGCACGATTGGGTGTTCGTTTACGAAGGTTTTTCCCCAGAGGAGGAAAGCTTGCGTGAAGCTTTGTGTACGCTAGGAAACGGATATTTCGCTACCCGTGGAGCCGCTCCGGAATCCGAGGCGGATGACATACACTACCCGGGGACATATATTGCCGGTGGTTACAACAGACTGACCACCAAAATTGCTGGCAAAGAAATTGAAAACGAAGACCTGGTGAACATTCCTAACTGGCTTCCCATCAATTTTCGAGTGGAGGCTGAAGATTGGTTCAGTCTTCAAGATGTGGAGGTTCTTTCTTACCGGCAAGAACTGAACTTGAACAAGGGCGTTCTCTCCCGCCTGGTCAGATTCCGGGATAAAAAAGACCGGGTGTTTACCTTGGTCAATCAACGTCTGGTGCACATGGAAAATCCCCATCTCGCTGCTCTGAAACTCAACCTGAAATCGGAGAATTGGACCGGCGTCATAGAAGTGCGGTCCGCCCTGGACGGCCGGGTGATCAATGCTGGAGTGGAGCGTTATAAAACGCTCAGCAGCCGCCACCTCGAATCCTTGAAGACCTCGGCGTTGGGAGATGGCGCATTACTGTTGAACGTTCAAACCAACCAGTCTCACATTCAGATAGCCCAGTGCGCCGCTACGCGCGTTTTTAGGAATAACCAGCAAATACATCCGGAATCTCGATTCGTCGAGGAGAAGGCATACATCGCTCAACACTTTACCTTTGAAATCAAAGAAGGAGAACGGATTTCCGTCGAGAAGGTTTTAGCCTTGTATACGTCTCGCGATCACGCTATCTCCGAATGCGCACTGGAGGCCGTTAAAGCCGCCCGGCGGGTGGGTTCGTTCAAGGAATTGCTACAAAGCCATCACCGGGCCTGGTCGGCGCTCTGGCGGCGCTTTGAGATCGATATCAATATCGTTCCACCATCTAAAGACACCCGGCAGGAACTCGTCATGAATCTGTACATCTTTCACCTCCTCCAAACCACCTCACTCCACACGCTTCACCTGGATGTAGGAATTCCCTCCCGCGGCTGGCACGGAGAGGCCTACCGGGGGCACATTTTCTGGGACGAACTCTTTATCTTCCCCATCCTTAATTTCAGGCTTCCCGAGATCACCCGATCGCTGCTTATGTACCGCTATCGACGGCTGGACGAGGCCCGGTATGCAGCGGAGGCCGAGGGATACAAGGGGGCTATGTATCCCTGGCAGAGCGGGAGCAACGGGCGGGAGGAGAGCCAGAGGATCCATCTCAATCCCAAATCCGAGCGCTGGATTCCCGACAATTCCCGCCTTCAAAGGCACGTCAACTCCGCCATAGCCTACAATATCTGGCAGTTCTATCAGGTTACCGACGATATGGAATTTTTAAGCTTTTACGGCGCGGAAATGTTTCTGGAGATCGCCCGGTTCTGGGGAAGTTGTGCCACATATAATCCTCATTCCGACCGCTACGAGATTTCTGGAATTATGGGGCCGGATGAGTACCATGAAAGTTTTCCAGGGTCAGATACTCCAGGAATAAAAAACAATGCCTACACCAATGTCATGGCGGTTTGGGTTTTGACGAAGGCCGTTGAACTGCTTGATATTCTGGCCGAAGACCGGCGGACGGAGATATGCGAGGCCATCGGACTAAAACAAGAAGAGATCGACCGCTGGAAGGACATCATAACCAAAATGCGAGTGGTCTTTCACGGAGACGGAATCATCAGCCAGTTTGAAGGTTACGATCAACTGGAAGAATTCGATTGGGAGGGATACCGGAAAAAATACGGAGACATCCAGCGTCTGGACCGGATACTGGAAGCCGAAGACGACGCCACCAACCGCTACAAGGTCTCCAAACAAGCCGATGTGCTGATGCTGTTTTATCTTTTCTCGGCAGAATCTCTGGAAGCGATGTTTAAGAACCTGGGTTATCCGTTCGACGAAAATATGATTCCCCGGAATATTCAATATTACCTTAAACGGACGTCTCACGGCTCCACATTGAGCCGGGTGGTGCATTCCTGGGTACTGGCCAGGTCCGATCGATCCCGCTCATGGGAGCTGTTTAATGAAGCACTCAAAAGCGATGTCGCTGACATCCAGGGAGGAACCACTCCGGAAGGGATTCATCTGGGCGCTATGGCCGGGACCGTGGATCTTATCCAGCGGTGTTATACGGACATGTCACTCCGACAGGACGTGCTCTGGTTCAATCCTCAACTGCCAGAGGAAATGGATTACCTGAGCATGCTGGTCAGCTACCGCGGCCATTCCCTCCGGGTGGAAATCGGTCCTGACAGAATGAAGATAAAGGCCATCAAGGTCAGTGCAAATCCCGTAAAGATCGGTCACAACGAAAAGGTGTATGACCTCGAACCAGGAAAGCTGTTGGAATTGAAGTTTTAAGTTGGGGCGATGTTTGTCTCTCGAGGATCCACCCGGAACCGTATTATGGGCGCCAAATCTCTGTATCGAGAATGGGATTGGGAAGGGGATCGGGTCAGGCATTCTAAAATTCCTGCTCTATGAAAAGATTAGAAATATTTTTTCGCTTGACATTTCTCTCGTTTTGGAAAGGATTGTATCTGCGCGAGAGGAGTATGTTTGCAATACGCGCGAATGTGCCTTTGTCAGTCAAAATTTGTTAGTCTGTGTGTCAGGTTGAAAGCAATATTCAGGTGGAATCTAATCATCGGTCTGGCAGCCATTTTTCTGGCTGTAATCCTCCTTGTCTGCCATGTTCCCTTCATGAAAACATGGTTCTATATCTGCGCCTGGTAGCCTCTCATTATTATCCTCGACAGCGTGAATTTCAGGATGAAGGGATTTTCGCCTCTATCTCAATCTCCGCGAAATTTTATGTTCGCCGCGTTTGTCTCCATTCCTGTTTGGCTGGTATTCGAGCTCTTCAATCTGAGACTTCAGAACTGGAGGTACCACAACTTGCCCTCCGGGCTTCCTCTTCGCTGGCTGGGATATGGCTTGGCATTTGCCTCGGTCATCCCGGCTCTTCAGGAACTTTCGACGCTGTTCCAGACCCTATTGAAAGACAAAAGGATCCCGTTCCCACGTCTGAAAACCACGGAACCCGCTCTGGACGGATTGATGGTGCTGGGATTCATCCTCCTGACTTTATGCGTGGTGTTCCCCCATCTGTTCTTTCCATTTGTCTGGCTCGGATTCATATTCCTGCTGGAACCCGTGAACTACCGCTTAGGATTGGAGTCTCTTTTGGCAGAGGCGAAAAAACAGAACGGGAACAGAATTCTGTGCTGGCTCCTGGCCGGCTTGACGGCCGGGGTTTTATGGGAAGCCTTGAATTACTGGGCAGGCTCTCACTGGGAGTACACAATCCCATATCTGAATTTCTGCAGAATCTTTCAAATGCCTGTTTTTGGGTATGGCGGTTTTCTCCCCTTTGCCATTGAAGTGTTTGCTATGTATTCATTCCTGGGCTTCATTTGAAGACAAATGCGTGAGAGACCAGTGCTCGAAACCTTGCTGGCGGTCTTTATTCTGGCATTCAACGCCTTCTCCTTTTCTTTGATCGACGCGCATTCTCTCATTCGATAATTGTAAATCTTAATTATTTTTCATCGGTCAGGGCTCCATCCGTGTACCAACCAAATCGCCGATGATTTGGATATATTCACCGAGTTCTGTTTCGAATATTTTTTTAGAGGAACCTTATCCTTTTTGATATTTCCTTTGGAACAGGACAAAGCCCTGTCTACCAAGACAAGAATCTGCAGGCATATCCCTCTCCGTTAGCCGTTCCCAATGAAATAAGGTGACACCAACGGTCCCTTTGAATTGATTTGAATCCTTGCCGACTCATAAAGCCATTCTTCTTAGGGCTTGATTCGTCCGGTCGATTCGAAATGTCTCGCAGAAAATCAAATAGTGGCACAAAGCTTGCTGTATAATCCATGAAATAGGAAAAATTGAAACAACCTTTGGGAAATACAAAGCTTGCTATAATGATAATTAAATTATATTTTTATTATACATATAGATCTAATAAAATATAGATCTGATAAAAATATAAAAAAATGCTTGAATCTTCAAATTAACCTTATTTAAAGGAGGGGATATGGGAAAAAAACCTCTTACTATCTGGGAACAGGCGCAGGCCCAGGGTTATTCCAGGCGGGACTTCCTGCGTTATTGTGCCTACCTTTCAGCATCCTTGGGACTTGGCGCCAGTGGAACAGCACCTCTGGCCAGGGCTTTGGAGAATAAGCCCCGCCCACCCATCCTGTGGTTTCACTTCCAGGAATGCACCTGCTGCAGCGAATCTTTTATCAAGTCTTCTCATCCGATAGTGACGGATATTGTCCTCGATAAGATATCGCTCGAATACAGCGAAGTTCTTCAGGCCGCTGCCGGTGTTCAGTCCGAAGAAGCGCTCCATCAGGCCATGGAAAAATATCATGGCGAGTACATCATGACAGTGGAAGGATCGGTGCCCACTAAGGACGGCGGGATTTATTGCACCATAGCCGGGCGTACGGCGCTGGATATCGTTAAAGAGGCTGCCCAAGGCGCGAAGGCTGTTATCGCCTGGGGAAGTTGTGCCTCCAACGGATGCGTTCAATCAGCGGCTCCCAATCCGACCTCAGCCACACCCATTCACAAGATCCTCAGGAATGTCGTAAACGTTCCCGGCTGTCCGCCTATCGCAGATGTCATGAGCGGGGTGATCGTCCATCTTCTTGCCTTTGAACGGCTGCCTCAGCTCGATTCTCAAGGACGGCCTAAGGCCTTCTATTCGACCCGGGTTCATGATTCCTGCTACCGACGACCTTACTATGATGCGGGCTTGTTTGTTGAGTCTTTCGATGATGACAATGCAAAAAAAGGATACTGTCTTTACAAGATGGGCTGCCGCGGTCCCACCACGTATAACTCCTGCGGGATCATCCGTTGGAATGAAAGAGTAAGCTATCCTATTCAATCAGGAACTCCCTGTATCGGGTGCAGCGAAAGCGGGTACTTTGACAACGATCCTTTGTATAACAGGTTACCTTCCTTTCCGGGATTTGGAATCCAGACCACTGCAGAAACTATCGGCACCTATCTCGCTGCAGCTGCAGGTGGAGGCATTGCCATCCACGCCATCCTGACGAATATACGGAAACGCAGGATAATCAAAGCCGAGCTGGAAAAAAGTCTGAATGACAAGGATATCGAGGATGCAAATGATGAACGAGGATGCGAATGATGGCTAAGAGAATCGTTGTCGATCCGGTAACTCGAATCGAGGGGCATCTTAGGATCGAGGCCGATGTTCAGAACGGCCAGATCGTCGATGCCTTCTCTGCGGGGACCATGGTGCGGGGAATCGAGATTATCCTCAAAGGTCGTGATCCCAGAGATGCCTGGGCTTTTACAGAGAGAGTTTGTGGTGTGTGCACGACCGTGCATGCTCTGGCATCGGTCCGCACTGTGGAAAATGCCCTGGGAATCCTCATCCCGGCCAACGCAGAGCTGGTCAGAAATCTGATGTTCTGCGCTCACTATCTTCAGGACCATGTGGTCCACTTCTATATTCTCCACGCATTGGATTGGGTGGATGTAGTGGACTCCTTGAAGGCTGATCCTGCCGAAGCTTCCAGGATTGCCCGGAGCCTTTCGGACTGGCCCAGGAATTCGACCAATTACTTTAAAACGGTCCAGAACAGGATCAAAACCTTTGTGGAAAGAGGACAATTGGGAATTTTCGCCAATGCCTACTGGGGTCATCCAGCGTACAATCTCCCCCCTGAGGTCAACCTTATCGGAGTGGCTCATTACCTGGAAGCTCTGGAGTGGCAGAAGGAGATCGTGAAGGTGCACGCTGTGTTTGGAGGAAAGAATCCCCATCCTCATTACCTTGTGGGCGGAGCTCCCTGTGCGGTGGACCCAGAAAACGCCATGGCGCTGAATGCAGAACGCCTGGCTTTGGTCGGAAAGCTCATCGATGATGCCCTCCAGTTTGTGGAACAGGTGTATATCCCTGATCTGTTGGCTGTTGCCTCCTTCTATAAAGACTGGGCTGCGATCGGGGGAGGCCTGCGCAATTACCTGGCCTACGGAGACCTTCCAACTCAAGGATACAACGATCCTTTATCGTTTAAATTTCCTCGAGGAGCGGTGCTTGATAGAAATTTGAACGAGGTTCATGAGTTGAGCGGTTCAGATCCGGATCAAGTAAGGGAGTTTGTCTCGCATTCCTGGTATAACTACAGCAGCGGCGACGACCAGTCGTTACATCCATGGGAAGGCGAAACCCATCTCAACTACACTGGACCACAGCCTCCTTATGAGAACTTGAATGTCGAAGGAAAATACAGTTGGTTGAAAACTCCGCGATGGAAAGGTTATCCCATGGAAGTCGGCCCTTTGGCACGGCTTGTGGTGGCTTATGCTGCAGGCCAACAGGAAGTGAGGGAGGCGGTCGATGGAGCTCTGTCCAAGCTGGGAGTCCCTCTCACCGCTCTCTTTTCAACGCTCGGACGCACTGCAGCACGCGGTCTGGAAACCCGGCTTATTGCCCACTGGATGAAAGAATTCTACGACACACTCATTAAGAATATCAAAAACGGAGATACCAGGATGTTCAATCCGGAAAAATGGGATCCTGATACCTGGCCCCAAGAGGCAAGAGGGGTCGGACTTTCCGAAGCACCCAGAGGTGCCCTCGCCCATTGGATCATCATCAAAGACGGAAAAATCGATAACTACCAGCTTGTGGTTCCCACAACCTGGAATGGATCACCCCGTGACGCACGAGGTCAAATGTCTGCTTATGAAGCCTCGCTTCTGGGAACCCCTGTTGCCGATCCCGAAAAACCTCTTGAAATCTTGCGGACGGTCCATTCCTTCGATCCCTGTATCGCCTGTGCTGTTCATTTGTACGATCCCGAAGGAAAACAGCTTCATCAAGTCAAGTTTTACTAGGAGCTGGAGATGAAAAAAAGCCCACATGCGGAATATTATCAGGTTTATGTCTGGGAGCTTCCCTTACGTTTGTTCCATTGGATAAATGCACTAAGCATTTTTGTGCTTGGCGTCACCGGATTCCTGATTGCTCATCCGATTGGACTGTCAAGTTCGTCCGAAGCCTACTCTCAATACTATTTCGGTTGGATCCGGTTCGTGCATTTTCTGTTTGCCAATATTTTCTTGATTAATTTTCTGGGGAGATTTTACTGGGGATTTGCAGGCAACCATTTTTCTCTGTGGCGCAACCATTTTCCTGCCTCCGCTAAAAAATGGAAAGAAGTATTCCAGGTATTGTGCCTCGATATTTTTATGATTTGCAAGCTGCCGATCCGTTCTATAGGAATCAACGCTCTGGCAGGAATTGTTTATCTTTTCATGTACCTGGTGATTGTTTTCCAGATATTCACAGGCTTTGCTCTCTATTCGGTTTTATCCAATTCCTGGTTCCCACAGCTTTTCCGTTGGGTTATTCCTCTTATGGGAGGCATCGAGGTTGTGCGCCAGTGGCATTATCTCTTCACCTGGGTGTTCGTGGCCTTCACCATGGCTCATATCTATCTCTCTTGGTATCATGACTATCTGGAAGGTCGAGGGACCATCTCCTCTATGATAGGCGGCTGGAAGTTCATCGAGAAATCAACACCGACAGAATTTTGAGGAGTATGACTCCTCAAGAGCTCTTTAGAGATTATTCAACGACAGAGCTTATAAAGTCTCTGATTCTATGGGAAGCTGGCCGGACAGCCGATTGGATCTCACGGGAAAGGTCGAGAGACACTTTTTGGAGCATTCCTGTTCCTATGGAGATTGTAAAAAGCACTACATCCGGTCTTACGTCCAACAGGTCGAGCGCATCCAGGAGATCCTTAAGCCCGAGGTCGTGAGCGACCAGGGTTCTGGGGTAATCGGATGAAAAAAGTGGCCTCTGGTAGGTTATAGTTCCTGGCGGTTGTCCATCAAGGCTTGCATCCACTATCACAACCAGATCCGAGTGGACAAAGTATTCCAGCAGATTTAGGGCCCTTGTTCCCCCATCCACGATATTGATATTCTCATTGGAAAACTCCTGCTCAAATTGACGTATGACGTGGATGCCTACACCTTCATCCCCCATTAAAAGATTGCCTAATCCTAAAACAGTGATTTTTACTTTATCCACTTTTTGAGTCCAGATTATCAATTTGAATCAAAAAGTCATTTCGCATTTCCCACCTATTATATATATTCCGGGGGGAAGATAAAATGAGTGATTTTATCGAAAATGGATAAGATTTTGTAATAACAATTATAAAAACTTCTTAAGTGATAAAATATCTGGCATTCTCAAGTTAAAAATGATTTCATCTCCGAACATCCTGGTTGAATATAGGTGAGAAGAAGATTCCCCTGATTTTTGGAGACTTTTTAATTGCTCTCATCATTTCTTTGTTTTTTACGAAAGTCCTGGCTGTTTCCTAGCAAAAACACAGGTCATGGAAAAGAATTATAATGATTTTTCTGATCATGCTGTTTGCCTCCTGGGCGGGAGCAATCAATATTCTCTTTAGGTAATATCTCTCTGGACAAGATTTACGCAGCACAAGATTTTGCTCTCGCCGAGAGTGCAAAGCCTTTTCTGGAAACCCTCAGATACATTCTGATTGCGATCGTTGCTCTTCTTTCGACCTCCTCGGCTATCAATGTAACCCTCTATTGTGCGTCTCGTGTGAGTTATATTATACGAAAGACGGATAGCTGCCAGGTAGTTTAGAGCGAAAGATCTGGCAGCGTCTGATAGAAAGACTCCTCATAACCTCAGGAGTCACGCTTGTCGTTGCAAACCTTTTCGACCTTTCCAGCATATCTATGATGGGAAGTGCGGGTTTCTTGATTGTCTTTGCAACCGTCAATGCTTCCAATTTTCGCCTTTATAAAGTGGCCAAAAGCCGCAGATCTTTGGTTTTTCTAGGGGTGATTATCTGTATAATCGCTTTGAGTTCATTGATCTGGCAGAGAGTGAAAGAATCTCCTTAAGAACTCTCGATACTTGTGGTGATAGTTGAAGTTGCCTGACCTGGAGCTCGGCATTCCTCAATACAAACGGAATTAATCGTAATAATGGACATCCATAACGACTTCGAAGAATTTCAGTTCCATTAAATTGGACCATTCATTTTCTTCGACTATTTTCCTGGTGATGACAAAAGAGACATAAGGTTTGTATGGAGGCTCGCCCATTTGAGGAACATTAACAGTAAAGCCGACCCGATCGATCTCGGGGAATTTTTTATAAAGTTCAGGGATCTTCGGTGCAAGCGCACGTTCGATCTCCTCATCAAAAGTGCTCATATCTTCGATGGAAAGATAGTAGGAGATCTGTAGATCATCGACAGTTTGTTCGGCATCCATTATCCCGGACACCGAACCCTCACCCATTCCGAAAATCGGCGTCAGCATTTCCTTGGTGATGACAACTGTTTCTCCCTTCTCTTCCTGTTTCTGTTCCGATTTGCACACCCCAAAAAAAGCAATTAAAAAAACAACAATAATAAGACTACCTACTGAAGTTATGTTCTTCTTTTTTGTAATCTTCATATCCTTACCTCCTTATCGAACCTCAAATGAATTTTCTTAAGCATACTCTTTTTTCAATCACATTGCACTTGAAGCGGTTCATATCGCTATACACATTCATTGATTGCGCCTGTTCACTGAACCTTGAGTGCAACAAAAAACGTATTTTCTCCCCGTCTGATAAGAAGCGCGACAACGTCTCCACTTGACAGATCGTTCACGAGTTTTTCAAAGTCATTGGTACTCTTGATTTCTTTTTGATTGACCTCTTGGATTAAATCTCCTCTCTGCAGGCCAGCCTCACCGGCAGGACTTCCTGGCATAACATCCGTGATAACCACACCGTTAGCGTTTTTATATCCCAATTGCTCCGCCAAATCAGGCGTCAGAGTTTGTATGCTGATACCCAGTTTCTTGCTCATTTGCTCTTTCTTCTCTGCCGGTGCGGGAGATTCCGACTCAGGCCCTTTTGGCCTTTCTCCAAGACGCACCTTCACTTGCATTTCCCGGCCATCTCGAATTAAAGTGATCTCAACAGATTTTCCCGGAGCAATCCCAGCCACCATGTTGCGCAGTTCGACGCTGTTTTTCACTTTTTTCCCATCAACCGCAATGATGACATCTCCCCTTCGAATCCCCCCACGATCAGCAGGACCGCCCGAAGTGACATCGGCCACCAGAGTTCCTTTTGTAGTTTTCAGTTTCAAGGCTTTGGCGAGATTTTCGTCGATATCCTGAGGGCGCAGGGCCAAATATCCTCTGGAAATTTTCCCCTCTGACATAAGTGTCGACATCACCTGCCGGGCCATATTGATCGGGATAGCAAAACCTATCCCGATATTGCCGCCCGAGGGGCTGGTTATAGCGGTATTTATTCCTATAACGTTCCCATCGAGGTCTGCCAGTGCCCCGCCACTATTACCGGGATTAATAGATGCGTCTGTCTGTATGAAATCCTCATACTCAGCCAAGCCCACTGAGGAGCGGCCTTTGGCGCTTATGATTCCTGCTGTGACCGTATGCATCAGCTGAAAGGGATTCCCGACCGCGATAACCCACTGTCCGATATTGACATTATCTGAATCACCCAATGACGCCAAGGGCAAGTTCTCGGCATCAATCTTTATAACAGCAACATCGGTCGGCGGATCAGTCCCGATGACCTTGGCATCATACGTTTTTTTATCTCCGATCACCACAGATAATTTCTCGGCATTTTCGACCACGTGATTATTGGTTAAAATATAGCCATCTTTTGTTACGATCACTCCAGAACCAAGGCTTCGAACGGTCCGTTTTTCCTCTTGTGGCTGAGGAGTGCCAAAGAAACGCTTAAAAAAATCCTCTCCAAAAAAATCTCTGAAAGATTCATCAGGCATCCCAAAGGGGCTCTGCACCTGAACGGTTTGTTCAGCGAATATCGATACAACCGACGGGCTTATTTTTGAAGAAGCCAGTTCAAAAGCTTCGCTGATCTGCTTCATCAAGTCATGAACTTGGGAATCCTGGGGAGCATTCACAAAATTGTCCGATAATTCCTCGTTCATGACTTCGGATGCCGCTTGCTTATTTATAGCGACGACGTAAAAAACGGCAAAGATAAGGATAATGACGGTAACCCATAATCCAATTTTTTTTGCACTGTTAAGCATGGAAAAATCTCCTTTTAAGTTGGGCATAATGGCGAAGGGAATTTTTCGTCATTTCAAATCTTTAATTCCATCCAAATATACACCTTAAAGCTCCTGATTGGAAAAAATATAAAAATTGTGCCAATGCAATATATTATATCATGTTCTTCGATCGAGCCCTAACTATTGGAGTATATTTAAGCCTTCGATTGTATCATAATATGGGCAGGTTAAATTTTTCTGTATCGGTGTATTATCAACCGTTAGGAGAGCTGGACATGACGGCAAGCCAAAAGACAATGTACTTATGTGAAGTATGCAAACAGCCCAAAAGAATGATCGACTTGTTTCCGCTGGAGATGGTGCATGATGCTGTGCTGAAAATTATTCAAGAGGAACGTCCCGATATCCAAAAAACAGGCTATATTTGTTCAAAAGATCTTAATACTTACCGTGTAGAATTCATAAAAAGAGTCCTGGAAAAGGAAAAGGGCGAACTCTCTGAGATCGAAGAGGAAGTTATCCGAAGTATCAAAGACCATGATACTGTAGCCAAAGATATCAACGAGGAATACGAACAGCGCACTACCGTTGGCGAAAAAATCTCCGATAAACTGGCATCCTTCGGCGGCAGTTGGAAGTTTATCATAAGCTTTGTTATGGTACTGCTTTTATGGATCATGTTGAATTCAGTGGGCATTCTCACGAAATTATTTGATCCCTACCCGTTTATTCTTCTGAACCTGGTTCTTTCTTGTCTTGCGGCAATTCAAGCTCCCATCATCCTGATGAGTCAAAATCGTCAGGATACCAAGGACCGACTCAGGTCGGACTATGATTATCGCGTGAACCTTAAAGCTGAGCTTGAAATAAGGCATCTCCATCAGAAATTAGATTATTTCCTCACAAAAGAATGGCAAACGCTGCTTGAAATTCAGCAGATACAGGTGGAACTCATGAAAGAGCTTTCAGAGCGAAAAGAAACATAAACCATTGACTCCATTTTGGAAATTTCTTGTTTAAACAACCAGACAAGTCAGCGCCGTTGCTCTAGGCACCACGTGCATTGTACCCCCCAACCATTCCAACAGTTACTAGTGAGGATACCCCCCCACGCGAAGGATTTAGCAAAAACTGTGTAAACCGCTGTATTTCATCAGTGGCATTCACGGAACAGGGGAAGTTTCCGGGAGCGGCAGGCTTTCGGTCCTTTTGTTCCTGTAACCTGGCCTCCAAGATCTGATTCGAGATTAGTCAACTCAATCTTATCACCCTGAGTGAATTTGTGCCGTCCCCTTTTCCCGAAATGCCTTGTGTCATGACCAGGGTGTCGCCTTTGACGGCCAGACGGTTTTTCCTGATGAACCGCAACATCGTCTCGGCCCAGTCTTCGATTTTGTGCCTTATGAAAACCGGATAGGCTCCGTAGGAAAGAATCAAAAAATCGCGGACACGCCCGTCACGGCAAAAGCCCAAATTCCAGCAATCTGGTTTGAATCGTGCGATGCTCCGGACCGTGCTGCCAGAATGAGTGGGAGTCAATATGAGACGCGCATTCAGGGCGCGCACCGACTCAATCACATTCACGGACACGACGTCCTCAATACTCATCATCTTTTGTCCGACACGCTTGAAGTATCTTTCTGAATGGAATGAAAAGCCGTAGGCATTCCTCTGATGTTCCGTCGAAAGGGCAATTTTAGTCATCATTCTCACTGCATCAACAGGATACTTTCCGATCGCTGTCTCTTCTGAAAGCATCACGGCATCGGTGCCATCCAGAATGGCATTCGCCACATCGGTCACTTCCGCTCTTGTGGGCCGAGTATTTTCTGTCATGGATTCAAGCATTTGTGTGGCGGTAATGACAGGACACCCCGCAAGGTTTGCCTTACGTATAAGGTTTTTCTGTACTATGGGGATTTCTTCGATGGGTATTTGAACACCGAGATCTCCCCGTGCCACCATAATCGCGTCGGCCACTTCGATTATCCTATCGATGTTCTCGATTGCTTCCGCCCGTTCAATCTTTGCCACGACATTGATCGATGCTCCTCTCTCGTGCGCAAAATCTTTTAATTTCAGAATGTCGTTCGCATTCCCTACGAAGGAAGCACTGAAGCTGTGAATCTCATTCTTCAGCCCGAAATCAACATAATCGAGGTCGGTTTTCGTTATCGCCCCGATGTTTGATTTCGCCCCAGGAATATTGAGCCCTTTGTGAGACAGAAGCGGTCCGCCGATTATAACTTTGCACTTCACTTCGTACCTGGAAGTGGAGTGCACCTTTAATTGGATAAATCCATCGTTGAGATAGATGAGACTTCCTTGGGACACGCTTTTAGGCAAGCCTGAATAATTTACCGGGATGTGCGAGGTTGTCCCGCATATTTTTTTTGTGGTGAGTATCACTTCCTCGCCTGCTTTAAGTACGAGCGGCTCATGCGCTAGCTGTCCGATGCGGATTTTCGGACCGGGAAGGTCGACGAGAATTAGCACGACACGATCCAATTTGGCAGCAAGAGAGCGGATAGTCCGAATGGTTTTTTTGTGTTCTTCCAGACTGCCATGAGAAAGATTGAGGCGCGCAACATTCAGACCGCTTTGAATGAGTCTTTTGAGAAGCGATGAGGACCGCGAAGAAGGACCGATTGTGCATACGATCTTTGTTTTATGGTGTGGCAATTCAAGCATTGTTCTTCTCTTGCAAAATCACAATCTTATGCTTAGTCCATCAAGGTGTTTTTTCTTTGCATTTTGGTGGGAAGCTTCAAGTCCCCTGAAAACATCATTCGCATATTGCACTTGCATAAAAGGATAGTGAATGGTGCAATCCATATTCAGCGGAGAAGCAGGCGGCAGGAAATTTGCACCTGGAATACCTTTCTTATGAAGAAAAGGATCACACTTTTTAATCAGACCATCTGTATTATACTTAAAGCCACTGCAATACACAATTCATCGCTTTAACCCCAATAATCGCTTAAGGAACTAATTTTTAGTTTTGGCTGAATAAAAAAGCCCCCATTTCGCCAGTTGCCTGGTAAAATAGGGGCGACCCCAAAAAAAGTGGAGATTTCA
>Ga0307426_1000938_pt1 | contig 19900 bp, 14 predicted proteins | sample SalMarWE160340MG_FD_202165 | JGI IMG/M metagenome (GOLD analysis project Ga0307426, IMG submission 202165) | Salt marsh sediment microbial communities from the Plum Island Ecosystem LTER, Massachusetts, United States - WE1603-40 | ecosystem: Environmental > Aquatic > Marine > Intertidal zone >...
CTTTGACATGAACCAGAAGGTCAACGGCGGACAGTGGAATCTGCTGGGGACCTTTAACTTTCTGGCAGGCACATCCGGCACGGTGGTTTTGACTGATAACGCTGACGGCTTTGTGATCGCCGATGGCGTCAAGTTCGAACCGGAACCGTAGGAAAAAGAGGAGAGTTCAAAGCTGAAAGCTCAAGGCTGAAAGGTGGGAGGCTGGGGGTGGAAGGGGAATATCCACCGCCCGTTCGTTTCACTCACTAGAGACGCTGAGTGCGCAGCGGTAAGTCTTTTTCATTTGCCCCGATGATGTGAGGGCAAATGAAAACACGCCGTCCCGCCAAGGGCGGGATATAAGCTGCCCGAAACGTCGAGTGGATGGTTGAGAATGGAAATGAACAATAAACGTGTCATTCACAGTAACTCCAACACCTTGTTAGGAGGTGGGCGTTCTGTGTTGGCTGTCCCGCTCTTCACGCTGGTCTTGATCCTGCTCTGGGGATCGCCGCCGTGTCTGGCGGAACATCGTTTCGGGGACGACGGCGCCGTGTCGATATCCGGTCTCATGCAGCTTCGCTATGATGGGCGGTCCCTGTCTGACGGCGAGGGGGAAGACCACAAGCTTCACCAAGTGGTGGATGTCACCCTGAGAGAGAACAAGTGGGACCATTTCAAGTTCACCCTGTCAGGCGATCTCACAGAGGACCTTGACGGAAGGGCCGATGAGGACGAGATCGATCGAACCAGAACGATCCGTGATACCTGGGACTCTTCCACGCATGGTTTCTTGTACGTGTGTGAAGCTGAGTTCCACGGGTCTGGTCCCCTGGACTACGCCCGTCTGGGCAGACAATACGTGCATCATGAACTTGATACGACCCATCTAGACGGGCTCAATTGTTTGCTAAAGTTGGATATTTTTGATAAAAGAGTTAAACCTTTTGTTTATGGTGGCATCCCTGTTCGCCTCTATGATGACGAGGCTGACTACGGAGATGCCACGGAGATCGGGGGAGGGGCGCATATCTTTCTGGATCAATGGACAAGGATCACCCTTGAACATCAGTATATCAGGGAGGAACCGGGTGTCACGGGGACTTTCGAAGACAGCGGCGAAGACAGTTATCAACAGTCCGCCGTCGCAGTCAGGCACAATCTGTTTGGCAAGGGCTATGGTTATGTGTCGCTTTACCTGCTGGATGATTCTCCCAAGCATGTCAACACCATGTTCTCCGTGCTGCTGGACAAGGTGGATCTCGAAATCGATGCCTCTTACTTTTATCAATTTGACGAAATAGAAAAGACACCCTTGGCCGTGCCCCCATACACCGGTCTGGTCGGCACCATCAAACCGTACCACAACGCCACCCTGGATATTACAAAGGGGGTCTACAAGGATCATGTCTGGGTTTCGGGTGGAACCCACTGGAGACTCCTGGACTCCGGCGAGGAGGAGACAGAGTTTAACCATTCCTTTCATGATGAATACCTGGCCGTCATCATAGAGGATCTTCCCAGGGAGGGCATGCACCTGTCGCTGCAGGGTGATTTCTGGGAGGTCATGGATAGCAGTGATGAGGACAGCATCGTGACTGTTAGCGGAGAGATAGGCTATGAGCAGCGCAAGAGGTTCCGGCTTTCCCTTGGAACGTCTTACGCGCTTTACAGCTATGACTACTTTGAAGACACCGGGGAAAAGACCGATGTGTACTCCATTCATTCCAACGCACGTTATTATATGCAGCCCGGCCTGTATGTGGATGGTCGCTACGAACTCGATATCTATGACATTTACGAGCACCGGTTTGTGGCCACGGTAGGGATGGAACTGTAGGGGGTAATAATGTCACGAAGAGGGTATAAAGGGCTTCTGGTGCAGACGGCGATCCTTTCGTGCCTCTTGCTTTCCTCAGGGTCCCTGAGTTTTGCCGACTGCCCGCTGCCGGAACCGGCCCCGTTGGAACAGGTCCCGTGCGTCGAATGCCACCAAGGTGTCACACAGGGCGTTGAGTCCCTTCCCGTCCCTTCTGAACCAGGGAACCTGGGGGTCAAGTTCAGTCATAAACCTCACGAAAAGATTGATTGTCTCACCTGCCACAACAATCTGTCGGGGGCGGCCGGCGATGTGCGGGTTGAAGAATGCTTCGGTTGTCACGAGGAGCGGATTGCCAAAGGAAAATGCAGGGACTGTCACGGAAAGGACCGGTTCTTTCCCTCATATCATCAACCCGCCGGCAAGTGGATGAGGAGACACGGTCTCAGGGCCAACACCATGGTGATGCCCGATCGAAGGGCATGGAACCGGGTAAAGCCCGGTCATGTCTATAACTGCAGTGCCTGTCACGTTGATGACCAGTGCAGGAAGTGTCACCAGCTGAACCGCCCGGAGAGCCACACGGGTTTCTGGAGGATCAGGGGCCACGGGATCAGGGCCCTGGCAGAGCGGCAATCGTGCGCCTCTTGCCATGTGGAGACCTTTTGCGTGCGCTGTCACAAGACAACGAAGCCGATCAATCATCGCGCCAACTGGAACATGCTTCACGGCAAGGCGGTGGCACGCGGGCAGGCTGAGAGGTGCTGGGTGTGTCATCCCACCGTCATTACCAGGATCCATGTAGGGGATACGCCGGAGTGCCTGTTCTGTCATCCGCGATAGGAGGCTGTCGGAATACGTCCATCTGCGGCCTTATCCTCATTCTTCGTCACTGCGGCGTACCGATAAGTACGCCTCATTCCGAAGAATCTCGGATGCCTTGCATCTAAACATTTTCCAACAGCCTCCGAAGCTGGGGTTCTCCGACAGGCTCCTGGAGAGAGAGAAGCTCAAAGCTGAAAGCGGAAACAGCTCAAAGCTCAAGGCTGAAAGCTCAAAGGGGAGAGCTGAAAGGTGTTTTCATTGGAGAACGCCGCATCGGGCCCAAGGATGCCATTTATGGATGGACACTACAGGCCTGACCATTTCCACGAGTAGATGATTCCTTTTTTGCTTACGTGAAATATCCTTGTGGCTGCATATCCCGGTTGTCTGGGTGGGGTAGGATAATGGGCCCCGCCGACAATGCGCTTGTCTTTTTCATCACCCCAGGTTCCCTTCAGGGATTCGTACATGACGACCTTCCCACCTTTCTTGTCGCGCATTATTTTCGTAGGCGGTCCCCAGGCGGCAATGAGTTCAGATTCGTAATGACCCACCCAGGAGTCCATGATTCTCGTCACTTTTGAGGCCCGTTCGAACTCCTTGACTTTTGGGGCGCAGCCGGAACCGCAGAGTGCCGACAGGAAGACGATTATCAGGGCGGATGTTACCCAGCATTTGGCCTTACCGCCCCCTTCCTCCATATCCTGTCTCCCACCTCACATCTGGAGTGCCTTGATGATTCGCATGCAATAACATTTTCAAGGAGCTGAAAATGCTACCTCGAAATGCAATTGCAGGCAAGTTCATAACCTGCTATCATGTCAAAGAAATACACAGATTGGGGAGGGGACCGTATCTCCCTTGCCCCTGCACCCCAGTCATTTCGGCCATCACTGGCGGCGTGTTCTCGAAAATCTTCTGACATGTCTACCATGCATATGCCAAGAGGCCTTAGTGCGCTCTGCGTTGTCTTCAGCATCTTGATGACGCTGGGCCTTTCGCGGGCCCATACCATGTCTTCGGAAAGCAAACATTATGCCACCAGTTTCTTCTCCCTGGATGACCTGGAACAAGTCCAACGGCTTAATCAGGAGCTCTCCGACATCCTGCGATCTTATCCAACCATAAAGGGCTTTCAGATAGGGTTTGCGCCGGTAGTGTCCAAGGGCACGAAATATTTCCGCAGTATTGTTGTGACAGACGAGAAGGGGTCGTTTGCTCTGAAAACAGAGGAGACAAACATTGCTCGTCTGTTAAGACAAAGGGCTGCGAAGATCTACGGCTGGCCCTTGGACGTGGAGCCGTGGACCTACCTGCTCACAGAGCCAATGCCCGTTGACAAGCCGGTCGGCACTGACGATTGTAATGAAGCAAGGAAATGGTATGATGAGGGACTGGCACTCAGTGATGGTTCGCAAAGGGAAGCCTCCTATTATCAGCGTGCCATTGATTTGTGCCCCGATTATTTTGAGGCACATAACAAGTTGGGTGAGGTGTACACCAGCCTGGGCAAGTATGAGTTAGCTGTCCGGGAATTTGAACAAGCCACGAGAAACGAGTCGTTTGTTGAACCGCTCAACAACCTGGGAAAGGTTTACAGGCTCCAGGGCAGGTATGACCTGGCCGCAGAAGCGTTTGCCAGGGCCATCAGGATGAAGCCCGACTTCCGCGAGGCACAGAATAACCTGAAATACGTCCGAAAAAGGTTGGGTGAGTATGACAGGGCCGTAGAAGAGCCCCCCCAACGGATAGCAACCGCGATCTTTACAAGAATACCCGGAATGACGCTGCCCAAGGGCGGTTTTCTGGTAGACATGCAGTACAAGTACTGGCACCAGGAGGCGAGCCTGGCGGGTCTGGGAGCCGAGGCCCCTATCCTGTTTGGGCCTACATCGAGAAACGTGAATGTGAACCTATGGATTCTGGGCATCCGCTATGGCGTGACCAATAATTTTACTGTTGGGGTGATTCCAAAATATTTTTCAAGAACGGCCCATGTGCCCATACGTTTTTTTGATATAGACGCCCATCCCGCGGTACAAGGATTTGGAGACACGGTTTTCCTGACGAAATATCGCCTCTGGGGCAGGAGAAGGACGCATCTTTCGGCATACCATTTGCTGAGCATCCCCACGGGCGATGAAGACGCGGAAGGCGAAGACCAGGGCGTGGTCCGAAGGATCCCCCTGGGTTCCGGGGGCTATGATTTCACACCGGGCGTGGCATTTACCACGGTGAAAGGACCCATAACGATTCATACCAATGTTTCGTATGTGTTCACGAAGGGAAGAGAGGCGGGTGATGAATTTCACTTTGATCTGGCCCTGGCCTTTCCCAGGTATTACGATTTCCTGGCGAGCATGGAACTGAACTACAGGTGGGCGGACTCTGACACAAGGGATGCCCTTTTCACAACACGCTTTGGATTTCAGCCTGGTGGGAGATCGGGCCTCACGACCGGGCCGGTGACCGAAGAGACGACGATCAGAGAAGAGGGAGGACATACCCTGTTTTTCTCGCCCGGCGTACAGGTCTCTATGACCCGAGGCCTGAACCTGGAGCTGGGGATGCAGGTCCCCATCATCAGGCCAGGGGACGGCTGGGTGGAAGAGGTAGTGTTTCACGCGGGACTGATCAAGCAATTCTTTTGAGGTCCCATGATGCCTTCGTAAAAAGTCCAACTTCTGTGTTGCGCTACACCTTTCGTCACTGCGGCGTACGATCAGTACGCCTCATTCCTCAAGATTTGCGCGCCTTGAATTTGGAGCTTTTTACTTTGCCATCAGAATCTGACTTTTTACGAAACCGTCAATGATTAATCGGGTTTCAAGATGGTGATTCCGTGCTCAGGTTTTGTCTGTACATAGGTTTTGTCGTGGTCAGCCTGGTGTGTCCCGGCATGGCCATGGGGGACATGCCGGTCGCAGGCACGCGTCATTTTCTGATCATCGAGGATAACACGCTGTACCAAAACAGCCTGGCCGGCGTTAGAATCAGGGGCACGACCCCGGTGACGATCACAAGGAGCAAGATCTATTCAAATGGCAGGGCAGGGGTCTTTGCCGACAGAGATTCGCAAGTCATTGTGACCGGGTGTGACGTGTACGCAAACGGCAGAGCAGGCATCAATATTGAAAAGGCCCTGTCTACGACCGTTAAAAATTGCAGGATTTATAGAAACAAACTGGCCGGCATACGGGTGTTGGCAGGCGGAGAAGAAGAAACGGGTGCGACCGAGGTCCGGGTTGCCGATAGCAGAATATACGGCAATGAACAGGCGGGAATCAGGTCCATGCCTGGATATGATGGCAGGGTTGACTTGTCTATGGTCGGCAATCACGTGTATCAGAATAAACAGGCGGGAATCAGGGTAGAAAATAATACGCAACTCACGGCACAGGCCAACAAGATCCATGACAATGGCACGGCAGGCATTATTTCCTATGAATCCGTCATACCGCCCAGGCTGGACATTTATCAGAACCGTATATGTTTCAACAGGGCGGCCGGCATCCATGTGGTGAACGGAATAGGCGGATCTGTCGGGATCAGAAACAATTGGATTTTTAACAACCTGCGCTCCGGCATTGCTTGCGGCCTCTGGAGCGAGCCGAATATCGAACAGCTCAATATCGAGATCATCAATAACACCCTGGTCTCTAACGGCAGCAGTGATCAAGGGGCCGGCATCAGAAATGACGGCAACGGCAGGGTCCTCATCATGAACAATATTGTGGCCTATAATTATGTCACGGGAATCAGGGCCAAGGGGTGCAAAGGCTATTCGTACAATCTTGTGTTTGCCAATGGCGACATAGGTCGTTGCTGCGATGACCCGCGTTCGGCCCCTTATTGGATCGAGAGATTCCAATATCAAGGCTGTCCCGAAAGAGGCGAGAAAAGCCTAATCTGTGATCCCCTTTTTGTGAACCCGGACCATTATGACTTCCGCCTTCAAGACGGATCGCCGGCTATCGATGCCGGAAAGGATATAGACATTTACAATGACCGTTCTTTCCCGCCGTCAAAGGGTACGCGCAGGAATGACATGGGTGCTACAGGTGGGTCCTATGCCGTGCCATAGTGGTCAAAGACGCCGACTGATCCTTATGAAACATGGAAGGCGGATGAGATCGGTCTTTGCGATCATCTTGTTTGGCGTCATAAGTATCCTGGGACGTGGCGTGCCGGCGCCGGCCCAGAATGGGGCTGTGACTCAAGAAGGTATTTCCAATGCTTACACTCAGAAGGTTCAACCCCTTAAGACACAGGCCTGCGGACGGTGTCACACAGGCATTTACCGTCTGATCAGGGCCGAGGGTGGCCGGCACAAGATAGATTGTACGCGGTGCCATGTGCGGTTTCATGTCTTTCGGCCCGGAAAGGACAATTATGAAGAGGTTATGCCTGAATGTGAGACCTGTCATGAGGCGGCCCACGGAGGCGATTTGGTGCATTGTCTACAATGCCACAGCGAGCCCCACGCGCCCCTCAATATCCCTGCCGACCGGGCCTTGGAGCAAGGTTGTCCTGTGTGCCATTCTGAAGCCGACAAGGAGATAAAGACGTTTGTCACGCAACACACAGAATTTTATTGCTCATCATGTCATCATACGAGGCATGGATACGTGCCCGAGTGCCAGGAGTGCCACCAGCCCCACTCAGAGGAGATGACCCAGTCCGATTGTCTCACCTGCCACCCGCCGCATAAGGCCCTTGAAGTGGTCTATCCAGAGGATATCCCTCAGGAGGCCTGTGCCGGTTGTCACCGAAACGCCTATGACATGCTGGCGAAGAGCGGTACAAAACATGCGGCCATGGGCTGTGCCAGGTGCCATCCGAAACACCGCGCCATCACCAGATGTCGGCAATGTCATCCGGAACCGCACAGCGCGGAAATGTTGCAGGAATTTAGAACATGTGGCCATTGCCATGGCGTGGCCCACAGCCTGGTTGAGTAGGTTGGTGTATGACTCAGGGCACTAAGAAAAACAGCGTCAGAAAAATCTTTCTTGCATGCGTGGCGACCGTGCTCTTCTGCCTTGGTACGCCGCAGGCAGGCCACTGCCTGGACGTGTTGGAGGTCGTTTCCCCCCACCGGTTTGAGAAATTCCATTCTTTTCCTGTGAAGCTCGAGGTCCGGTTCTCGGGCGCTGCGAGGCCGGACACCTTTGCGGCTTGGTTGAACGGAAAAGAAATTACTCCTGAGTTTTATAAAGTTGGAAATGACGCCACGGCGGTTGTCGGCCTTAAAGACGGTTTGAGGATAGAAGTTCGGACAGGTTCCCGCCGCAGAATCAATGTCCTAAGGACTCGGGTCAAGGGTCTTAGACCGAGAGACGATGTTGATTTCGAGACCTTCTTCTTTGTCGAGGTGGATAAATCGGCAACCATTGGATCAAAAGGCGGCGCCATACAAAGCCTCGACAGACGACTTTTCATAAGAGTTCCTGCCGGTGCGCTTCCTTCCAACAGAATCATCACGCTGAGCAGGGTCCGGGATGCAGGACAGATCGGGGTGGCCTACCAACTGGCGCCTCGGGGCATGACATTCAAGCGACCGGTAACCGTCACCATGAAATACACGCCCGGGGACTTGCCGCCCGGTGTCTTGGAAGACGACATATTCTTGATCTCGGGAGACGAATTTCCGAAAAAACCGGCGGACCTTGTTATCAACCAAACAGCCCATACCGTTCGTGCCACGCTCAGGTCTCTGGGCAAGGTATTCATGTCCTTCTACATCGATATCGGCAAAAAGGTGGAAGATATCCCCCTGGCCTCCGAGTTCAGACCTCCCATTGGAGATCACTCTCATGCCCCTTATGCCTGCGGCAATGCCGGTGAGTCCTCTGCCCGTGGCGGCCCGGCAGAAACGACCTTGCGCCTGCCGCATTGGTCGTCGTTTGCCCATTTTGACTACCCGAGGATCGTTTTGAAGGAACAGGAAACGGACACATGGAAAGTCATAACAGCCTTCGGCCGAAACAGGTATGTGAACTCGGCATCAGGACCGACCATGGACGGGCGCTCCTTTTACGGAGAAAAGGGGGCGATATTCAACAATGGTGAGGACTGGCGCGCGGAGAGCGGCAAAAATGAGAATGAAGACCTTCCCGTTTGTGCCATTGCAGATGGGCTCGTTATCCATCACGGCACGGGCTATGGAAACGCGGTGGCGGTGGCACACCGAATACCTGCCGGCCCCATTGTGTCCGTGTACTCTCATCTGGCGGAGCCATCGCCTTGCGCTGTGGGAACCGTGGTGCACAAGGGCAACGTCATAGGAAAGATCCGACCGACGGGGGCCGGGCCGGCTGATCTGCACTATGAGATCGTAAAGGACTGGCTCATGAAGGTGGACGCCGACAGTGGAGAAATCAAGGCCCCGGCAGACTGGTTTGGTCGGTGGACACGCGATGAGGTCTATGTCCACTATTATGATCCTACCGATTTTGTATTGAATATCATGGGCCGATATGCGTGGGACTTCAACGTGGACGGGGCGAACGAGGGCTGGATCGTCAAAGACGTTGAAGGCAATGAGCGTGTCACCGGGTGGTGGGTGAAAGACGGCATGCTTTCTTTCAGACCGACGTCGAGGCATGTTCAAATCCAGAGCTATCCCCTCAAGGTAGTGAGTGAAGGCTTTGATTCAGTCTTTATCAGGACGAGGAGCCGCGCAAGAGTGGGGAGGGGAAAGCTATATTTCGCTACGGACCAGGAACCGCAGTATTCAGAAGACAAAGCCGTGGCATTTGAGATCCTCCGTGACGATGGGTTTCACGAATACCGGATTTTCATGGCCGATCATCCTCGGTGGCAGGGCACCATTGTGGGGCTCCGCATAGATCTTCTCGATGCGGTTGTCACTGAGACCGCAAAGATAGACGTTCATAACATTCGATTTGGCCGGGCCTATTTGTCACGAACCCCGGACACGGGTCAGACCAGTTGTTATGACAGCAGCCAGGAGATACCCTGTCCCGCTGAAAACGCCCCGTTTTATGGCCAGGACGGTCACTATGACTTCAGCGCGCCGTCCTATGAGATCAAGACCATGCATGGGCAGGAGGTGGTCGTCGACCGTGTCACGGGCCTCACCTGGCAAAAGGACGATGACGGCACAAGACGGACCTGGACAGAGGCCGTGGACTATTGTGAAGCCCTCACCCTGGCGGGATATTCGGACTGGAGACTCCCCACCAGGAAGGAGTTACAGAGCATCGTGAACTACGGCGCCTTTGGCCCGGCCCTGGACACTACCTCTTTTGCCTCTTCGCATCAGACTGATGAGTGCTACTGGACGGCTACGTCCCCAACTTGCCCGGAAAAGACCGCTTGGAAGGTCTGTTTCCGCAATGGTCGATCAGAGGCGGGTGTGCACGGTGACGTTGCCTATGTGAGGGCGGTGCGAGGCAGGCGCCTGGAATTTGGTCAGTTCAGGGACAACGGGGACGGCACCATCACGGATACGACCACAGGCCTGATGTGGCAGCAGGCAGAGGCCAAGGCCGTGACGTGGGAAAAAGCCCTGGCTTACTGTGAGCGCCTTGATCTTGCCGGATACCATGACTGGCGGCTTCCCAATATCCGAGAATTATTGAGCCTGGTCGATGAGTGCCGAACGCAACCCGCTATCAACACCGCCTATTTTCCCGGGTGTCGGCCATCTGTTTATTGGTCCGGCACGACCCAAGCCCGAAATGTGGGTTTTGCATGGTATGTGGACTTCGGCCAGGGAGCAGTGCCGGGCGGCGCTTATAAGGATCGCCGCAACTATGTGCGGGCGGTACGGGGGAAGTAGCGGTGGGTTTGAAGGCTCCCCGCGGCAAGCCACGGGGAATCTTCACCGTAAGGAAGTTTTCATTTTCAGATTCGCTCGCTAACCCCGCCGCAAGCAGCGGGGAATGCGCTCGCTTTCCCGGTTCAAGAGTCTTTATTGCCATGAGTCATAGCCACGCCAAGACGTTCATATTGGGTATTTCCTGTTTCTATCATGACAGCGCTGCGTGTTTGATCCGGGACGGCGATATTATGGCCGCTGCTCAGGAGGAACGATTTACCAGAAAAAAGCATGATCCAAGATTTCCCTCAAACGCCATCAGGTATTGTTTGCAGGAGGCAGGCATGACGGCCCGGGATCTGGATTACATTGTTTTCTATGACAAGCCCTTCCTGACCTTTGAACGTCTCCTTATGAGCTACTTGACCGTGGCGCCCAGGGGACTTCGATCCTGGCTCGAAGCCATGCCCCTGTGGCTCGGCCAGAAACTGCATGTCCCGAGGATCATAAGAAGAGAAACGGGCTATGAAGGCGATGTGCTGTTTACGGAGCATCATGAGGCCCACGCCGCTTCCGCCTTTTACCCGTCGCCGTTTGACGAGGCAGCCATTTTGACCATAGACGGCGTGGGCGAATGGGCCACGGGGAGCTATGGATTCGGCAAGAGCAAGGACATTACGCTGCTTAAAGAACTCCATTTCCCGGATTCCGTGGGATTGCTTTACTCGGCTTTTACTTACTTTACCGGGTTCAGGGTCAATTCAGGGGAATACAAGCTCATGGGCCTTGCTCCGTACGGGGTGCCCCGTTATAAAGACCTGATCGTTTCTGAACTCGTCGATGTGAAAGCGGATGGTTCCATCCGTTTGAATCTTTCTTACTTTGATTTCGTGGGTGGTTTGCGCATGACCAACAAGCGCTTTTCCAAACTGTTCGGCGGCCCCCCCCGGAAGCCTGAAACGGAAATTACACAAAGGGAAATGGACATCGCTGCAAGCATCCAGGCCGTTACAGAAGAAATCGTCTTACGAATGGTCAACCACGTTTACAAGGAAACGGGGCAAAAGAATCTCTGTGTGGCAGGCGGCGTGGGACTAAACTGCGTTGCCAACGGCCGCGTCCTCAGACAAGGCCCCTTTGAAGATATCTGGATACAGCCCGCTGCCGGCGATGCAGGAGGTGCACTGGGTGCGGCTCTTTGTGTGTGGCACCGTTATCTTGGAAATGAGAGATCCAGCCCACATGGACACGATCGCCAGCATGGATCATATCTCGGCCCGTTTTTTTCCACTGAAGCAGTCGAGACCTTCCTTGAAAGCAAGGACTACCCTTACCATGAGCTTCAACCGGACGAGAGAGCCAAGACCATTGCCCGGCAGATTGCTGAAGGAAGAATTGTGGGGTATATGGCTGGACGCATGGAGTTCGGTCCAAGGGCGTTGGGGGCTAGGAGTATCCTCGGAGACCCCAGGCGGGGGGATACCCAGACAACAATGAACCTCAAGATAAAGTACCGGGAATCCTTCAGGCCTTTTGCGCCGACGGTCTTAGAAGAAAAGGCCTCCGAATACTTTGATACGGACCGGCCGAGCCCTTACATGCTCCTGGTCGCCGACGTGACAAAGGAAAGACGTCTTGCGCAGCCCTCTGGAGATGGCGTGCCCATGCTGGAGCGCCTCAAGGCAAAAAGAAGCGACATACCCGCTGTCACGCATCTCGATTATTCAGCGCGTCTTCAGACGGTGAACAAATATGATAAGCCCGACTATCACGGCATCATCTCGGAGTTCGAGAAGCTGACGGGTTGTGCCGTCATCGTCAATACGAGTTTCAATGTTCGAGGCGAACCGATCATCTGCACACCTGAAGACGCCTATCGTTGTTTCATGCGCACCGAGATGGATGTGCTGGTCATGGAAGATTGCATTTTGTTCAAGGACGAACAACCGCCCTGGGAAGAAAAAGGGAATTGGCGCAGTGAGCTTGAACTCGACTGATCCAAGACAGATCAGAAAATTCGGATTCATATCCGTTATTTTCTTCGGGTGTCTTTGCGCCGTAGGTCTCTGGAAGGGCAAGCCCGTCCCGACTTACCTGTTTGGTTTCCTCTCTGTCCTCGGGATCGGCTTTATTCTGATGCCTGGCCGCTTAAGGCCCGTGTATGCTCGCTGGCTTACCATGGCGCATTTCTTGGGTACCATTTCAACCGCCCTGGTTCTTACCCTGGCCTATTACCTGGTCATCACCCCTTCGGCGCTGATAAAGCGACTCTTTGGCGGCCGGCCGCTTCCTGTCAAGCCCGACAGAAAGGCGTCTTCTTATTGGGTGACCCGCCAGGAACCTGCGCAGCCCAGAAAACGGTTTTTGAAACGGTACTGAGCCCTAAGGGGGAGAATATGGCAAATCAATCCATCATTACAGAATTCTGGGAGTTCTTGAAGGTTCGAAAACGCTACTGGTTGCTTCCCATTATCATCGTGTTAGGCTTGTTCAGTGCCTTGATTATTTTCACCGAAGGCAGCGCGGTCGCTCCTTTCATTTACGCATTGTTCTAACAGCGATGGTTTTGTTGGTGCAAAGGGTTCGAGGGGTCAAGGATTGAAGCGATGTCTTTTGGCCTGATGTAATGCGCAGAGCCTCCCATTGCGCGTCCCGCATTTCAAAGATCTAAGGTCTTACAATCCGTGAACATTTTTGGCACCCTACGGAACCGGGGTTTTGGGATAGTGGTATCCCATGTCTACCACGCCTGTGTCGCCTGCTTTGTCCGTTCTCGTGGTCCTGCCTCCCAACCCCGCCGTGACGGCTTGTTCACCGCCCGCATCCACGCAGGGGCTGTCAGGAGCCTGCCCAGAGGCCCGCTGACGCAAGTAATAAGCACCGTTTTTTTCTGAAGGAATCGATACAAAAAGCGGGTTTTTGGACAAATCCTTGTCGCCTGAGGTACATCCCTCGTAGTCTTGTTCGTTATTCCATACGTTGTTGTGGTCATTTTCCATGGGGACCCCAGGTGCCGGGAAAAGCTCGGTCCCGGAATAATTGACAATGCCGGCAGTCTTGTTGTTGGTGATGATGTTATTCTTCACAACGGCGGTAAAGTTGCCGGGGTGAGGATAACCCAGTACCAGGCCCCCGCCTCTGTCTGTCTTGGCATACAGATGATTGTTGGAGTCAATGGTGTTATTTGAGATGATGACCCTGCTTAGATTAAAAGAAGAAACGCTGACACCACACTGATGGTTTTCAAAAATAAGGTTATTCTTGATAACGACATCATCACCGGAAAATCTTCTGACCGTGGACACCGGACTGATCACGACACCGATGACGTTATCAAAGATGTAGTTTCCCTCAATATGAGGTGCCGCCACTTCTCGGCACCCGACACCTATACGATTTCCATAGATGTAGTTGCCATCAATTCGGGGTGCCGAAAGTCCCCTGGAGCCGACGCCGACGATACGGTTATTATAGATGTAGTTATTGTAAATATGGGCATTGTTGCCTCTCCCATTGCCGACCCCTATCAGGTTTTCGTAAATAAAATTACCGTATATCTTGGCCTTGCTGGTCAGAATGCCCCGTCCATGCACGCCTATGGCGACATGGCCGTTGCGCAGCACCTTGTTGTTCGCAATGGTGGGAGCCGAATCCCATGCGTTAATGCCGTGGCCCATGGGGCCACTGCCGCCTCCCGTAATAATGAAGCCTTCAATCCTTCCGGCCTTATCACCCAGGTAAGGAATCATGATGGTGTTGACGTCTCCTTCTTTGCTGCCGCCGTCTATTTCAGGCCATTCCACGCCAATGAGGTCTACGCCTTTGTCAATAATGATATTCTCTTTGTAAACGCCTTTCTGTACGATAATATCATCTCCCGGATCGGCGGCATCTACCGCTGTTTGTATGGTGGGATATTCGGCAGGGACGTTCCTCTTTCCATCCACCGCGCTGTGCTTGGTGCTCACATACACCGTGTCCGGGGCGCTGTCTGCTTTTCCATCATTGACGACCAACCGGGCTGCGTAGCAACCCAGGGCATCCACCACGAGGGTAGGACTGACAGCCTTCGCATCTGACAGCGACGTGTGACTCGCAGAAGGTCTGAAGCTGAGTTCCCAGTGGTATGTGAGTGGATCACCGTCCGGGTCTTTACTCCCACCGCCATACAAAGTGACTCGGTCACCCGAATAGACGTTAGAGATAATTTGCCCGGCATTGGCTTTTGGCGGGTGGTTCCCGAGCGTACTGATTCGCACCGTATGGGGCTCACTGGATTTTCCCCATCTGTCTGTTACGACAAGTTTCAGCGTAAAGTCGCCCGGGACATCCGCCGTGAATGTTGGCTTGGCCACGTCAGCATGAGAAAGACGGGCCTTGCTCCCCTTTGGTTTGGAGACGAAGCTCCAGCGATAAGAGATCGCATCTGCGTCTGGATCACTGGAACCGCGGCTATCCAGCGCGACCCGGTCTCCCACATATACTTGTTGTGCATGGCCGGCATGGGACTTCGGCGGATCGTTGGGTTTCCTCTTCTCAGCGATGGCAAAGGGTCCTCCATAGGCCCCCATATCGTTAGCAGTCGAACCCAGAGACGGAGGGAAGTTCACATCATAAAACTTTGAATCCGGGTCTCCCCCGTCAATGGCCGGCGATCCTGGACGCAGGTGATAGTCATGATGGAGGGCATCCACGTACAATGGATCGGCAATGACGTCGTAATGCTTCGAATAACTTTGTTCATCTTCGTAGCCTCCGTATTGACGACGAACGCATGGAAGGTAGGCCGGGCTCAAGTTTTCCGTGTTGTTGTTGGCAAAAAGCAAGTTGTAGGAATACCCCTCGCCAGCGGCCCGAATGCCGCTATCCTCATTATGCGTGATGATGTTGTTTTTTATGAGCGGTGTGATAGAGGCATCCTCTACAACGATGCCCGAGCGAGTGTTCCCCACGATGGTATTGTTGACAATATCAAAGGGCGTCAAGACGCATCGGACCCCTGCCGACTTGTTTTCATAGATGATATTGTTGTAAATAGTTCCCGTGGCTGCCTTGGCCTCGACACCGGCCCTGACGTTGTTGTCTATGATGTTGTTTAGTACCTCCATGCGCGACGGCACCATGCCACCGGTGCCGATGCCAGCCATCTTATTGCCCCTGATGGTGTTTCCCTTGATCTTGAGCCTGCATCCGTTTTCCAGATAGATGCCCGCCTCTTCATTGTTGAGTACCAAGTTGTTGACGAGGACAGCTGAGCTGCCACTGCAGTATATGCCCGCCGGGGCGTTTGCTCGAACAATATTGTTCTTGATGGTGGGAGACGTCGACTTGCAATAGACACCTGCGCCTACGGTCGAATCGCCTTTTTCAATGCGGGTTCCATTGATAATGGTAAAGCCGTCCAGGGTGGCCCCGTTCGCCCCCGTTACGACCGAACCTCCCTTCTTGCTGGCGTCTATGACGGTGGCACGCGCCGACCTGTCTCTCTTGGAGAAATCCTTGTTCCACCCCCCCTGGAGGGTCACGCCCTCCTTCAGGGTGACGTTTTCGTAATAGGTGCCCTGAGACACCCGTACCGTGTCTCCCCGCCTGGCGGCATCCACGGCTTTCTGAATAGTGGAATAATCCCCGGGAACATGAATGGTTGCAGCCCGGGCCGATCCTGCGACGCTCCACCCCAAAATCAACGCGATGAGCAGATGACAGATTGTAAGAACTACACTGGGACACGACCTTTTACCGCTCCGGATCATCCGTTACCTCCTTGAGTACCCGCCTCCTAAATTTTGACGAAACCATCAATTTTGTGCATATCAAAAACATAGTCACTTGTATGTGATGTGGCAAGTCTTATCGAGGAAACGGGCCTCAGGCACCGCCCGTTCGTTTCACTCACTAGGAGGCTGTCGGAAAACGTCCATCTGCGGCGTTATCCTCATTCTTCGTCACTGCGGCGTACCGATAAGTACGCCTCATTCCCAAGAATCTCGGATGCCTTGCATCTGAACATTTTCCGACAGCCTCCGAAAATGGGGTTCTCCGACAGGCTCCTAGAGGCGCTGAGTGCGCCAAGAAGAGTCCTTCCAAAACTTTGCCTCGGGACCGCCGTGCGCCCCCATGTCGTTTCTCGATCCGTCAGGATCATTATAGATTCGATCAGGGTTTCCGGCATCTATACAGGGCGAATCGGGTTTCAGGCCCAAATTTCCATTCTCTGGATCAATGAACAGGGGATCGGCGGATACATTGCCGTTTACGCCGCGAAAATCGCCGTCGCCAATATCTGAATGATTCGGCCTTGAAGCCGGCGAGAAGTGCACTGAGTGCAGATCGTCGGTGTTGTTCCAGAAAACGGCATTGACGATTCTTATCGATCCTCCCTCAAAGAATACGCCTCCCCCGTAGAGGGCTTCGTTCTTGGAAATAGTGTCGTTGATGATAGCGCATGACGATCGGTCGCAGGAGATCCCGCCCCCGAATTTTGCCCTATTCTTCCACAAGACATTGTTGGTGATAAGAGAAGAGTCCTTATAGCAAAAGATGCCGCCCCCGGAATTAGCAGCCTCGTTTCCCATGATTTGGTTGTTCGCTATGGTGGGCGAGGCGCTGTAAGAACAGATGCCGCCCCCAAATCTGAGGCTGCTGTTTCTCAATATCACATTATTTCTGATCGTGGGCGACGATGACGGGCCGCAATAAATGCCCGCGCCGAAGACAGCGCAGTTCTCCACAATGATATTGTTGATGATCGTGGGCGACGATGACGGGCCGCAATAAATCCCGCCGCCTTCCAGGGGGTCGGTGTCTGCGCCTTTCATCCCCGTAATGGTGAAGCCGTCAATCACCACACGAGAGTCTTCAACCAGGGTGATGACAGGACGGTTACTTCTTCCTTTAATAACGGTCTTGTTGGGCCCATAGGCGCTTTTCAAAATTATATCTTTCTTAGTAATATTTATGTTCCCGGAGTACAGTCTGTATACCCCGGAGGCTACAAGGATGGTATCGCCAGGGCCGGCGGCAGAGATGGCTTCCGGGATGCTTAAGTAATGATTGGGAACCTGCAACATGTCCGCTGAGGCGATGCTTGCGAACATCCAGGTCAATATCAAAGACAGGAAAGCAATTTTCATAGATCCTGAGCCGGACAAGCCGAAACCTAACAGGCTGTACCAGGTTGGGATGACATGTCGTTCGTCTTGAGCGCGTTTTCTAAGGCAGTTTCTCTTTCCAGCCAATGAAATCTATGCCCGCCGTGAGATTGTTATACAGATGATTGCGTCTAAGGGTGGCGGCAGCGACGTCCAAGAGCCTCACCCCTGCCGTCAAGTTGCCGTATATTTCATTATCCTCAATGACGGCTTCATCCACGTTAAATAGCCCCATACCGGCTTTCCTATTGTCAAAGACCGTGTTGTACAAGATTCGGGCCCTGTCGATCTTGGACAGTCTCATGCCGCCTTTCAGATTTCCATAAATATCGTTGTTTTCAATAACGACCTTGATATTGGTCTTTGCACCACCGATACCCCTCAAACCGATGCCCGCCCTCCTGTTATGAAAAAGGGTGTTATGACGAATGATCAGTGTCTCCTCGTGGGAATCCAGATTGATACCACCGATGCCGGCCCCATTTCTGAAACATGTGTTGTTTTCCAGGACCGGCCTGGCATATTCCCTCACTCCGATACCGGGTGCATCCGGGTCCTTATCGGTTGCGCCGGGAAACTGATTATCAAATACTTCGTTATCCACGATGAAGGCGGCGGAGTTGGGGCCGTTCGCTATGCCGGGGCCATGATTGTCATGGATCACGTTGTTTCGAATAACGGGTCTGGCCACTGTTTCAAGGGGTGGCCCCATGCCAATTCCCAAACCGGTGGACAATATGCCACCCCAGCTGCGATTCCCGGCCAGGATGTTGTTAAGCACTTCAGGCGAGCAACCACGAATTTCAATCAGGAAAAGATTCAATCCCGTGACATATTTGGGCATATTGATGATGGTGAATCCGTCGAGTCTCATCGGCAGAGTGGTGTCCTTGGCAAAGCTTACCAGGTATCCAGGGGCCTCGATCCCGGTTCCGTCAATGATGGTCCGGACGGCCCTTCGGAGGACCTTCTTGTTTTCAGGCCCATCCACCAGATCATTGCCGTCTGAGCCCACAAAGCTGACCAGATTGATGCCCTCCTTAATCTTGACACGCTCGTTGTAAGTGCCTGCTTTGACATAGACCGTATCGCCGACACCGGCTGCATCCACGGCTTCCCCAATGGTTGTGTAATCATCCGGGACCAAGAGATCGTTGGCCGAGGCTCTCCGGGGAGACGCAACCGTCATAATCAGAAGCACGCAACCGATCTTCAGTGGGAGGTTGAAAAACCTGAACATTCGGCTCATAATGAAAATTTTTAACACACTTGAGGCATTGCAGCAAAGACATTTTGTTTGTCTTGCTCCGTTTCCATAGCCCCGTTGCTAAAGACCTTCCTGCCGACACACTCACCATCGGACGGCTTTGTATCCCTTTCGGGCCTGTGCGGTGAGGCAAAAGGGTTCTCGTTTCTCAGCTGGAATTGACAAATGGCTTCTAAGCTAGTATTTTTGAAATACAAGGGAGGCGTAGACTGCGAACCCCTTAGGTCACGTCTGGAGTATTTGAATGGACAAGAACGGGCTGATTATCAATCTCGACAATGTCTCCTTCAATTATCCGGGAAGAGGTCGGGTCCTGGACCAGGTCAACCTGTCATTTTATGCAGGGAACCGGATGGGTTTGATGGGAGCCAACGGGAGCGGGAAAACCACCCTATTTCACATCATCATGGGGCTCTTGAAACCGTCTTCCGGCAGAATCGAGGTCTTCGGCAGGCCGGTAAGGGAGGAAAAGGACTTCAGAACTGTCCGTCAGAGAATCGGGTTGCTTTTCCAGGATTCCGACGACCAGTTGTTTTGCCCCACGGTCCTGGAGGATGTTGCTTTCGGGCCGTTGAATTTGGGCAAGTCGCAAGACGAAGCCAAGCGCATCGCCTTGGGAACATTGGAGGCATTGGGCCTGGCCGGGTTTGAAGAAAGGATTACCTATAAGCTGTCCGGGGGAGAAAAAAGGCTTGTTTCCCTGGCCACGGTCTTGGCCATGAAGCCGGAAGTACTACTGCTGGACGAGCCAAGCACAGGGCTGGATGACGCGACGGAAAAGCGACTTATTGATATTCTAAAGGACCTTGAGATTTCGTACATTCTGGTTTCCCACAACATGGAGTTCCTGGTGGAAACTACAGACTATATTCAGTGCATAACCAACGGGGTGATCTCTATGGATGACGAATGCATTCCCCACACCCACGTCCACACTCACAGGCATGGCAGATTGAGCCACCAACATAGTCGAACATAGCCGTCAGACGCCAACCAGTCTTTCCCTCACGGCCCTGGGACTTGCCACCTCTGAAGCGGGCGGCGGTCCTTAACCGGCCGGCCGGGCCATCCAA
>Ga0307426_1000941_pt1 | contig 19892 bp, 21 predicted proteins | sample SalMarWE160340MG_FD_202165 | JGI IMG/M metagenome (GOLD analysis project Ga0307426, IMG submission 202165) | Salt marsh sediment microbial communities from the Plum Island Ecosystem LTER, Massachusetts, United States - WE1603-40 | ecosystem: Environmental > Aquatic > Marine > Intertidal zone >...
AGAAACCCGGCAAGACCGCCGACCACGATCTGCCAGGCCGCCGCCCTCTTCCAGACGATGTACAGTCCCCCGAGGATCAGCAGGATCGCGCTGGTCTCTCCAAGGCTCCCGGGGATGTTGCCCAGAAACAGGTTCAGCCAGGGTGTTTGGACGCCCTTGCCCAGCTGCACCAGGGGTGTGGCCTGGCCGATGATGTCGGCGGCCGCAGCCTGGTAGCGGGCAAAGCCACCGGGAAACCCGACAAACGGATTTGCCCAGGAGGCGGTCAGGTGTCCGCCGAAGCTGATGTAGAGGAAAGCCCGGCCCACCATGGCGGGATTGAAAACGTTCTTTCCGAAGCCGCCGAAGGCCATCTTGCCGAACAGGATTCCCACCACCGCCCCCAGCGCTGCCATCCAGTAGGGGATGGTCGGGGGCAGGCACAGGGCCAGGATGAAGCAGCTGACGAAAACCGCGGAGCTAACCGATTCCTTGCGGCGCAGCAGGAATAGAAACTCGGTGAGAAATCCGACCACATTGACGATTGCCAGAATGACCAGAGCCCTCCAGCCGAAGAAGTATATCGAGGCGATGACGGCGGGGATCAAAGCATAGAGGACCCGCTTCATTGGAAGCTGCCAAAGAACCAGCTTCTGTTGCTTAGCTTCCGCCATTCGTGAAAACCTCCACTATTTAGTACGCCCCATTATTATTAATTATCCTATGCTTGGCAAGGGGAACCGGATCTGCTATATAGATGAGGTCTTATGATCGGTTTTCGCCTGCAGCTGAAGCGGCGCCCCGACGGCCGGCTGATGTTCACCATCCCCGTGGGGTACAAATTGCTGCTGCTGTTCATCGGGTTGCTAATCCTCATCTCCCTCATCGTCACCCGGGAGGAGGGCGGGGGAAGCATCTTCATCCGCGAAAATACGATCCCCCTGATCATCGGCCTGATCTCGCTTCTCGGCGCCGCCTACCACGAGCGCTGGATCTTCGACAAAGAGCAGGGCCAAATCATTCACCAGAACGGCCTGATCGCCCTCCACAGCAACAAAGTGTACAGGTTTTCTGATTTCGAACGGATCGAGGTGAGCCGGTTTGGAATGGTAGGAAAAAACGAGACCAAGAACTTGACCGGGAAAATGTCGCTCCGGCAGGTTTGGGCATTATCAATATTGGAAAAAACAGGGAAGATTCTCACAATCGAGACCTTCAGGCGCTCACAATTATCGCGTGCTGAAAGGGCGGCTAATACGATTTCGGATTACTGCGATTTAGCGCTGCGGATCTTTAAGGACACCTGAGTGAAATGCAGAGCCAACCTTCTGCTACCAGAATAGGAAGCTTCGGAACTTAATACTGTCCATTTGACCGGAACTGGGATCCCAACGAAGAACCTGGATCTGTCTTTGAAAGCGCTCGTGGGCTCCACCAATCAGATAGATTTCTCCATCAAGATTGACTGTTCCGATATCAGAAAATCCTCTCTCCAGCTGGGCGTATTGTTGCATTTTCAGATCCGCTTCAAAAGAAAGAACCTCTCTAAGTTTTTCCCCCTCCCAACCGCCGATCAGTAAAATCTTATTATTCATAACGACGGTGCTGCTACGAGCACGTCCGGACGGCAACCTGCCCGTGCTATCTATCGAACGGTCACTTGGATCCAGTGCTACTACTTCATCCAGATAGTTCCCGTGCACGTCCGAACCACCGAACACATAGATCTTGCCTGACAGAGACTCAGCGGTGATGTGTTCCCTTGGCGATGGAAGCCTTCCTACAAGCTCCACACTCCCGGTGTTGGGATCAATTCTGATTATCTCATCGAGTTGCTCGCCACCGTCCCAGCCTCCGAAGTAGTAGATCTGACCGTTCTCTGCCGCAGCGGCGCCGAAGCAACGACTGCTCGGCAATTCAGCAAACTTGTTTATTTTTCCGCTCTTCGATTCAAACATCAGGATATCATTGAAGCACCTTCGTCCATCGAAGCCTCCAATAATAAAGATGCGATCACCCAGTGCTACCGCTGCTGTTGCGAATCGAGGTGAGGGAAGCTCACCTATCTTGTGAATTCTCAGATCTTGAAGGTCCACCCTATATATCTCGTCATAGGTCTGACCTTGACGGTCCCTCCCGCCGAAGATATAGATCTCCCCTCTTGCCGCCTCCACGGTTACCCATTCTCTGGCAGTCCAGGGTTGAAACAGGACATACCGGGAAACCCACACGGTAGCCAACACTAAAACAGCCAACAGCGATGTATACACGGCGATTGTGCGTCGTCCCCGTCGTAGCTCGACATTCTTATCCGTACCCGGCATCGACAGGCTCCTTTCAACATATTTTTGAGTAACAAATTGAAAATCTTCCCACTGCAGCTTCGCCGATAGTTTCTGCGGACTGAGATTGCGCAGAGTGATATAAACTGCACCTGAGATCAATATCACGATAGCTATTGTCCATATCGACAGGATGAGATAATAGGACATACCGGAGATTGAGCTGAGGATTGCTGCATCATTTCTCGAATAATTGATAAAAAAACCGGCGATATCGTAAATAACATCGACGATGCAGAGCAAACCGATAAAATCTGTTACGTATGCAGAAAACCAGAACTCTTTGAAAAAAAGTGCAACGAGGAAAAGCCCGGCCACCATACCGTACGCCCATCCGAATGGCGTTCTTACAAACACAAGGGTATTTACCAGTATTAGTGTGCCTATTCCCAGGAAGAGCGAGCGTTTTGTAGGATAATGATAACTGGCAGCAATAAGTAACGAACCGAAGAAGGCGGTGCCGATATAGCCAGCAGAAAAGACAATACCGGGTATTCCCCCGTACAGCGATGTCAATCCGGTTCGATGGGAAACAACTTCGATCGCGTGTACTCCCCCACCCGTGATAACCGCCGCCAGGGCGTGAAAAATCTCGTGAAGGAGTACTACCAGAACTCGAAATGGCTTCACCAGAACTGTATTCCAAAACAGGATGAGAAAAATGGTTATTGCGCCATTTCGGACAAGCCACTGCTTGCGCGCCGTTAGCACGTCTCTTTCACCTCACCTAGATTGCAGGTCTCTCAGAGGGAATTTTTTCGAGCATTACCAGTTCCAGGCCATCGCTGGTCACTCTTTTCCCGCTTTGTTTATATCCGATCTTTTTATACAGAGCCAATGCCGGATGGTTCTTCTCGGCGGTCGAGACAATTATACGCTCAGCCTGCGGTTGGGCAACTTCAATATGGTATAGAAGCCTCGTGGCATAATTCCTTCCCATATGCCGTGGATGGACGACCAGTCTGCAGATCTCCAATTCCCTGCCGGCTAAACGCGTTGAAATCAAGCCTACGAGCTCATTTCCTAAATAGAGGCCTGTAAATTGCTCATTGCTTTGCCGGATAGTCTGCTGCGTGTCAAACAGAGGGGGTATGTTCGAGTAACCGATTATCTTCGCTTCACGGGCGTAGGAGAGTTTCTGCAAGGTGAGGATGTAAACGATCGAGGTCTCATCATTCAACTCGATCTTTTGGATCGTTGGATCTAATCGGGACATCCTTCGCTAAAACGATTCCATGCCAAACAAAGCATCCGGGCATGACGCAATTGTTGTGGTCCGTACTACCTCGAACTCTATATCTCCCGCCAGCGATGACAGGCTACGATGTGATCGGGTGCCGCTTCTTCCAGCTTCGGTTCCTTCTCCCGGCAAACATCCCTGGCATGCTCACAGCGTGGATGAAAACGGCAGGCCGCCGGCGGATCAACTGGATTCGGCACATCCCCGGTCAGGATGATTCTTTCCCTACCCGTGTCAGGGTCCGGGATCGGAATTGCCGAAAGCAAAGCCTTCGTATAGGGGTGGAGCGGCTTTTCGAATAATTCCTTGGTATCGCTCAGCTCGACGAGCTTTCCGAGATACATGACCGCTATTCGATTCGCCATGTATTTAACTACCAGGAGATGGTGGGTAACAAAAAGATAGGTGAGCTGAAATTCACTCTGGAGTTTCTTCAATAAATTGAGGATCTGCGCCTGAACCGAAACATCGAGAGCCGAAGTGGGCTCGTCCATGAGGATGAAGTTGGGATTGGTAGCCAGGGCACGGGCGATAGCCAGCCGCTGTCTCTGCCCGCCGGAAAATTCGTGGGGATAGCGTTTCAGGTGCCCTTCCCCCATCCCCACGACTCCGAGCAGGTCTAAAACCTTGGCTTCCACATCCCTCGATTTTATCAGTTTCTGGGCTACCAGCGGTTCGGCCACAATATCCTTGACCAACATGCGGGGATTGAGGGAGTTGGACGGGTCCTGGAAGACGATATTCACCTTTTGTCTCAACCGCCTGACGGCCCTGCCGCGCATATGAACGATGTCCATTTCCGGTAATCGCGACAGTGCTTCATGGCGCTTAGATGCGTTTTCAGAGTGCAGCATCTGCTCTACCTCACGAATCTTGTCCGGATGCTGATCGTAGTAGATCCGCCCAGACGTGGCACCGTGGAGCTTGAGAATCGTTTTCCCCATGGTGGTCTTGCCGCAGCCGGATTCTCCGACAAGGCCCAGGCATTCCCCTTTACGGATCTGGAGGTCCACGCCGTCTACCGCTTTGACATTGGCCACGGTTCGTCTGAACACCCCCCCTTTTACAGGGTAGTATTTGACCAGTTCGCGGATATCTAGCAATACGTCCTTCATTTATTACCGTCCGTATAGAGATAGCAGGCCACCCAGTGACCGGGTGAGTGTTCGATCAAGAGCGGTTTCTCCTGCGCACAGATATCCATTTTAGAAGGGCAGCGCGGGTTAAAGCGGCAGCCGCTGGGCGGATTGACCAAGCCGGGTACCGTACCGGGAATGGTGTTCAGCTGATCCGCCTGCTTGATCTTCGGTACAGAACGCAGCAGCCCTTGAGTGTAGGGGTGCAGGGGATTGTGGAAGATCTCCCGCACCTCGGCTGTTTCTGAAATATCTCCGGCGTACATCACCGAAGCCCGGTCGCAGATCTCAGCTACCAACCCCAGATCGTGAGTAATGAATAGCACCGAGGAAATCTTTGTCTGCTTCAACTGTTTGATCAGATCGACGATCTGAGCCTGGATGGTAACGTCGAGGTTCGAAGTAGGCTCATCTGCTATAAGCAGCACGGGGTGACAGGCCAGGGCGATGGCAATGACGATGCGTTGCTGCATACCCCCTGACAACTCGTGGGGGTAGCTGTCCACCACCCGGTCAGGATTGGGTACCCCCAGGCTGCGGAGAAGCTCGACCACGTGCCGTCGCACCGTTTTGGTCTCGCGCCGTTGGTAATAGCTGATAAAGGGAAATCGTTTCAGGAATTCCACCAGGAAACTCTTTTCCCGAAGCCGATCCCGGCGGCGGTTGAGCAGCACCTTCCTGTGCAATGATTTCCTGTCATTCTGGTTTTCAATTTCGTATAGCTCGTGATCTATGCGGTCGATCTCAGCCTCGTAGGAACGCAAAACCGCCAACTCTCTGCGGAATAATGCCCTCTGCATCGCCTTCCAGCCGCGGATCAAGAAAAACACACGTGCTGCAAGCTCCTTTTCCAGGTCCTGAATCGTTTCTTCGAGCATCTGAGCCCTTCTGTGAAAGTTAAAGCTCTCCCCAACCTGGAACCCGATGGACAATACGGGATTCAGGGAGGTGGAGGCTTCCTGGAAGATCATGGAAATGGAATCGCCGCGAAGGGAGGTCATGTAGGTCTCGCTGCGCTTGAGGATGTCTATCCCCCTGCTCCGGTCCTCAGCCCTGAAGAAGATCACCACCTTTCCGTCGACGATCTTGCCGGGTGTCTGGACGATGCGCATCATCGAACGTACGGTCACGCTCTTGCCGCAGCCGGACTCTCCCACCAGCCCGTAAGTTTCCCCTTCGTTGACGACAACGCTGACGCCGTTGAGTGCCTTAACCACTCCTTCAAAGGTGAAGAAATCCGTGTAGAGGTCTTGGGTTTCTATGAGTTTTTCCACCCTTACCTCCTCCGCATGCGTGGATCGAACACATCGCGCACCGCATCTCCCAGGAGATTCCAGCCAAGCACGAACAGCGCGATCGTGAAACCGGGGATAAAGACCAGATACCAGTATGCCAGGCGGTTCTCCGGCGGTCCCACAATGTAGTTACGGCAGGTTGCGACCATAGCCCCCCAGTCCGCGTAACCAGAGTCCGAGCCCAGGCCGAGGAAGCTCAGGGCGGCGGCTATGAGCACCGTGACACCCACGTTCATCGAGGCCACGATAATGGCCGAAAAGATCGAGTTGGGCAGCACATGTTTGAACAGAATCCTCAGGTGCGATGCCCCACTGGCCCGGGCGGCCAGTATGTAGTCCATGTTTCGGACAACGAGGATCTCGGAACGAACCACCCTTGTATAGGTGGGCCAATTCAAAATGATGAGAACGACGACTACCGATTTCAAGCCCCTCCCCAGTGCCACCACCAAGGCCATGGCCATGACGAGAATGGGAATAGCGTAGAAGATATCGGCGATGCGCATAACGATCTCATCCAAGATCCCACCGAAGTAGCCGGCAATGGAACCGAGGATAAGACCCACCAGTAAATTTGCCGCTACCACGGCGATGCCTATACGGAAGGCGTTCCGGGAGCCCCAGATCACCCCGTAGAGGATATCGTACTGGGAGGGCAGGGTACCCAACGGATTCTCCGCCGACGGTGGAGTTGGCTGGATCTGCCAGCCCTTGTGGGGCATGAGAAAGGGATTGTGCGGCCGCGGCGGCGGGGCCAGGATCGGCGCGAAGACAGCGAGAACGACGAAGAAAAGGATAATGACCACTCCTATAATTGTTAGAGGATTCTTGAACAACCGCTTCATGGAGAAGACGAACTCGTTCCACCCCGGATGCCCGGAGGGTCTCTTCGTTTTGATATCTGTAGTCAAAACTTCGCTGCTCATTCCATCCGTTCCTTTCTGTCAACCCAACCGGATACGAGGATCGATGGCGGCGTAGATCAGGTCCACGATCAGGTTCACTCCCACGAAGATCAGACCCAGGAAGAGAACGTTGAACATGATCGCCGGCACATCCAGTTGCAGAGCCGCCCGCGCCATCCACCAGCCGATTCCTTTTCGGACGAAGATCGTTTCGGTGATCACCATCCCCGCCATCAGGCCGGCGAATAGAACTCCGGATATCGTGATTACCGGCAAAAGGGCGTTGCGGCGGACATGGGTGTGGTATACGACCCGGCTCGGCGCCCCCTTTGCCAAGGCCGTGCGTACGTAGTCCTGCCCCAACGCTTCCAGCATGCTGGAGCGCATCAGGCGCATGATCAGCGCACTGTCCAGAATGATCAGATTGATCGTCGGAAGGGCGACGTGGTAAAGCGCATCAAGGAAAATATCCCAGCGCCAGTTGATTATGGCATCGATGGTGATAAGGCCGGTAACCCGATTCCAGCCCGCTGCGTTGATTACTTCACCGCCCTTGACGGACAGAATTCCCGGCGGAAAAATCCCCAGAAATCCATAGAAGAACATGAGCAGCAACAAGCCCAGCCAGAAGGTGGGCAGGCTATAGCCGACGATGGCCAGGATACGGATGGCGTGATCCGCTGGTTTGTCCTTCTTGACCGCCCCCGTAGTGCCGAGCCAAATTCCCACCAGGATTATCAAGGGCGTGGAGTAGAGTACCAGCTCCAGGGTGATAGGGAAGAACTTTTTAAATCCCTCGATTACAGGGGCCTCAGCGGTTGCGGAAAAACCCAGATCACCCCTAAAAATCCTCGCAAGCCAACGAAAGTACTGAACCGGGGCCGGGTCATTCAATCCGTATAGCTCGATCATGGCTTCGATCTGATCTGGGGGTATCTTTTCACTAGTTACATAGGCAGCCACTCGCATTCCGGGGGGAATCAGCATCAGCACGGAAAAGACGAGCAGGCTTACCCCGAAAAGCACCAGGATCATGAACAGCAGACGTCGGATGATATAATTGAGAAGACTCAACGTTTTTCTTCCTTGAGATTATAGAAGCCGGAGCGTGCGTAACAATGCATTATTTGGCGAGTTATTATGGGTGAAAGACCTTTTACCGTCAAGAGAAAAGAAGCCCCGGCCTGAGCCGGGGCTTCCTGAAGAGTGAGGATTCAACGGGTATCAGTATCCCTTGCTGAATTGCTTGAACATCACTGGGTCGTTCTGCATCGGGTGGAACACAAATCCCTGGACCCAATCCTTGAAATAGAAGTCATCTACCGGCTGGTAGAGCATGATGCCGATCACGTCCTCCAGCCAGAAGTCCTGTAACTTGTAATAGATGTCTTTCCGCTTGGCCGGGTCTGCTTCCTTTGCGCCCTCTTCGATCAGCCTGTCCACTTCGGGATTGTTATAACCGCAGCGGGAAGCAAACAAGCCTTGGGAGTGCTGGTATGGATACACGAAGTTGTGGGGATCAGGATAATCCGCGCCCCAGCCAATGTAGTACACGGGCATTGTTTTTTGACGCTGCATATCCACGTAGGTGGCCCACTCCACGCCGCGCACATTGATCCTGAACTTGGGATTCAGGCTCATGATGTTCTCAGCCATCATCTTTAAAGTCTGCTCCCGCACCTCATTGCCGGTGTTGAAGAGCATGTCGAACTCGAAGCCGTTCTGCCACACCCGGCCGCCCCAAGCGGCCTTGAGGTGCTCCTCCGCTTTCTTGAGGTCGAAAGAATAGCCCTTCAGTTGCTCGTTGAAGAACGGCAGACCCGCACAGATCGGGGTGACTGCAGGAATACCGTTGCCTTTGATGATCTCACGCAGCATCGTATCGAAGTCGAAGGCGTATGCAAAGCCCAGGCGCACGTTCTTGTCAGAGAAGAAATCCGGAGGGATGCCCATACCGTCGAGCTTGCCGGAACCTATGGCCGGATTGTCCGTCGAGGTGATCTTCATGTTGAAGTTGATTCCCTGGTTGGCCAATCTCGCGTTCTTCTCGTAGACCTTGAGACCCGGCTCCTTCCTCATCTCTTCGAAATACATCGGGTCCACACGACCCCGGTCAATGTCGCCCTGCAGGAGCATGAGCTTACGGGTCGACCACTCCTCGACAATCCGGTAGATGGCCCTGGCCATGGCCGGCTTGGGTCCCCAGTAGTCGTCGAAGCGCTCGAACACCACCTCGCTGCCCTTGTCCCAGCGCACCAACTTGTAGGGCCCGGTGCCGCTGGCTATCTCGTACAGGGGCTCCTTACCCTCTTCCGGACCGTTGACCCGGGCGATGTCGGCAGCTGTGCCGTTCCAGTCTCCGTGAGCTATGGCGAATTCCTTGTCGATGATAGAGCAGGCGTTGTAGGTCAGGATCGACAAGAAGGGGGCGAAGGGCTGGGCCAGGTTGAAGACCACCGAGTCACCTTGTACCTGAATGGCCTTGTCGAGCATCTCCATGGTCAGAACGATGTTGCCGTCGCCATCGCGCGAGCCATAGTTCCCGAATAAGGGCTCGAAGAGCATCCACATGGGCCCCCCGTCCGCGTCGATGACCAGGTGCCTCTTGAAGGAATAGGCCACCCCTTCCGGAGTCATCGTGTTCCCGCTGTGGAACTTGACTCCTTTGCGGATAGGAAAGCGATAGGTCTTGCCGCCGTTCGTGATCAGACCATTTGCAACGCTGGGAATCTGGGTAGCTAGCACAGGTTCCAAATCCTCCGTGGAGCCACCCTTGAAGTACAGCAGTGTCTCGTAGATGTTGTAAATGCAGCCGCCGGAGGCGTTGTCATAGGCCTTGGCCGGGTCGAGCGAATCGACCGTACCGTACGAGCACCAGATGAAGGTATCAGGATTCTTGATGACCTTCTCCTCCACCGTTTTCGCTGGTGCTACCGTTTCTTTGGGCTCCTCTTTGGGCTTCTCTCCCCCGCCACCGGCGAAAGCAGTTGCGGCGACGGCCAGCACCATAAGTAGAATCAGAATCTTTTTCATAGTTCCTCCTTTGAAAAAGATATTTTGGGTATGATATTGCAGCAACGCTGCACAGTCCCCTTCATCATCCACGGTTTTCTTTGTTTAGTCAAGAAAAAATCCGATATGGGTTTGTCCAACATTGACGCCAATCTCTCGTACAAATACAGTAGTATTGATCCAGATGAACGTTCTCCAACCGATTGCCGATATCCCGGCACAGACCTGCAGCAAGCTGAAGATCTTCTTCTGCGACATCGATGACACAATAACAGACGGAGGGCTGCTGACCTCCCGCTCCTTCAGCGCGCTCTGGCAGCTTCACGACGCGGGGATCGAGGTTGTACCGGTCACAGGGCGTCCGGCGGGCTGGTGCGACCACATCGCCCGCATGTGGCCGGTGGCAGCGGTGATCGGGGAAAACGGCGCCTTCACCTACAGCTACGACCGGCACAAACGGAAGATGCAGCGGTTGTCGCTCATTGATGAACGGGAGCGAAGGGAGGGGCGCGAGAAGCTCGAGCGGGTGCGGGAGCGGGTGCTGCGGGAGGTGCCGGCCAGCCGCATCGCCGCGGATCAGCAGTTTCGCATCACCGACCTGGCCGTCGATTTCTGCGAGGACGTGGTTCCGCCTCTGAGCAGGGAAGAGATCGACAGGATCTGCACGATCATAGAGCAGGAGGGAGCCACCTACAAGATCTCAAGCATTCACATCAACTGCTGGTACGGCAGCTTCGACAAGGTGAGTGGGGTAGGACGCTTCCTGACCGAGCGGGGGCAGGACCTTAACCGCGATACGGTCCAGGACAGCATCGCCTTCATCGGCGACTCCCCGAACGACGAGCCGATGTTTGCAGCCGTGCGGCATTCGATCGCCGTGGCCAACATCTGCACCTTCCTCGACCGTTTAAGCCACATGCCCACCTACATCACCGAGAAGCCCTCTGCAGAGGGATTCGCCGAGGCAGTGCAGACGATCTTGCAGAAAAGATGAGGTTGCCTGGAGAATCGACGCCCCGCAGAGCGCCGCCGCTCTCTCTCCTCCAACCCTACTCCTCCCAGTAGGTGGGATCGAGCTCTACGTCCTGGGCTATAGTCTGGAAGCCCAGTTCCTCGAAGAATCCGGCCAGCTGCAGCCCCGAGCCGCTCAGCTCGCCTCGCAGGCGGTGGTAGCCACGGTCCCTCGCCTCCATGATCAGGCGCCGCAGCAGCATCGAGCCCAGCCCCACACCCTGGTTGCGCTGAACCACGGCCAGTTGCTCCACCCGCAGGATGCGTCCCGGTACGAGGGGATCGGTCTGTTCGATGGCCCAGACAAACCCGGCGAAATCCTCCTCCGATGATTCCGCTACGTAAACCAGACTGCCTTCGGCTTCCAGCTCCGGAAGGCTCCTTCGGGATTCCCGGAATAAGTCCACAACCCGACCGGGATCCACCCCGGGAAATCTGGCGATAAAGGATCTTTCATCCAATTCCCGCAGCGCCTCCAGGTGGCGGGGCTGTAGCGGGACAATCGCGAAATCGCTTGCCAGAAGGTCCTCCAGACCGTCCTCCTGCTCCGGCTCCTCCTCCAATCGTTCCAGACCGGCCAGCTCGCGATTGTCGTTGTACCACTGCCAGACGACCCTGCGCAGCTCCCGCTCTTTGAAGTTGAACCAGAGCCGCTCGACCTCAGGGTTGGTCTTGAGGATGTCTTTAAACTTTCGAAAAACTCCCCGTCCGGAGGCCAGGGCATCCTTGAGCTGATCCCGCAGCAGCGGATTCCTCAGCCGGGCTACGAATTTCTCCATCATGAGAAAACCGTCAACGGGACGCCACTCGGGAATGGGGAGGAAGGGATCCTCCGCTTCCTCCGCAGTCTCATCATCCTCCTCGATCTCATCCTCCCGCAGCAACTCGCCGCTGTCCCGATGGACGTAGTACTCGTTCTGCTGATCCTCCATGGCGAAGATGATCCGCTCCACAAGATCGCTATTGAGAGTGAACTCCATGGTCTTTATCCTCGGATTTCCCCCGTTCCTCCCGCAGGCCGCGCCGACAGATCGTCCACGGCACGGCTGATCTGATCCAGCGCCACCAGATGGATCGCACCGCTCCTGCGCTCCTTGATCTCCACCTTACCCTCCCCCAGATGCTTGGCCCCGACCACGATCCGCAGGGGGATTCCAATCAGATCGGCGTCATTGAACTTCACCCCCGGTGAATCGCTGCGGTCGTCGTAGAGGGCTCGATCCCCCAGCTCCCGGTGCAGATCTTCCGCCGCTTTTTTCACGCTCAACGACTTGCCCACGCTCATGAGATACGCCTGGAACGGCGCCAGTGAATTGGGCCAGAGGATGCCCCGCTGGTCATGATTCGAGCGCACCACCGCATCCATCAGCCGACCCAGGCCGACTCCGTAGCAGCCCATGTGCGGATAGGTCGAAACCCCGCGCTCGTCCTGATAGGTCAGATTCATCGCCCGGGTGTAGTAATCCCCCAATTTGAAGATATGGCCGACTTCGAGGGCCTGGATTTCCCGCAACACCCCGCCGCACTGAAGACAGATCTTTTCATCCCGGGTCAGGGCGATATCAGTCACATCCGGGGTGTCGAAATCCCTTCCGAAATTTCCATTGAGCACATGATAGTCTACCTGGTTCGCCCCGAACACGAGGTTGTTGGACCTGGCCACCGCGTCATCCACCACAACCCGGACTCGTTTATCGACCTGGATGGGGGACAGATACCCCGGTACCAGTCCCATGGCGGCGAGCTCCTCATCGCCGGCCGGTCGATAGGCGGGATACTTCAGGTAGCCGGAGAGCTTCTCCAAACCCAACTCGTAGTCACCCCGCACCACGGCCATGATCAGACCTTGAGGAGTGTTGTAGACTAGACTCTTGGCGGTTCGTTCCTTGGGCACACCCAGAAACTCCGCCAGTTCGTCGATTGTGGTGCAGCCCGGGGTGTGGACCTTCTCCAGGTTCTGCTCCTCCTCACGGAGGTATCGTTTGCCCCCCACGGCGACCTCTTTGCTGGCACAGTACTGGCACTTGTCGCAGAGGATGATGGCGTGATCCGCCGAATCGGTGGGCATGAGGAACTCGTAGGATTTCTCCCCCCCTATATAACCGACCCCCGCCTCCCCGGCGAAGGTTTCGATCCCGCAGCGGTCGAAAACTCTCTTGTAGGCGGTAAAGGTCTTGGGGAAGAAGTTGTTGAGATCCTGGTAGGAGCGATGAAACGAGTAGGCGTCGTGCATGTAGATCTCCTTGGTGCGCACCAGCCCGTCCTTGGTCCGCTCCTCGTCCCGAAACTTGATCTGAAACTGGTAGAGAAACAGGGGCATCTCCCGGTAGGAGCTCAAGGCAACGCGCACCAGCTCAACGAAGGCCTCCTCGTGGGTGGGTGAGAGCACCAGCTCTTTCCCTTGGCGATCGTGGAAGCGAATCAGCTCAGCGATCCAGTTCAGCCTCCCGCTGCGCCGCCAGATGTCGGCGGGGGTGACCACGGGGACATAGATCTCCTGGCCACCCAAAGCCCCCATCTCCTCGGCAATAATCCGCTGGATATTCTGCAGTACCCGCATGCCCAGGGGCAGAAACGAGTACAATCCCTGACCCATCTGCCGTACAAAGCCCCCCCGGTGCAGGAGAGCGTAGCTGGGGGTACGGATCGACTGTGGAACTTCCCTGAGTGTCTTTCCAAGTATTTTGGTGTAGTACATCCTCGCTTTTCCACCCGTCCCTGTATTCTAAGTTTCAGCGGTTCCGCGGTCAAGGAAGGGTCTGCGGGCGAACGCCGTGAATATACCGAAACCGAATGCGCTGCGAAAGCTGTACAACTCCCTTGACAGCGCAACGGGGCTGTTACCATATTACAGCTATACCTAATTCCAAGATACGAGCAGGAGAGATCGATGAGCATTATTGAGTGGGTCGAAGCCCGGGAAATCCTCGACTCCCGAGGGAACCCGACCGTGGAGGTCGAGGTCCACCTGGAGAGCGGTTGTTTGGGCAGGGCCGCGGTACCCTCCGGAGCCTCCACCGGCGAGCACGAAGCGGTGGAGCTGAGAGACGGGGACAAGGGCCGCTATCTCGGCAGGGGCGTTTTGAAAGCTGTCGAGAACGTGAACAATGCTATCGCCGCCGAAGTCGTGGGTCTGGATGCCCTGAAGCAGGTGGATGTGGACCGGACCATGATCGCCAAGGACGGCACGGAGAACAAGGGGAAGCTGGGCGCCAATGCGATCCTGGGTGTTTCTCTGGCTACGGCCCGGGCTGCCGCAGAATACCTCGATCTGCCCCTGTTCAAATACCTGGGGACCTACCACGCCTCGGTGCTTCCGGTTCCCATGGCCAACATCATAAACGGGGGAGCCCACGCGGATAACTCGGTAGACTTCCAGGAGTTCATGGTCATGCCCGTCGGCGCCGCTTCCTTCAAAGAGGCGCTCAGGACCCTGTCGGAGATCTTTCACAACCTGAAAGCCGTGCTCAAGGGCAAGGGCTATTCCACGTCCGTGGGAGATGAGGGAGGCTTCGCCCCCAATTTGAAATCCAACGAGGAAGCCATCGAAGTCATTCTCCAGGCCCTGGATAAGGCAGGATACAAGGCGGGGGAGGATGTACTGATCGCTCTGGACCCGGCGGCATCCGAGTTCTACGACAAGTCGAAGAAGAAGTACGTGTTCAAGAAGTCGGACAAGCGTGAGCTCACCTCCGAACAGATGGTGGATTTCTGGGCAGAGTGGGCGGGGAAATACCCGATCATTTCCTTGGAAGACGCCATGGCCGAGGACGACTGGCAGGGCTGGAAGCTGCTGACCGACCGCCTGGGCGCCAAGTTCCAGCTGGTGGGGGATGACATCTTCGTTACCAACACATCACGATTGAAGCGGGGCATCGAGCAGGGGGTGGCCAACTCCATTCTCATCAAGGTCAATCAGATCGGAACCCTGACCGAGACCTATGAGGCGGTGGAGATGGCCAAACGTGCCGGTTATACGGCGGTGGTTTCCCACAGGAGCGGAGAAACAGCGGATGCCTTCATCGCGGATCTGGTGGTGGCCCTGGAGACCGGACAGATCAAGACCGGTTCCCTGTCCCGCTCCGACAGGCTGGCCAAGTACAACCAGCTCCTACGCATCGAAGAACATCTGGGTTCGACCGCCAGCTACCCGGGAAAGGATGCCTTCTACTCCATTCGCGGCTGATCCGGCTGTTTGCGGGGTAACGGTATCCGGTGGAGGCGCTGCTGACAAGGCGGCGCCTTTCCATCTGCTAAAACTGCCTAAAACTCGACAGTGAAGGAACGATACACCCCCTGAAAGGGGGTGTAGTGGCTGTCCACGCGGCGGACGATCGCTCCCGGCGGTCCGCGGTGCAGCCAGCGCTCAAGCAGCTGCAGTTGCTCCTCCCGGCCTTCCGCCACCACCTCCACCGTACCGTCCCACAGGTTTCGCACGTATCCGGCGAGACCCAAGCGACGTGCCTGGTGCACGGTTGAATAACGAAAGCCGATTCCCTGGACCATCCCCTCGACTCGGGAATGGAGGGTTTTACGGGAACTCGCACTGTCCGGATTCTTAGCTTTAGACATAACCCACAGCCGAACCGCAGCGGGATCGTCGGTTCACCGGCAGATGAACTTCTGCTCGGAACCTTAATGCATATCGCTCAGGGCAGTGGAAACCATCTGCTCCAGCTCGGAATAGTCGAAAGGTTTATACAGCACGGGAAAGGGGATTGGAAACTCCGGTTTGAGGAAACCGCTGGTGATGATGATCTTTGTATCGGTGCAGTATTCCTTGAGGAAGCGGATCCAGTAGTCTCCGCCCAGGATATCCATGCGATAATCGGACACGATGACGCCGACCGGATTGTCGAGGAGCTGTTTAATCGCCCCCACGCCGTCGGAGGCCACAACTACCTCGTGTCCCTTGTTCTGCAGATAGTCCCGCAGGGTCAAACGGATCGAATCCTCATCCTCTACGATCAGGACATAGTTCTTCTCATTCTGTTCCATGCCGACTTCCCTTTTCGCCTTGATGTTGCTACCATATATTACTTTTTGCCGCCGGGTCAACGGTAGATGAGTTTCAAGCTGGCTATAGAGGACTTCCGCTACCTGAAAAACCGCAACTATCCCGACAAAGCCGCGCTCAAGCTGGTCAGCGATCATCACAGGCTGAACGCCACCCAGAGGAACTGCCTGTTTCGAGCGGTATTTTCGGCCTCCGACAGCCGACAACGGAGAGCCAAGCTTGCCGCAGCCCAGGATGTGGAAGGACAGCTCCTGGGGGTGGATTGGTACAACGTGCTGATCACCGTGGAAAGCTACTTGAAGGGGTTCCCCGTATTCGTTTCCGACGATGGATTGGTTCGAGACTCTTCCGGAGTTCACGGCAGCTACAAAGCCGGGAAGATAACCGAGCGCGGTATCTCCGAAATCCTCTCGGTGCTCTCGGCGTTGAAGCCGGCAGGGATCGAGATTTTTCTCGATTCTCCGATCTCCCATTCCGGAGACATGGCCGAACAGTTGAGGCGAAGATTCTCCCCAGCAGCTTCGATGCCCCACCGGGTATCCGTGTATCCGTCGGCGGATTATCCCCTTAAATCCTTCGCCGGAATCGTTGCCACCTCCGATTCCAGCATCATCGACAGGCATCAGGTGCAGAAGGTCTTCGATCTGGCAAGATTCGTTATTGAGAGCCGTTTTCATGCCCGGATTCGCACGGTGGAGACGCTGATGGAGAACGGCCAGTGACGGCAAGCCTACTCTTCGGGCTGCTGCTCAACCACCCGCCGAATCAGGGGAAAGGGAAATCCCCGAGCCCTGAGCTTGCGCCTGAGTTTGGCCGGATCGGTTTCTCCCGAGCGTTTCAATTTTTCCAGTGCCCTGATTGCATTCTCCCGTTCCAGCTCGGGAGTAAGATACCGATTCATAGCCCCTTCTGCGATCTCCCGTGGAACCCCCTTACGCAGAAGACCGGCGATCAGAAGGGCCCGTCCCTCCGGCCGCTGCGCAGTTCGACTCCGTAGCCAGTTTTCGGCGAAACTGTTGTCGTCCAGATACTCTTCTCGCTTCAGGATTTGCAATACCTCCTCCACTTCTCGGGATTCAAATTTCCGTTTGAGCAGCTTCATCCGTAGAGAGAAGGTGGTGTGGGGCGCCCGGGCCAAAAGATCGAGAGCCTTCTCTCGGACCTGTCGAAGAAGCGAGCGGCGTTTTAGAAAATGAATCACGGCTCCTGAAAGCTCCAGGTCGGGCACCAGTTCCGCAGCGGATATGCCTGCTTCGCGCAGATCCGAGTCAGAGACAAAAAAACAGGAACCGTCGGAGAACTGGAGCTTGATGCGCTCCCCGGCGGTTCCTGTTCTATCAGCCTGTAAGAGCTTCAGATTATCGCTTGGAGAACTGGAATCTTCTTCTTGCACCCCTCTGCCCATACTTCTTGCGTTCGACCATACGGTTGTCCCGTGTCAGAAAACCATTCGCCCGCAGAGCCGGTCGATTGCTCGCGTCGTAGGCTACCAACGCCCTGGCGATTCCGTGCTTGCAGGCATCGGATTGACCCGCCGGTCCTCCGCCGGAAACCGTAATCAGGAAATCAAACCGGGAAAGGTTATCCGTAACCTCCAGCGGTCTCTTCATGTTCTGCGCCATAAGTTCCGTCGGATAGTACTCCTCAGGCGACTTTCCGTTTACGGTGACTTTTCCCTTTCCTTCCCGAAGGAAAACCCGGGCAACCGCGGTTTTTCTTCGTCCTGTCCCATAGGCTAGATTTTTAACCAAACTTCAACTCCTATAATTCCAACGTTTCCGGCTTCTGAGCCCCGTGAGGATGCTCCGCTCCGGCGTAGATCTTGACGTTTTTAAAGATCTTCCGTCCCATTTTCCCCCTGGGCAGCATCCCCTTGATTGCGTGCTCCAGGGCGAACGTCGGTTTGGTGATCATCAACTTGCCGAGCACCTCCGTCCTCAATCCACCGGGGTAGCCGGAATGACGGTAGTACACCTTCTGCTCGCGTTTGTTGCCGGTGATCTTGACTTTTTCCGCGTTCACCACCACCACATAATCCCCCGTTTCCATATGGGGCGAGTAGATCGGTTTGTGTTTTCCCCTCAGGACCGTGGTTATTCTGCTGGCCAGACGCCCCAGGGTTTGACCCTCCGCATCGACGAGCCACCATTTGCGTTCTACGTCCTTGGGTTTCACGAATATCGTTTTCATTGTTCCATTATCCTTTTAGAGGGGCAATACTTGCATAGTTTCAGGTACTTTGTCAATCCTGGTTCTGCTAAGGTTTTTCTCCTTCTTCGTGTTCTTCCTCTTCTTCTTCCTCCTCCTCCTCTTTCTTGCTCTCGATTTTATCCTTGATGTCCGCCACACCAACGAAGAAAGAGATCAGACCGATGAACACCGCAATCAGAGGAACGCCACCCTTGAGAAATTGAATCACGTCGGACCACCAGTTCAAAGACCAGGAGAAGGGAAGAACCGAGTACACGGCGAACAGGATCAGTAGAATACCTATCAAGAGCGCGATCATTTCAACCTCCAACAGACAAAGCTAATACAGAAAGATAATAAATTATCAGATTCTGTCAAGGCTCCGGAGGACAGAAAAAAGGACTTGATGTAAGGGGGAGTTTATATTAACCTTTCGCCGTACAACACCACAATATTAAGGAGTTTCCGATGAAGGTACGGATTGATCCTGATTTGTGCACGGGATGCGGACTGTGCTCCGACAGTGTTCCCGATGTCTTCAAGATGGGCGATGATATCGCCGAAGTGATTGCCGCGAATGTACCCGCCAATCTGGAAAGCGCAGTACAGGAAGCTGCCGATGATTGTCCGGCGGAGGCCATTCTGGTCGAATAGCTCGAACTTTCGCACAGGAAGACAGCAACAAGCCCGGTTTGCATCCGCACGACCGGGTTTTTTTGGGGGGTTCCGGTGGCTTGTTCGGGCACCCCATGATGATCAGATATCCCAAATTAATCGGGCGAACACTGCCAGTACCGGCGGCGGTCCATCTTGACAGGAGGCGTCTTTTTTAGTTCTTTTACTGTAAAGAACGTTGGTGCGAGTGGTTTGAAAATGGGGCCCATAGCTCAGTTGGTTAGAGCGGCGGACTCATAATCCGTTGGTCCGGGGTTCAAGTCCCTGTGGGCCCAAACTCCTGTGTGTTGACTAACCACCCGCCAAAATCAGTTTGATGGAGCTGGTTTCGAAGTATCTCCGAAATTCCTCGGGAAGGTCATTGTCGGTGATCAGGTAGTCGATGGAGGCGGCGTCGCAGTACTTAGCCAGGGCGATTTTCCCGAACTTCGACGAGTCGGTCAGGATAACCACTTCACTGGCCCTGGCGATGATCTCCTGATTCACCTCGGCCCGCATCATGTCCCGTCCGGTAAAGCCGTTCTCCACGGTGAACCCGTCGACGCCGATGAACACCTTGCTGAAGTTGATATTGGCAAGGCAAAGCTTGGCCAGATTGCCCACCAGGCTCTGGCTTTCCCTCTGGTAGATGCCTCCCAGGAGGATGACATTATTGGAGCTCGTAACCACCGCTTGCCTGGCGATGAAGGCGTTGCAGGTGGCGATTGTCAGATTGGCCACGCCCCCAACTTCCTTGGCCAGGAGAGCGTTGACCGAACCGGCCTCGATGAAGATCGTCTCACCCTCCTGAACCAGCTTCTTCGCTTCCCTGGCAATGCTCAGCTTCTTCTCATAGTTGATCGCCATCCGGTGGGAGATGTCATCGCTCTCGTCGATGAGCGCTCCGCCGTGCACCCGCCGCAGGAATCCCTGCTTCTCCAGGCCGGACAGATCCTGGCGGACCGTGGCCGGCGAGACCGACAGACGCTCGGACAATTCGTTTACCGAGGCCTGGCGCCCGCCGGATAGGATGGTCAGCAGCTGTCGTTGACGGGGGTTCATCTTTGCTCCAGTATCAACGCCGCGGCTCCGATCAGGCCGGAGTCACCTT
>Ga0307426_1000943_pt1 | contig 19888 bp, 15 predicted proteins | sample SalMarWE160340MG_FD_202165 | JGI IMG/M metagenome (GOLD analysis project Ga0307426, IMG submission 202165) | Salt marsh sediment microbial communities from the Plum Island Ecosystem LTER, Massachusetts, United States - WE1603-40 | ecosystem: Environmental > Aquatic > Marine > Intertidal zone >...
TGAACATACGTTTAATATCGCTGTCAATTCCAGTCCTGTTATTTATTTTTTTGCTCGGTGCGTGTGATAGCAACAACGACAGTAACGCCCAGGATGATCCAGGTGCTACGGGAGACGAGTGTCCTTGCTTTGCACTGGAAGACCTTGAGATATTGGCTATGCAATCAACGAATATAACGTGCTCAATTGAAGGGGTAAATTTATTGCTTACTTTTAACACTCAGGATATGGCTGAAATAGCTGCCGGATGCCTGCTCGATGGAGGATGTAGCTGCCAATCTCCATATATTTTTATGGGGGAGCGATGCCTATTTCAGAGGAAGAATACGGTCTATGTTTCCAAAACATGCTAAACGCGATGATAATGTTTAATAATAATGGGGTTAAGCTAGAAAGTTGTTTTATCTCCGGAAATTAATTAAATATCGAAATCGAGAATGTTGTCTCTGTTCCGCATTATCCTGTTAATATTCCAGGACAATATAATATCCCGTAAACCTCGGTCTTGGTTTGTACAGCTAATCATTTGATATAGTGAAATAAGGAGCGTCCCCGGGAGAACGGTTCTGAGCAGGCGTAAGAACCGGTCGCCGTCGGCTAAATGCAACATTGTTAATGTGCTACGGGAAAAAGATGCGTCCCCGGCAGAACGATTTCGAACAAGTGAGGAATCGGACGCCGATGGAAGAGTGCAACATTGTTAATGTGCTACGGGAAAAAGATGCGTCCCCGGCAGGATTCGAACCTGCGGCCTCAGGATTAGGAATCCTGCGCTCTATCCTACTGAGCTACGGGGACTGCTTTTGGTTTCTGAGTTTGTGCAGCTTATTAGAATCGCTCAGCCTGATTTTAATACGGGACAATAATCTACCTCAACCCGCGTAGCTCCGCAATATTAAGCTGCGTCGTGGCTTGTGATTTCTTGTGTGCTATATGGATAGGACGGAACAGGCGGTAAGCCTGCTCCGTCCGGGTAGATAATTTACTTTCTGTCTCTGTCGTAAATCCTCTTCCAGAATCTCCTGATCGGAATCAGAATCGGTATCAGCAGGTAAAGCGGGAAAGACATCGAAGCCGCGGCGGGCGCGATGGAGCATCCGTTGTTTTTGTCCCTGACTCTGATCACGACGACGTTGTTAAATGTTTGCGCCAGGGTTTCAACAAGCGCGTTTATGTTGTAGTCGCCTCTCTCGTCCGGCGCCCTGAACGTCACGACCACCAGCACCGTCTGCCCTTCGATAATATCGCCAAGCAGGCATTGGATGGAGGTATCGCAACTTCCCTGTGAGGGTACAACGTCCACCACTTCGAAATTGGCGAGATAGGATATTTGTAAAATCACCCCGAGGGCGTCCGCTTTCTGTACCGGAGTGAGAGAGCTCTGCCTCAGCTGCTTCAGGGCAGCTACCTGTGCTTCGCTTACGGAGATTTCATATTCGACGTCGAATGTATTTCCCCTTCCTACGCTCCTTTCGTCGTCGTTCGAGGTAATGTCGAGGTCAACTATCGGGTTGACCTCCGTCATGGCCGTGGATTCGACTTCTACAGGTCCGGGCTCCGCGGTCAGAGTGGCTACGTTATCAATTACCTCGGGCGCGTCTGTATATACGTCCGGGTCGGGTATCACGACGATCGTAATGGTGACCGTCTCGTCTACGGAGAGTGTGCCGATGTCGCACTCGACGGATACCGAGTCCGTGGACATGCACGTCGTATCGGGATCGTCGTCGTTAACGCTGACCAGCGTCACGTCAGGAGGCAGCGTGTCCGTCACCACAACGTTGGTCGCTGCTATGTCGCCCTGGTGATCAACGATGATTTGATATGTCAGCTCATCTCCCGCGACAACAGGATCGGGGGAGCCTGTCTTTACGAGATTAATCCCTTCCACTATCTGCGTATTCGTAAATGTGCATGTGACCGTTTCACCCGCGTCGGCGTCGACCATTGCGGTCCTTGTATCCACGTCCGTTACCGATCCCATATCGTCGCAAACTATATCCGACAACACGTATCCGGGCTTCGTCGCTTCTACCACCTCGTACATGTCGGGCGGAACGTTCACTTCGATATCGTCTCCGTCGTCCAGTGTGAATTCTTCGGAGTCTGGTATGTCCGACGTGAAGTCAAAGTCCATGCCGTCTGCAGGTACGGTTTCCTTCTCGATTATTATTGTGCTTGTGCCTGTATTTGTGAATGTGCAGTTAACGGTAGTGTCGTCCATGAGATCGATTTCTACTTGGTTATTATCGAGGTCCACCATAGCTGTGCTCCCGCCAGAGGCGATACACGAAATATCGGTGAGCTCGAAGCCGGATGCAGCATCTGTTTCAATAACGGTGTAAGTTCCTGCCGGTTGATCGATGAAAGGTTGAGTCTCGCCGTCATCGAGCATGAATGGAGAGTCATTTATTGTAAAATCGAAGTTCTGAAATCCCGATGGGTCTGTTTCTTTGGTTATATTGATTGTTCCAACAGCTAAAGAGTCATTCCCCCACATGAATACTCCCGCAATCAGAACTCCGAGAATCAAATAAAAAGACGTACTTATATATTTTGACATTATGTCCCCTCCTTTTTGGTGCGTTATTTGTTAATGACGCTTTATCCTCCTATTGTTAACAGCACCATTATATCACTCATTCTATAACTATTTGATATGCAATTCAAGGTATTTGTTTACATTTTATATATAAGGGCCGAGAATTCTTCAAATAATCCGAGCAATGAGCTTTCAGGCGTGCTCACTTTACAGCGTCGCTGTGAGTTGATACTATGATTCGATTGAGGAGGTCAAGACTATGTCTTTAACAAGAGTAAGTCCGAAGAAAACCAGGGCTCGTCGCGGCGAAGAGAAACGTAGACGGATCGGATGGATCGGCACAGGCGTTATGGGCGCGTCGATGTGCATGCATCTGGTTCAGAAGGGATACAAAGCCGTAGTTTATAACAGAACCAAAAGAAAAGCAAAACCGCTTCTCGACAAGGGGGCTGAATGGGCGAGGTCGCCGCGGGAAGTCGCGGAGAACGCCGACGTCGTGTTTACCATCGTCGGTTTCCCCGCCGACGTGAGGGAGGTCTATTTCGGCGAGGAGGGGATAATGAACGGCATACGAAAGGGAAGCGTGGTTATAGACATGACCACGACCGAGCCTGCAATTGCCGAGGAGATATATAAAAAGGCCAAGGAGAAAGGGGTGTCGGCGATAGACGCGCCCGTTTCCGGAGGAGACATAGGCGCAAAGAACGGCGCGCTCTCGATAATGGTCGGAGGGGATAAAAAGACGGTGGACAAGGTCATGCCGCTCTTCAAGCTCATGGGCAAGAACATAGTCTATCAGGGAGAGGCCGGGTTCGGTCAGCATACCAAGATGTGCAATCAGATAATGGCCGCCGCTCTGATGATAGGTATGTGCGAGACGCTGCTTTACGGATACAAGGCGGGGCTCGATCTCGATACGATGCTAAAGTCTGTGGGCAAGGGCGCGGCTGCCTCGTGGATGCTCGACAATCTGGCGCCGAGAGTCCTGAAAAGGGACTTCAGCCCCGGTTTCTATGTGGAGCATTTTATAAAGGACATGGGTATAGCGCTCAAGGAGGCCCAGAGAATGAACCTGTCATTGCCGGGTCTGTCTCTGGTGCATCAGCTGTACATCGCCACTAAGGCAGAGGGACACGGCAGGAAGGGGACCCAGGCTCTCCTGCTCGCGCTCGAGAGGATTTCCAACGCCAGGAGCTGAGCGTCTGAAAAAATTGGCGCATAGATATATAAAAACTGGTATATTATCGTGCAGGTTTTAAGTTGTTAAATCACGGAGTGAGGGTAGAAAAATATATGAAAAACATCTTCTTAGCTTTATTGCTTACAGTGTTGCCTGCCGGTTTTTACTCCTGCGCTACAGTCGAGCAGGATGTAGCCGGGCCTGCGGAGCCCGCCGATACGGACACGCTCGAAGACAGGTCGGAGCCTGCGTATCTGGACAAGGATTATAATCCCGAGGTCGAGGAAGAGATTGAGTCCGATATAAATCCGCTCGAAACTCAGGAAGATGAAGACGCTCCGCTCATTAAGTAGCGGCTCAGTGTATTATCAATACACAAGAGCGCATCAAGACTTATGCGTGTGGGTTTGCCGGATCGGGATTTACTCGGTCTGACCCGATTCTTTCGAATCTGGCTTTTTGGGCACTAACTTGACCTCGAATATCTTGGGCCACAGCTTTCCTGTGACGAAAAGCCTGTCCGAATCCGCACGGTAAGCTATGCCGTTTAACACATCCACTTTTCGTTTCCGCCGGTCTTCCTTGCTCAAAAGTCCGCTCATCTCGATCCATCCGGTGACGCGGCCCGTCTTTGAGTCTATTCTCGCGATCCTGTCTGTCCCCCAGACATTTGCGTATATCTCTCCCTTAACGAATTCGAGCTCGTTCAGCCTTTTGACCGGACCGCTCTCGTCATACACTTCCATCTCTCCGACTATTTCATAACTATCCGGGCTCAGAAAGTATAGCTTCGAGCTGCCGTCGCTCATTATCAGATTCCTTCCGTCATAGGTCAGTCCCCATCCCTCGGTGGGATACTCGAACGTGTCCTTTAGCTCGAACGTACGTTTGTCGTAAACGAACCCTTTCCGGGAGTTCCATGTGAGCTGAACGATTTTGTTCCCCGTTACCGCTATCCCCTCTCCGAAATATTTATTCGGGATGCTGTGGGATCTGATTATCTTCCCTGTTTCCAGATCGACTTCGCGCAGTGTGGAGTGGCCTTTTATTCCGGTGCTCTCGTATAACTTGTCGCCGTCGAACACAATGCCCTGAGTAAATGCGTTAACGTCGTGCGGGTAGGTATTCACTACCTCGTAACCGTATACGTGCGGGGATGTCTCCACTTCGGAGAGAACAACGGCGGTTTGTTCTCCCAGCACGACGTCGTCTTCGAGCATGGGAGAAATCGCGGCGATCACGATAAATGCGGATACCTTGTGAATATCCATCAATAAAATAATATCCTATAGCCCTCCTTTATCTTATCTTTTTTTTATATCACAGTTGATGATTTGTTATCAAGCTTTTCATTTATCGTTTGAGAAAAAAAGCTTATGATTTGACAGCTTCTTTTTGGTTGTATATTTTAGGTAAGCCTAAATATTATATTAGTACGCTAAAAATATATGTGTGTTTACCGGAATTAGATACGTGAACGGTATTTGGTGATCAGAAAGAGAAAAAAGATGCGCAAGGCGTTTGAGAACGTGCAAAAAAAATATTCAGTTCTGTTTAGTATCGGTTTCCGAGACAAACGATGGTCATTTTTCCTGCTTCTTACGGCGCTTTATTTTCTGGTCCTGCCGCCTGAAACCTATGCAGTCGGAGGAATATCGAACTCCAAGATAATTGTCCCGAACGCGGACCCCGTGCCGCGTAACCATGTCGAGATCGAGCCTTTTTTCGCCCTTGAGTTCGTGGACGACAGGGACAATTCGACAAGGTTCGGAGGAGGCGTCAGGCTCACTTTGGGGGCTTTCGAGAATCTGGAGGTAGGAGCCAATGTCAACTACCTTGATTATGAGGACGCGCAGGTCGTGCAGGCGGATACGAATTTCGGAGACATTGAAACAGGGCTTAAATACAGGTTTCTTGACGAGTCCGAGGGACAGCCTGTTTCTCTCGCCTATCAGGGCGGAATAACGATACCGACCGGAAGTGGGGCCAAATGGATATTCGAGCCGGGGGGACTTATTCTGACGAAAAATTTTACCGAGGCCGTTTCATTAGACGCCGATTTCGTGTTCGGAATAGTTGAGAACGATTCCTGGCTCCTGGTAACGGAGTCCGGGCTCGGATGGTTTTTTAAAGAGTGGTTTCAGGCCGTACTCGAAGGCGCTTACGCGTACGAGAATTCCGACGAAGAAGGGAATGTATCCATAATCAACTTCACCGCGGGTTTCACCGCGCAGGCGACCGACTGGCTTACCGTCATACTCGGCGTAACGCCTGATATATACGCGCATAATACTGATAAACAAATAGTGTTAACCGCCGCGTTCACATTCTTTTTCTAGTCCCGGAAGCGCCTTGACAGTACTCCGATGTGATAATAGAATATTTTTAGAAGTGGCTAAATTCTCTTTTAGGAGTAAATAAATGTATACAGAGTCTATCGAGGATTATTTAAAGGCCATATACGAAATACAGAAAGAAAAGGAAAAAGTATCAACGAACGCAATATCCGAGAAGCTCGGCGTCGCGCCCGCGTCGGTTACGAGCATGATGAAGAAGCTGTCCGAGAGAAAGCTTATCACGCATAAACGGTATCAGGGCGTAAAGCTGACTCACGCCGGACAGAAAATAGCGCTCGAAGTGATAAGGCATCACCGGCTTGTGGAGCTTTACCTCGCTGAAGCCCTAGGGGTTCCCTGGGACCGCGTACACGACGAAGCGGAAAAATGGGAGCACGTACTTTCAGAGGACCTGGAGGACAGAATGGACGCCGCGCTCGGTCATCCAACGAGAGACCCTCACGGCTCCCCGATTCCTACGAGGGACGGTGAGATTATAGAGCTCGATTCCATTCCCCTTACGGATTTGGCACCCGGACAGTCGGGCGTAGTGGCGGAAGTAAGCGACCACGATCCGAAGCTCCTCCGCTATGTCGGCAAGATGGGTCTCTATCCCAGCACGAGCGTAAAAGTACTTTCGGTCGAGCCTTTCAGCGGACCTATAACCGTGGAAGTCGGCGATGCGAGCCATGTGCTCGGTGCGGAAGCAGCTCGATACGTCCTTATAACGGAAGTGAAAGGCAAGACCGGGGAGGCGGCCTGAATGAACATTCTCAAACTCTTACTGGCGATATTTCTGGCTGCAGGATTTGCTTCCTGTTCTTCTGATGATGGAAACGGAGAGAAACAGAGCCAAACGGAAACAATAACCATAGTCGCCACCACGGGGATGATTACCGACATCACGGAGATCGTGGGCGGGGACCGTGTAACCGTATCCGGGCTCATGGGTCCGGGCGTCGATCCGCACCTCTATAAAGCGAGCGCCGGGGACGTGTCGCTGCTGTCGGGCGCGGACATGATTTTCTATAATGGTCTCCACCTCGAAGGCAAGATGTCCGAGATATTCGAGCAGATGAAGAAACGAGGTATTACGACCGTAGCCGTTACGGACGGAATAAACCGTGAAATTCTGGAGACTCCGCCCGCCTTCGAGGGCAACTACGATCCGCACGTGTGGTTCGACGTGACCATGTGGATGAGCGCAGTCGAGACGGTCAGGGACAGCCTCATTGAAAAGGATCCCGCGGGCGCGGATTACTACCGTTCCAACGCGGAGTCGTATTTGAAGCAGCTGTCAGAACTCAACGACTACGTCAAGAAGAGGGCGGGGGAAGTGCCTGAGGACAAGAGGGTTCTTATAACGGCTCACGACGCATTTAACTATTTCGGCAGGGCTTACGGTTTCACCGTAAAAGGACTTCAGGGTATAAGCACACAGTCCGAGGCGGGGACGCAGGATGTGCAGAGCCTGGCGGCGTTTATCGTGGAAAAGAACATCCCCGCGATCTTTGTTGAGTCCTCCGTCCCGCCCAAGTACATCGAGGCCGTGCAGGCGGCTGTCAAAGCTAAAGGATTCGACGTGAGTCTGGGCGGGGAGCTGTTTTCGGACGCGATGGGCAACCCCGGGACGCCCGAGGGCAGTTACATAGGGATGGTGCGACATAATATTGATACCATAGTAAACGCTCTCAAGAAGGGAGGTCAGTCCTGACTATGGCCGGGGATGATACAAGACAAAACGCTATAGAGGTCGAAGACCTTACAGTAGCTTACGGCGAGAAGCCCGTGCTTTGGGACGTCGATCTCACCGTTCCGTCCGGGGTGTTGATGTCGATAGTCGGTCCAAACGGCGCCGGTAAGACTACACTCATAAAAGCGATACTTAACCTCGTTAATACGGCTGCGGGGCAGGTGCTCATATACGGAAAGCCTTACCACAAGCAGCGCCGTCTCGTTGCTTACGTACCTCAGAGGGGCAGTGTGGACTGGGACTTTCCCACTAACGTAAGAGACGTGGTCATGATGGGACGGTACGGCGCGCTGGGATGGATAAAGCGGCCCGGCAAGGCTGAGCTTGACATGGCGCTCGGCGCCCTTGAAAAGGTGGGCATGAGAGATTATGCGGACAGGCAGATAAGCCAGCTCTCCGGCGGGCAGCAGCAGCGGGTATTCCTCGCGCGCGCGCTTGTTCAGGACGCGCAGGTCTACCTTATGGACGAGCCCTTTCAGGGAGTGGACGCGACTACGGAGAGAGCTATCGTAACACTGCTTCAGGACCTGCGAGCCTCGGGCAAAACTGTCGTAGTCGTGCATCACGACCTACAGACCGTGCCCGAATACTTTGACTGGACTACGCTCTTGAACGTCCGTCTCATAGCCAGCGGTCCCGTTGGCGATATATTTAACGACGAGAACCTCAGGCTCACATACGGAGGCCGCGTATCGTTCCTGAGAAGCGGTGAGCCTGATGAAACCGACAGGAAAGCGCGGATAGGAGGGGCCTGAAGTGGATTTGTACGGGCTCTTTTACGACCTGTTTTTCGATTATACGCTCAGGACGGTTGCTATGGGCTCCGCGGTTATAGGAATCGTCAGCGGAGCGCTCGGGTCATACGCGGTGCTCAGGAAACAGAGCCTTCTGGGCGACGCCATGTCTCACGCCGCTCTGCCCGGCATTGCGATTGCCTTTCTACTCACGGGAAGCAAAATGCCTCTTGTCATGATCATCGGCGCGGCCGTTGCGGGCTGGGTCGCGACCCTGTTTATCATGAGTATAGTGAGCTCCACGCGGGTGAAGTACGATACGGCGCTGGGCATGGTGCTTTCGGTTTTCTTCGGGTTCGGACTCGTGCTGTTGACTTTGATACAGAAAAGGCCAGACGCGACGCAGGCCGGTCTCGATAAATTCCTGTTCGGTCAGGCGGCGGCGCTTCTGGAAAGTGATGTAATAACTATGGGCGTTCTCGGTGCGGCGGCGATACTCCTCATGCTCGTCTTCTGGAAGGAATTCAAGCTCCTGTCGTTTGACTCCGACTTCGGTGCCACGCTGGGTTTTCCTATGAGAGCGCTCGACGTCTTGATGACGACGCTCATCGTAATTGCCATCGTAATAGGTCTTCAGACAGTCGGCGTAGTTCTAATGAGCGCTATGATCGTTGCTCCCGCCGCGGCCGCGCGGCAGTGGACCGACCGTCTGGGCGTCATGGTGCTTCTTTCGTCATTCTTCGGCGCTCTCGCCGGCATATCCGGAGCCGTGATGAGCGCGAGCGTTCAGCGCCTTCCGACCGGCCCCACGATTGTACTATCCGTAAGCCTCATAGTAATTTTCTCTCTCCTGCTGGCTCCGAGAAGAGGGCTGCTGTGGAACTGGATGCGTGAGAGACGCAGCAGAGGCAGGCTTCGCATCGAAGGAATTCTAGAGGATCTTTACTCCCTCGCACTTGAGCATAAAGACCCCACGCACGCGCATTCTACTTCAGTGCTCAGATTGATGAGCGCCGGAAAAGGCGGAGTGGAGAAGAGCCTGGCGATTCTGAGGGACAGAGGATTGGTAGAGCCTGTCGGGGCGGACGAGTGGGCGCTCACCAAAGAGGGGCTGGCTCGCGCGCAAAAAATAGCCCGGATGGGAGGGGGTGCGTCAGGTGGGCATTGAGCAGATAGAGATCCAGATGATAGCCGCTCTCGTAGCAGTTACTTGCGCGATCCCCGGTGTCTTTCTTGTGCTCCGGAGGATGGCAATGATGAGCGACGCGATTAGCCACGCCATCCTTCTCGGAATTGTGCTCGCGTTTTTTGTAGTGAGGGATATCTCCTCGCCGTTTCTGATTCTGGGGGCGGCGATAAGCGGAGTGCTTACGGTAAGCCTGGTGGAGCTGCTGGGTAAGACGAAGCTCGTGAAAGAGGACGCGTCTATCGGCCTGGTTTTCCCGCTTCTTTTCAGTATAGGCGTCATTCTGATTGCACGCTACGCCTGGAACATACACCTCGACGTCGACGCAGTCATCCTGGGAGAGCTTGCGTTCGCTCCGTTCGACCGTCTGGTGATAAGCGGCCATGACCTCGGTCCGAAATCGCTTTACGTCATGGGATCGATCCTCGCGCTCAATCTTATCTTTATCCTCATGTTCTATAAGGAGCTAAAGCTCGCGACGTTCGACGCCGGCCTCGCGGCGGCGCTCGGATTCTCACCCGGCCTCATCCACTACGGACTCATGGGACTCGTATCCGTGACGGCCGTAGGAGCGTTTGACGCCGTGGGCTCGATACTTGTCGTGGCGCTCATGATAGCACCGCCCGCCGCGGCCTATCTGCTCACGGACAAGCTGTCTAACATGATACTGTTAAGCGCGTTAATAGGGATAATCTCGGCGCTGACCGGGTTCTGGGGAGCGATTGCGATAGACGCCAATATAGCCGGTTCCATGGCTACCATGTCGGGAGTGATATTCCTGCTGGTCTTCCTTTTCGCCCCCGAGAGAGGGCTCGTTGCGATGGCCAGAAGGAGGTCGCGTCAGAGATGGGAATTCGCCGGCAGGGTCCTTGCCATACACCTGCTCCACCATGAAGGAACACCGGAAGAAGAGCGTGAATCCGGCATAAGTCATCTTGAGGAAACACTCAGGTGGAACCAAAGATTTACGATGCGTGTTATAGACTATGCCCGGAAAAAAGGTTTGATCTTTCTCGATAAAGACAGGGTCAAGCTGACGGAAACGGGAAGGGAATACGCGGGCAGGTCGGTAACGGAAGAATATATTCAGTAAACCTAATACTTAGTCCGGAAGTTTATTCTGTTTTTTCAGCAGCTGGATTATCAGGCAGAGTAAAAGAACGCCTTTCGCTCCGTCGTCATCTTCTTTGAGCGACTGGATGTAGTCCATGTTGTCCTTCACGGACTCGTCATCGGGAGCTATCTGCAGTGCGCTCCTCAGGACTTCAAGGGCCTCGTCGTACCACCCTTTTTCCGCAAGTGACAGCGCAAGCGCGTTATACCCCGGTATGAACTCCGGAGACATTGATATAACTTCACGGAACTTCGCGGCTGATTCGTCTATCCATCCGAAATCGAAATAGCAGTGTCCCATAGACAGGTGAGCCCAGGTATCCGTCGGGCAAATCTGGATGTGCCTGTTGAATTCGGCGAGCGCCTCCCGCGTCCATCCCATGTCGAAATAGCAAAGCCCGGTCTGGTAATGTATCTCGTCCTTTATGTAGTCCGTTTCCGTATCGGAATCGGCGCACTCGTGAAGATAGCGGAGCGCCTCCTCGTAAAGTCCCAGCGATCTGTACGTAAGGGCCATGTGCCATTTCGCCGCGACATACTCGGAGTCTATCGCCAGGGCCTCATTATAAGCGCTGATCGATTCGCCGTGCCTTCCCATCCTTGCGAGAGTAATGCCGAGTTGGGTCCATACATATGCGTCCTCGGGATTCAGGTCAACCGCTTTCCTGAAATAGAACACGGAGGCGTGGAACTCCTCCATCGCATCGTATGTCAGAGCGAATGAAAGGTAAACGTCCGGGTTTCGGGGTGCAATTTTAACGGCTTTGGTAAGCTCTTTAATCGCGTCCTCGAACCTTCCGGCTTCTTTAAAATCGTCGGCTTTATTTAAAAGCCTGTCAAGTCTTCCCATTATTCCTTCCGGCTGTTTAAAGCCGATTATTTGGTTAAAGAATATTTGCTGTGAGGGGAGTTGTCAACATCAGAAACTTAAATTAATCATTTTAAGTTTGACGCCGTAGCCGTGCCTGAAAATTCAGTATTTAGGAATGAGAAATTTGTAAACAAAACCGGGGGATTGTATCTAATGTCTCTTTCTTTACTTGAGAGTGAGTATAACGACCCCGAGAACACTGGTTTGATAATGTTGGTGATATAATGCAATAGATAACCATCAAATAAACTCCGCTCACTGCGTAAATGCCCTTGTGAGACCCTTCCGTAGTCCTCAATTTCCGCTAATACTTGGAGAGAGCGGGAATAAATTATGTGTCCGCGTGTAGTATCTCGCAGAATCTGGTCATTCTGACATATCACTCTTACGGCAGAACCCGGTCCGTGCCCAATATTGCCACTCCAGAGTAAAGCAATTAGACTCTCACTTGTAATATGAACGAGACTGTACAGGTTGCACTCCCCATCCCGGGGGAAGAATACTATCACTACAACGTTCCTGCGGACTTGAGGGGAGGGGTCTCTTTCGGTAAACGCGTGCTCGTCCCTTTCCGAAACAGGAGGTCCATAGGGTTCGTCGTGGGATCGGATGAACCGCCGCCCGATATCAAGCTCAGAGACATACTGGACGTGATCGACGAGGATCCTTTATTCGATGAGCGGAGGCTCGAGTTCCTGAAGTGGATAGCCGGTTACTATATGAGCTCACTTGGAATCGTGCTCAAGGCCGCCCATCCCGGGGGCCTGGGCGTCAGCCTCAAGCGCGTCGTAAAGATAACGCGCGGCGGCGAAAACTCCATACTCAATGAAAGGCTCACCGATCATGAGGCCCTGGTGCTAAATACCATTCTCAACGCTGGCGAGATTACGTCTCAGAAGCTCGAGAACCTGATCGAGAACACCTCGAATGAGCTTCTTAACTCCTTCAGGAGGAGAGGTCTCGTGGAATTCGGGTATCAGCTGAAGTCTGATCCTAGGGTTAAGACGGAAAAGATAATAACCGCCGTAAAGGGCGTGAGCACTGAGCATCCTTCCATTAAGAGAAAACAAGCCAAGGCGGAGATACTGGATTTCGTCCTTAGTCACGGAAGGGTGCCGCTCGACGATCTGAAAGAGATATTCGGCAACGTCGGTCAGCACGTGAAGTGGCTCGAGCAGAACGGATTTGTCGGTGTCGAGTTCGAGGAAGTTACCAGGGATCCGTTCGAGGGCGTCGATATCAAGGAAGATACACCCCCTGCGCTCACTATAGACCAGGAGATTGCGTATAAAAAAATAACAGAAGCCGTCGGCAAGGGTTCCTACGCGCCTTTTCTTCTTCACGGAGTTACGGGGAGCGGCAAAACGGAGGTTTATCTGCGGTCAATAAATGACATGCTTAAGATGGGAAAGCAGGCCGTGGTGCTCGTTCCGGAGATCTCTCTCACTCCTCTTCTGGTCAAACGGTTCAGGGCGAGGTTCGGACGGTACGTAGCGGTTATACACAGTGCGCTTTCGGACGGGGAGAGGTTCGACGCGTGGCGGATGGCCAGCCGCGGGGAGGTAAAAGTAGTCATAGGCGCGCGCTCGGCCATTTTCGCGCCGCTTACTAATATCGGTATGATAATCGTCGACGAGGAGCACGAGACCTCATACAAACAGGACGAAGCTCCCGCGTATAACGCAAGGGACCTGGCCCTAGTGCTCGGAAAAATGACAGGCTCGGTCGTAATACTCGGGTCCGCCACGCCGTCCGTCGAATCCTACTACAATGCGCTCAGGCACAGATTCGGATACCTGTCGCTTCCGCTCAGAGTGGAGGACCGCTCACTCCCCGAAGTAAAGGTCGCGGACATGAGGAACGAAGGCGGGGCGGTCTTCTCCGACAGTCTCAAGCGCGCATTGAGGGAGAATTTCGAAGAAGGCAGGCAGACTATCCTCTTTCTCAACAGGCGCGGGTTTTCGACAATGATTATATGCTCCGCCTGCGGAGAGATTTTGAAGTGCCCCAACTGCAGCGTATCGCTCACCTACCATGCGAGACAGGAACAGATCAGGTGTCACCTCTGCGGCCTCGCAGAAAAACTGTCCTCCAGATGCTCCGCATGCGGAGAGTCGGTGAGGGGACTGGGCATAGGTACTCAGAAGGTCGAAGACGAGATTTCGGCTCTCCTGCCGCGGGCAAGGGTCGCGAGAATGGACAGAGACACGGTTGCCGGGAAGACGAAACTCCTTAAATTGTACAAGCGGCTCGAAGAGGGGCAGATCGACGTCCTCATCGGCACACAGATGGTTGCCAAGGGACACGATCTTCCGGGAGTAACGCTCGTGGGAGTCGTGTCCGCCGATATATCTCTCGGAATACCCGACTTCCGCTCGGGTGAGAGGACGTTTCAGCTCGTAACCCAGGTAGCGGGCAGGGCAGGCAGGGGAGAGGGCAAGGGCAGAGTGATAGTCCAGACGTTCAATCCCGACCATCCCAGCATCGGGTATGCGGTCCGTCAGGACAGTAAGGGATTTTTGGAGGAGGAGGTCAAGCTCAGGGAAGAGCTTGGGTATCCCCCGTTCACGCGTCTCGTGAATCTGAGATTCACTGGCAGGCTCGAGGACGAGACGGGTCATGTAGCTGGAAAAGCCGGAGAGATTGCACGAAAGATGATGACCAGTCTCAAGCCCGGCGCGCTTGAAGTTATCGGGCCCTCGCCGTGCCCTGTCAGCAAGATAAGAAACCGCTTCAGGCATCAAATGCTCCTAACATCCGAAAACGCGGGAGTGCTTCACTCCTTTACTAAACAGCTTTTGAGGGTGGTGTCCGGGGAGTCCGGACAGGTCAGGGTGTCGGTCGACGTAGATCCGTATAATTTCAGCTAAAGCGGTTATGTTCGTGCTGCGAATTAATGTCCGGGTATATATGGTATATATGTTAGCTCGTGCGCGCGCCAATAAGGCGGCGAGTTCAGCGCCGGGTATAAACACGCGAGCGTCTTTCTGGTAAAATCTGGGAAGCGGGTTGGTTATTGTGTAATGGGAGTTTATAATTGAAATATTGAGGCTCAGCCATGGCGACGAAGCAGCAGAAAAAAGGCAGAGGAAGGCGGAAAGAGCCCGAAGTCGATCTCAGCGACATCGGTAAGGCGGGCGAGCATTTCATCGTCGGCGCGACCGAGTTTGTTCTCGGCACGGGGTTCGCCATAAAAGGCGTGAAGGAGCTTCTGGAAAAGGAAGAGGGCCGCAAGTTTATCTGCGAGCTGCCGTTTAAGACCGTCGACAAGGGATTTGAAATCATCAAAAAAGTCGGCGAGCAGGTAAGAGAGCGCGGTAAAAGGTCGGCTCAAAAGGGGGCAAGCAGAACACGAAGCAGGAAAATTAACGTTGAGTAGAGTTTTACCCGATCCGGAAGCCGCCCGGACCTCTTTGGAACGCTACAAAGACGCCTATCGGAAAATAAGCTCCGATCAAAAGCGTATACTGGATCTCCTCAGCTCGTACAGCTCCTTTCTCATCAGGGTTATTCTAAAAGACCCCGAAGTACTTGATTACCTGAACGCTCCGAATATTCTGAAACAGAAGAAACCACTCTCTCGATTTATCGATGAAGCGGAAGGACTTCGGCTAAACTCCGAAGACGCTTCCGAATTCGAATCTCAAATCAGACGCTACAAATACAGGGAGTTCGCGCGGATCCTCTACCGGGATATAGTGGGAGCCTGCACTTTCCCGGAAACAATGGAAGAGTTATCCGATCTTGCCAGCGGCATCGTGGAATGCGTTATCAAGTATCACCGGGCGGACATGGACATCGGAGGCTATGGAGAGTTCGTCGTCCTCGCGATGGGGAAGTTCGGGGGCAGGGAGCTCAATCTAAGCTCCGACATAGACATCATATACATTTACCGCGAAGGTCCCGATCCGGACCCGTTCTTCAAGCTCGCTGAGAAAGTCACCAATACGTTGAGCGCACTGACTGAAGACGGCTTCCTGTACAGGGTGGATCTGGCTCTAAGGCCCGGAGGCGGCAAGAGCCCGATAGCGGTCCCTCTTGAAGGATCGATAGAGCATTACTTTTACTGGGGCGACACCTGGGAGAGAGCGGCAATGATAAAGGCCAGACCGGTGGCAGGCGACGTCTCGCTCGGCGATGAGTTCATAAAAGAGATTGAGTCGTTCGTATATAAAAAATTCCTGGACTATACGTCGATAGAAAACCTGAAGGACATGAAAACCAAGCTCGACAGGCTCGAGAAGAAGAGGGACGTCAAGCTCGGTAAAGGGGGTATAAGAGAGATCGAGTTTTTCATCCAGGCGCTCCAGCTCGTAAACGGCGGGGAGATAAAATCCATCAGGGAATCAAACGCCCTCCGCGCGCTCGAGAAACTCAAGAAGAACAGAATTATAGAAAGCGAGGTTTACGACTCGCTCACCGATTCTTACATCTTCTTGAGAAAGGCTGAACATTATATCCAGATAGTGGATGAAAGACACACACACAGGATACCGCGCTTACCGGAAGAGATTGACAAGCTTGCCAAGAGGATGGGGCTTAATGGCAGGCAGGAATTCGAGGAGGAATACGAACGCGTAACATCTGGTGTTTCCGATCTCTTCAGAAGCCTGTTCCACGAGCCGTCCCGGCGCACCGAAGAGGTCGGGAAGGAATTCTGGAAGGTCGCGGATTTCCTGACCGACGGGAATGTAGACGAAGAAGAGGCGCTTGAAAACTTGACCAGGCTCGGATTCAGGAGCCCGGGAACGGCGGTTGATCTTTTCTCAAAGCTGCTGGACCCTAGGCGGGGAGGTCTCACTGAACAGGGCAGACTGACCACCAAAAGAGTCATACCGGCGTTTCTGGCCAGTATCCTGAAATCGCCCAACCCGGACGGAGCCATGGTAAACCTCGAGCGGTTCATATCGGGCATAGGGTGGAGAACCTCCATATACTCCGTCCTCTATGAGAACCCCGATATCATAGAGCTTCTTTCTAAGCTCTTTTCGACAAGCGGATACCTGTCGAATTTTCTCATTCGTCATCCGGAATATCTGGATGTTATAACACTCAGGGACGTAAGGGCGGAGTACGGCTCCAAGGAAGAGATGCTGGAGCAGCTAGACACGGGCCTGGCGGAGTCGGATGATTATGGCGACAAGCTGGACGTCATAAGAAGATTCAAGCACGTCGAGACGCTTAAAATCTGCCTACGCGACTTAAACGGCGAGGTAGATCCTTTCTACGTCGGAAAGTACCTTTCTCTCGTAGCCGAGGCCGCTCTTGAAGCCGCGATCAAGCTCGCGTGGAAAGTCGTGGGGGGGGAGGACAAGACGAAGCAAAAGGAGCCCCGGATTCTGGTGCTCGGCATGGGAAAACTTGGGGGAGAGGAGCTTAGTTACAATTCCGACCTTGACATTATTTTCATTTACGACGGCGAGGAAGAGGAGCACGAATTTTTCTCGAGGCTCGGTCAGAAGGTTATCTCCGTCCTTTCCGTGCCGACCGGTGAGGGACTCGCATACAAGATAGACATGGGGCTAAGGCCGTCCGGACGCTCGGGCGCGCTCGTTACATCGCTCAAGTCCTTCAGGAAGTACCACCGCGAGAGCGCTCAGGTATGGGAGAGACAGGCGCTCATAAGAGCAAAGCCGGCCGCGGGAGACGGGAAGCTGGCAAAGAAAGTAATGAAATCCGTCGAGCAATACGTCTACGGGAAGCCGGCTCCACCGGGTTTTCACGAGGATATAAGGCATCTGCGCTCGCGCATGGAGAAGGAGCTTGCGAAAGAAAGCGCAAAGAAGCTTAATATCAAGACCGGACGGGGCGGGATTGTTGATATCGAATTTTTAATCCAGATGCTTCAGTTAAGATACGGACCCGAACATAAGGAAGTAAGAGAGCAAAACACTCTCAGAGCGCTTACTGGACTGAGAGATGCGGGTCTTGTACAGGAAAATGAGTTCGAGGTCCTTGAAGACGGTCTATTCTTCCTTAAACGCATGGAAAACCTGCTCAGGCTCCTGCACGACAGATCTATAAACGAGCTTTACGAGAGCGACTTCGAGAAGTTGGCGGCGGAGGTGGATGAAACGCCGGACGGCAAAGCACTGAAGGATGAATACGTTGCCAAAACGGAGAAGATAAGGAAGATTTACGATAAATATTTCTCATAATCGGGTACACTGCTCATCTGCCGACCGGAGGTAGGCTTTCCATGACTCAATTCAAAAGCTGCATTTTTATAATGGCCGACGGGGCGAGGGCGGACGTATTTTCCGAGCTTCTCGACAAAGGCGATCTGCCAAACATATCGAAATACGTAGTGGAAAAAGGCTGCTTCAAGGAAGCGGTTTCAGTTTTTCCTTCCACAACGGGTCCGGCTTACACTCCGTATATTCTCGGCAAATACCCGGGCAGGTGCAACTTCCCGGGGATCAGGTGGTTCGACAGAAGTATGTACCCCGACAGAAACAAGCTCTTTTCCTTTCACAGGTTCAGGAGCTACATCGGGCTTGAGACGTATTTCATGAATAGCGACGTATCGAAAGACAACACTACGCTCTTCGAGATATTCCCCAGGAGCGGCAACATACTGAATGAGCTTTCCCGAGGAGTCAGCTTCCGAAACGACAAGACGAGGTTTTCTAAGCTCTACTACAAGGTAAAGAGCCACTTTACGGACAAGACGGACGAGGTCGATCTGGTTGCCCAAAGGCTCTTGCTCAAATCATTGAAGGATATGCACGATTTCACATTCGTCGTCTTTCTCGGCATCGACACGTACTCCCATGTGAACCATCCTTTCCACAGAAAGGTCATCGATTCCTACAAGCTGATTGACAATACGGTAGGTCTGGCCGCCGCTCGTCTTGAAGAAGAAGGCAGGCTGGACGATACTCTTTTCGTGCTCGTGAGCGACCACGGACTCACGCAGACCCATTCTCATTTTGACTCCGTGGAGTTTATGAAGGGGAGGGGGTACAAGACCTTTTACTATCCTTATGTATTCGACCATTTTACCGACGCCGACGCGGCGAGTATGGTTTCCGGAAACGCGATGACCAATATATACGTAAAAAGTCCCGAAGGGTGGGGTAGAAAATCCACGTTCGAAGAGCTCGGAGCGCTCGCGGACAGTTTTCTCGAAAGGCCGGAAGTAGACATAGTCTCCGGTCTGGACGTGGAGGGGAGGGCCAGAATAAAAAGTGTGAGAGGCGAGGCCGCGGCATGGCTCGACGACGAGGGTTATCTGAATTACGACAGGATTTCGGGAGACCCGTTCGGCTACAACGGCATGCCCGGAAGAATGAGCCTTGAAGAGGCTATAGCCGAGAGCTACGGGACTAACTATCCGGACGCTTTGCTCCAGCTTGTCCAGCTTCACGAAGCGCCCCGCGCCGGGGATCTCGTCTTGAGCGCCAGCCCCGGCTATGACTTAAGAGCCAGATACGAAAACCCCGAGCACTGCTCGTCTCACGGAGCGCTTTTCAGGGAGCATATGATGGTGCCGCTCGCTATAAGCGCTAAAACAGATGAGGAATTTATCAGGACAGTCGATATATACCCTACCATTCTGAAGCTTCTCGGATACCCCGTCCCCGAAGGCGCGGACGGAAAAAGCCTCGTCGACTGAGTGATTGTCCGAATGACACTTTATGAAAAAGCGGCTCTCGCCACGGATTCGGTAAGAAAAAGGGCGAGCGCGCCCCAGAGAAAGTAACGCCACATTTCCTTGAATACCCTGACCATCTTTCTTCCCGTTTTCCCGCCGTCCGTGCTTTCAATTGAAATCTTCTCGAGATTCGACTCCCGCGGGTCGACGTTCACTGCGAATTTGTATAGCTCTGTCCCGTTGACGTTCACGGCATACATACCGGCAACGCCGGTATCTGCAAGAACGGGACTTGCGGGATCGATTTTTAAGATGGAGCCGTTCGGGTCTGAAACTTCCACTCCGCGCGTTCCGCCTGGTACATCGAGGGAAACGGAGTCCCCGACGGTGAAATTCCTGATCTTTACGTTTGAGTATCCGGAGCCGTCGATAAAGGTCTTTACCACCGGGAGGAATACGGGCGTTATGGGAAAGTCGCTCCAGCTCGCGTCTGCCGTGGTCGTAAAGAGGAAGACACTCCCCCGTCCTATGCTCCTCGCGGCTAGAAACGGCTTCCCGCCGCCCAGAGTCAAAAAC
>Ga0307426_1000944_pt1 | contig 19859 bp, 18 predicted proteins | sample SalMarWE160340MG_FD_202165 | JGI IMG/M metagenome (GOLD analysis project Ga0307426, IMG submission 202165) | Salt marsh sediment microbial communities from the Plum Island Ecosystem LTER, Massachusetts, United States - WE1603-40 | ecosystem: Environmental > Aquatic > Marine > Intertidal zone >...
CGGTGGTCAAATCTGTTTTGGTGATCGCTTCAGGTAAATACGCGATCCGTTTATCACGAAAGCACCAAAGTTCTAAAACGCGCAAACATAAAACTGCTGGATTTTCTTGGTTTGACCGGTTTCGGTCATTGATTATTGTGATTTGGGAATTACATGCCCTGTTAAATCGTCTTGTACGGATTTGCGAAGTAAATGGACAATGTAATCTTCATAACGAAGACGGTCACGCAATTAGCGTATTATTTAACAGGTAAATTATTTGGTGCTCGAAATTTGGGATTTATCCTTCCTACCTTCTCATCTCCTCCACTTTTCATCTTCTCACCCTCTCACCTTCTCGACTTCTCACCTTCCCAGCTTCCCAACTTCCCGGCTTCCCAGCTTCTCACCCTCCCAGCCTCCGACCTTCCCAACTTCCCACCTTCCCCGCTTCCCCACTTCCATCTTCTGCCCTGACACCCCTGGCCCAGACCTAACTTTGTATGAATTTTGAAGATAAGACTTTATTGGGATCTCCTGCAGCTAAAAGAAAATATCCCTCTTGTCGCACTCTCCAAGGCGTAGGCTACGAGCCGGAGGCCAGGGCGGGCTGAAACCTTCTTTTGAGCCTTTACATCTTGTAAAAAATGCCGACACCGCCAAGGCGGCGCATCCTGCGTCATCCCTCGCCAGATGACTGAATTATTAAATAATCCAAATTCTTACACCCACTTTCCTGTATTTATTTTCTGGCATATCCCTTGCTTTATGGTTGTTAGAAAAGATGAACGGCCAATTATAGGGAGGTAAAATCATGTTAGTAAGCAATTGGATGAGCAAAAATGTGATCACCGTCGAGGTGGATGATTCCATGCATAATGCGATGAAACTGATGAAGGAAAACGGTATTCGTATGCTGCCGGTGTTGAAGAAAGGAAAACTTGTCGGAGTCCTTACGGATAGAGATTTGAAAAGAGCCTCCGCTTCCGATGCAACGACGCTGGATGTTCATGAACTCCTATACCTGATTTCAAAGATCAAGGTTCAAGACATCATGACCAAAAACCCCATTACGGTGCCGCACAATTTTACGATTGAAGAAACCGCCGAGGTACTGCTTGAAAATAAAATATCCGGGGTGCCCGTTGTGGACCAGAACGGTGGACTTGTCGGAATCATCACCCAGACGGATTTGTTCCGGGTTCTCATATCACTGACCGGTGTGGGTAAGGGCGGCATTCAGTTTGCTTTTCAACTCGAAGACCGGCCGGGTTCCATCAAGGAGGTGGGGGATGTCATTCGGAAATACGGCGGGCGTATGGTAAGCATCCTCTCATCTTATGACAAAGTCCCGGACGGGTACCGCAAGGTTTTTATTCGAATGCACAGCATCGATCGCTCCAAACTCAAACAGCTCCAACTAGATCTCAGCCGGATGGTCGCCCTGATTTACATGGTGGATCAGCGAGAGAACATACGTGAAATTTTCTGAAAAGCAAGGAGGAAAAAAATGAAACTCAAATCGTTTTTAAAAATTGCAGTGATATCTCTTTTGGCAGGGTCCTGGATTGCTGCGCCCGCGACCAAGGCCGCGGCCCAGAATGTAATAAGGTACAGTTGTTCCAATCAAGTGTATCAGGCATTTGAAAAGGAAAAAATTGCAGCATTTACCGAGGCCACCGGCATCAAAGTGGACGTGAAGACCGCCGCCTCCGGTTCCTGCGCCTATCGCCTGACGACAGGCAATTGTGATATCGCCAGCAGTGCCCGGAAGCTGTATACCCGCCATGAAATTTACGGTTTCAAGGAAACGCCTTTCTGCAAAGATCCCATTGCCGTGATTGCCAGAGTAGAATGCGGGGTTGATTCACTGACGGAAGAACAAATTCAGGACATATTCGCCGGAGATATTACGAACTGGAAGGAAGTCGGTGGAGCCGACCTGCCGATCATGATCGTCGTACCGGACAAGGATACGGCGGCGCATAAGAACTTCAGACGCCAGATAATGAAGCTCAAAGAGATTGAATATGATTTTATGGCCTACGATTCCACCATGGTCATCGAGGCGATAAAACATTTTCCCTGCGGCGCCGTGTCCTTTATCTCCCAGGGGGCTGCCGTACACCACAAAGAGTTAAAGACGTTCAAAATTGACGGCCTGTTGCCGACCGATGCAAATTATACTTATTTTCAGAAATTCTACTACGTCACCAAAGGCGAGCCTGTCGGAAATCTGAAGAAATTTATCGATTACACCTTTTCCGAAGAAGGTCAGAAAATTATCCGCAAGTATGGCATGATACCGATTGCCAGATAAACGTGAAGCCTTTATCAACCGGAACCGGGGCCTCCCGGCTGCAAAAAGGGCGGTCCCGCATTTCTTTCCGATAATCCCCCCAAATGATATGAAATGGATTTTGATCCAGCCAGACAGATATTGACATTTATACTGCTTTTCAGATAGTTAATACTGAATCAGGTGTTCATTGGCACCTGAATTTAAACGCTCACTTCATCCGGGCAGGCTGAAACCGGCCCATTTATTCTAACATTGAAAACCTGGTCCTCCCTCTCACCGAGCTGGGGGCTCTGCCCTCCGGGCTGGAAACCGGGCCGGGATTCTTTTTATAAAGCGATCCGAAGATGTATGCGAAACTCCATTTTGATATCAGCTGGCAGCCGGACGATACGACCTGCGGTCCAACGTGTCTGCATGCCGTTTACCGCTATTACAACGATCTGATATCCCTGCAGGAGGTGATTGCCGAAGTTCCCAATATTCCGGAAGGCGGAACGATTGAAGTCTTTCTGGCCTGTCATGCACTGCGGCGCGGGTATAAAACCACAATTTTTCCCTATAATCTGCAGGTTTTCGATCCGACCTGGTCTGTAATCCCGGGCCAGGAAATTGCTGCCAAGCTGAGGCGGCAACTGGTTTATAAAAAAGATGTTCCGGGAATCGAGGTCTTGACCAACGCGTACCTTGAATATCTCGAACTCGGCGGCCGCCTGCGATTCGAAGTGATGACGCCGGCCCTGATTCGGCGCTACCTCAAAAAGTCGATTCCTATTCTGACGGGGTTGAGTGCAACTTTTCTGTATAATACCGCCCGCGAATACGGCGACGGCTGCAAATTAATATATGATGACGTCCGCGGCGAATCAATGGGCCATTTTGTGGTTCTCACCGGCTACGATAGAAAGGATCGCAGCGTGTCGGTTGCCGATCCGCTCAAAACAAACCCAATAGCGGATAGTCAATACTACTCTGTCAATATCTACCGTCTGACCTGTGCCATTATGCTGGGCATAATAACCTATGATGGCAATTTACTGGTCATTCAAAAACGCGAGAGAAAGAAGAAGTCAGCCGATCAGGATTCAGCCCAGCCGCCGGCCTGAAAAGCGGCCGGTTTGATCGGGGAAAAAATTACTGAACGTCGTACATCGAACATCGAACATTGAACGTCGAACATCGAATATTGTATTCTGTCTGTCAATTAAAAAAAATACTCAGCATCACATGAAGTTTTATATTTGGATTCAGGATTGACGATAAGCGCGAGCCGTTGATTCATGGGCTGCGAAAGGAATACGTATACGAGCTATGAAAAACCGAGGTATCCTCCATCAGCCGGCAGGGGCAGGCACAAAAATTGCGGCGATCCTCCTGATGGGGTCCATGCTTACACTTTGGGCCGGCTGCAATTCCAACCATTCCACCGGGGTAAAGTCCTCTGTTCCTAAGCGCATTACCGAAATCCTGGTCAGCGAAGACGATGAATCCTGGTATTGCACTATTAAAGGCGATGGATCCTTGACCTTTACCGCCGTCAACCAGGTCGCTTCGACCGGTCTTTTGCTATATTTTCCCGATACCGCGCTCGATGCCGACCAGACGGTTCTTATCCCGCCGGATAATGAGATTTTCAAGTCCATTGAAACCGACGAAGTTACTGATGGGGATATAAAAAATGCGCGCTTATTGATTGTCCTGCAGGTGGAGCGGCCCTACGCCTTCTCTCCGGATCAAAACGGGGTCAGGGTCTCCTTTCCAAAGACAACCCATCGCCGGGCGGACACCGACGCTGCAATTAATCCTGCAGCAGGAGAAAACGAAACCGGCCCGGCTGAGAAAGATTCCGCCATCGCAACCGTGTTGGAAACTGTTACGGCAACATCCCTTAAAAATCATACTATTATCAATGTCAATGCCGACGGCACCATCGGCGATTACAAATCGTTTGCAATTGAAAATCCGGCCCGCATCGTATTCGACATTTACAACCTTAAAAGCCCTTACGAAAAAGAGCAAATCATCCCCGTCACGTCCAGATGGGTGAAGCAGATTCGCTACTTTGCCTATCCGGACAAGATTCGCCTGGTGCTCGACACGGAGCCGGAGTTCCTGTCGCAATATTTTTCCTTTTCCACCGCTTCCGGTCTGCTGATATATGTCGGCCGAATTCCGGAACCGCTCGCTGGAAAGGGATGAACCCACGCACGCGGGAAAGTGAATATGATATTATGATCAACACTGCCCACCTGCTTCAGATAGAAGCGCTTAAGACCTACTTTTACACGTTTGAGGGCATTGCCAAAGCAGTTGATGATGTAAGTTTTACCCTTGACAAGGGCGAGGTGCTTGGTATTGTCGGGGAGTCCGGCTGCGGCAAAAGTGTTACCGCTCAATCCGTTATGCGCCTTATTCCGGAGCCGCCCGGCAAGATCGTAGACGGCAAGATACTATTTGACGGAATTGATATCACCCGGTTGCCCATGGGGGATATGCGATCGATTCGGGGGAATCGAATTTCCATGATATTTCAGGAGCCGATGACTTCTCTCAACCCGGTGTATACCATCGGTAATCAGATCTCGGAGATGTTCATGCTGCATGAAAAATGCTCCAAGCGTGAAAGCCGGCACCGATCCATTGAAATGCTCAAAAAAGTCCAGATTCCGGCACCGGAAAAAAGAGTGCACGAATACCCCCATCAGCTTTCCGGCGGTATGCGGCAGCGGGCCATGATCGCCATGGCCCTGGCCTGCAACCCGGAAATCCTGATCGCGGACGAACCCACCACCGCGCTGGATGTCACCATACAGGCCCAGATTCTTGAACTGATGATGCAGTTGCAGGAAGATTATAATTCAGCTATTCTGATGATCACCCACGATCTGGGGGTAATCGCCGAGATCGCCGGACGAATTGAGGTGATGTATGCCGGCAAAGTGGTGGAAGAGGGCCCTACGGGCACCATTTTTGATGATCCCAAACATCCCTATACCTGGGGACTGTTGAAATCGATTCCCAAGCTCGGCGAGCGGGCGCGAACCGGTCGCCGCCGACTTCAGGAAATAGCGGGTATCGTTCCCAGCCTTTATGATCTGCCGGCCGGATGCCGGTTTTACCCCAGATGCCCGCACGCAATGGAAGTTTGCAACCAGCGTATTCCGGAGTTGATCGAAGTCGGCGAATCCCATCGGGTTCGCTGCTTTCTGTATTAGGTGTGCTGAGGAACAATTCGATTTGGAAAACCTGCTGACGGTCGATAATTTAAAAGTTCATTTTCCGATTAAAAAAGGTCTTCGGTCCAAGACCGTCGGTTATGTATACGCTGTTGACGGGGTGTCCTTTACCCTGCAAAAAGGCGAAACTTTAGGATTGGTGGGAGAAAGCGGATGCGGTAAGACCACCACAGGTCTGGCGATCTTGCGTCTGATCGAATCCACCGGCGGAAAGGTCGCGTTTGACGGCCAAAACGTTACCCGCATGAATAAGCCCCAGCTGCGGTCTCTGAAACGGAATATCCAGATGATCTTTCAGGATCCGTACTCGTCCCTCAACCCGCGTATGACGGTGAATAGGATCCTCGCTGATCCCATGGAAATCCACAATGTTTATACCGGGCGCGCCAGGAGCGAGCGGATCGCTTATTTGCTGGAAAAAGTCGGCCTGACACCCGAACAGGGGCGCCGTTATCCCCACGAATTCAGCGGCGGGCAGCGCCAACGGATCGGTGTCGCCCGGGCCCTGGCCCTCAACCCGCAGCTTATTATCGGCGATGAACCCGTGTCGGCCCTGGATGTTTCCATCCAGGCCCAGATCATCAACCTGCTGATCGACCTGCAGCACGATTTCAATCTTTCTTATATCATCATTGCCCATGATCTGGGGGTGGTGGAGCATCTCTGTGATCGCATCGCCGTCATGTATCTGGGAAAGGTGGTGGAAATGGCCGCCTACGGCGAACTGTACGCCGCCCCCAAACATCCCTACACGCGGGCGCTGCTTTCGGCCATTCCGTTGCCGGATCCGAAAACCAGGAAAAAAAGAATTATTCTCAAGGGCGATGTGCCCAGTCCGATCAATCCGCCGTCGGGCTGCTCCTTTCATCCCCGGTGTTCTTACCGGATGGCGGGTTGCGACAAGAATGTACCGGTTTTAAAAGATCTCGGCGGCCGGCATTACGTGGCCTGCTATTTGTATTGACCGCAGCCGGGAAGGGATTTAAGCAGGAAAAAATGTTGCCAATGGATCACATCCGCCGGATGTGGTCCGAATCGTCTCAACATCAACCAAAGGAGGGAAACATGAGAAAGATCAAATTATTACCGCTTATCGTAACAGCGCTGGTTATCCTGGCAGGATCGAACGCGCCGGCTCTGGCGGCCGCGTCCATCGTCGTGGCCCAGGACGACTCGCCGCGCATGATGAACCCGCAAGGAGACGACTCCGATGCCGGCCTTCAGTACATGGCCAATTTTTTTGACGGACTGCTGCAGCGCAAAGGTCCCGAAGGCACCCTGGCACCGGCGCTGGCGCTGCGCTGGGAGCACCCGGATTCACTGACCTGGAAGTTTTATCTGCGGCAAGGGGTAAAGTTTCACAACGGCAATCCGTTTACGGCGGCCGACGTCAAGTTTACCTTTGAGCGTCTCAGCAATCCGGAAGTATCGGAATTCATCAATACCGGCAAATCGATTGAATCCATTGAAACCCCGGATGACTACACCGTCATTATCAGGACCAAGCAGCCGATTCCCTGGTTTGCCAACAACATGCACCAAATTTTCATCATGGACAAAGAATCCACCGAGTCCAGAGATCAGGGCGATGTGATGGTCAATCCGATCGGAACCGGGGCCTATAAACTGGAGGAATGGGTCAAAGGATCCTATGTCCGCATGGCAGCCAACGAGGACTACTGGGAAGGGGCGCCGCCGATCAAAAAAGTGGACATCCGCCCCATCTCGGAGTCTTCCACCCGTTTTGCGGCCCTGGCCTCCGGCCAGGTCGACCTGGTGACCGGCGTCCCGGTGGAATTGTATGAGCAGGTTCGTAAAAACCCTAAACTGGCAATCGTCAGCCGTCCGGCGCGGCGCTCGATCTTTCTGGCGCTGGGCAACAAGGCCGGTTCGCCCATGGCGGACATCCGGGTTCGCAAGGCGATTTATATGGCGATCAATGAAGATGAAATCATCGCAAAGGTGATGCGGGGCCATGCCGCGCCGGCGGCTCAGATTCCCGATCCGCCGACCATCGGATACAACAGCGAACTGAAACGGCTGTCCTATGATCCTGAGATGGCCAAGAAACTGCTGCAGGAAGCAGGCTACGGCAATGGGTTCAATATCAAACTGACCGGACCCAACGATCGCTACATTCAAGACGCCAAAATCGCCGAGGCGGTGGCCAGATACCTGGCCAAGGTGGGCATCAAAGCCGAGCTGGACGTGAAGCCGAAGTCCATCTTTTTCCCGGAAGTCAGTGCGGGCAAGCTGGAATTCTACCTGATCGGCTGGTTCGACGGGACCTTCGACATGGGGCGAACCTATTTTAAGCTGGCCCATAGCCGGGATGAAGCCAAAGGCTATGGCGAGCTGAACGGAGCCAATTACAGTGACGCTGAAATCGACCGGCTGCTGGAATCCACCGCCGACATTATCAATCCCCAGGAGCGGGGCCAGGTTCTGCAGAAACTCAACCAGATGGCCATGGTGGATAAGATCGTGTGGATCCCCCTGCACTATCAGGTGGATCTCTATGCCGTTCAGAAAGGAAAGGGAATCGACTTCCAGCCCCGTCCGGACCGCTGGATGATTTACAAGGAAATCGCCCTGAAATAACATTTCACCAGGATTTTACCGCATATGGCCACTTACATTGCGCGCAGACTGCTTCAAGGCATTATCGTCCTGCTGGCGGCATCGTTGATATGTTTTTTTATCTTCCGCTACATGGGGGATCCCGTCATCACCATGGCCGGAAGATATGCCACCTTTCAGGAGCGGGAAGAGGTGCGGCGCGCCCTGGGATTGGACAAACCCATGTACGTCCAATACGGACGGTTTCTGTGGAACGCCGCCCACGGCCATTTCGGTGTATCCTATGTCACCCGGGTACCGGCCCTGGGACTTATCCTGGAGCGCTTTCCAGCCACATTCGAGCTGGCCTCCACAGCCGTCTGCCTGGCCTTTGTGATCGGCGTGGGGCTCGGGGTCCTGGTGGCCCTGAAGCCCTACGCCTGGCGCAACCGGTTGATTATGGCCGGGTCTCTGGGCGGCATTTCCATACCGACATTTTTGATGGGAATTTTGCTCATCATGGTCTTTGCGGTCTATCTGAAGATCCTGCCGCCCTTCGGCCGCGGGGAAACCGTACAGCTGGGATTCTGGCGCAGCGGGTTGCTGACGCTGGACGGCCTCAAACACCTGATCCTGCCGGCGTTGACCCTGGGCATGTATCAGCTGGCGGTGCTGCTGCGGCTGACCCGGGCCGGCATGCGCGAGGTGATGACCGAAGAGTACATCAAAACCGCCTGGGCCAAAGGGCTGCCGCCCCTGAAAGTCATATTCAAGCATGCCCTGCGCAATGCGCTGATCCCCGTGATTACCATTACCGGCCTTCAATTCGGCGAAGTCATCGCCTTTTCGATTGTCACCGAAACGATCTTTCAATGGCCGGGGATGGGCAACCTGCTCCTGTTCTCGATCTATGAGACGGATCAACCGGTCGTGGTCACCTATATCATGCTGGCCGCGGTGATCATTATCACCCTGAATATGGTCGTCGATATTCTTTACGGAATTATAAATCCGAAGATTCGCTATGACTGAGCACCGCATCAAATCCAGAATGCTATACAGTTATCTGAACGATCCTTCTGCCATTGCCGGGAGCATAATTTTGCTGGTATTTTTGGCCGCGGCCGTGCTGGCCCCCTGGATCACCCCCCAGAACCCCTATGACCTGGAAAAGGTGAGCCTGGAGCATTTTTTAACGCCGCCGCTGTGGATCGAAGGGGGACAGCGGCCGTTTGTCCTGGGAACCGACGATCAGGGGCGCGGGATTTACAGCACGATCGTTTACGGGTGCCGCACCTCGCTGATCGTGGGATTCGGCGTTGTGCTGATTGCCGGAAGCTTCGGCGTTGTCGTCGGTCTGCTGGCCGGCTTCTACGGCGGCTGGCTGGATGCCGTCACCATGCGGCTGGGCGACACTGTTTTTTCGTTTTCCACCACCCTGCTGGCGATTTTGTTTCTGGGTGTCTTCGGCCGGAGTAGTATCTCTATTGTGATCATTGCGATCTGCATTGCCGACTGGGTTCGATACGCCCGCACCATGCGCGGCAGCGTTCTGCAGGTCAAAGAAGAGGCTTATATTCTGGCGGCCAGGGCTTCCGGGGCCGGTGATTTCAGGCTTTTGACCAAACATATTCTGCCGAATGCGATTCCGCCGATTTTTGTGGTGGTTGCCGTCGATCTGGCAGTGGTGATCATGCTGGAGGCAACGCTGAGTTTTCTGGGGGTGGGGGTGCCGCTCACCGAGCCTTCGCTGGGGATGATGATCTCCATCGGTAAAAATTATATTTACGCCGGCATGTGGTGGATGATCGTCTTTCCGGGTGCCGCTCTTATTTTGTTGGTAGTCGGCATTAATCTGTTTGCCGATTGGCTCAGAGAAGAACTGAATCCCAAGATCCAGCGCAAAGCTTAAAACAGAATATGATCGTCTTAAAGTTTAGAAATGTCTCCGTCTCCTGGAATAACCGCCCATGATTTAGAATATTTCGAAAGGCATACCAGCGGTTCAATCCCTTTCTGCATCCAAATCTCATCGTTAAATCCGGGTGACCATGTGGTCATTGTCGGCGGGACGCATGGCAATGAAACGGCCGGTGTGAAGGCAATGATGATATCACGTCGCACCGCAAGACTGCTATGTGGTGGTCCCGTCGAAGGTTGTGGCGCCGACCGATTCAGATGCGGGCTTTTTGGGGAACCTGACCCTGCTGGAGGGTCCGGAATTTAAACACAATGAGGAGGGCCAATGACCAATATTTTAATGAAAGCAGGACCGTATGTTTTTGAGGCCGAGCTGGAAGAAAAAAGGGCGCCAAAAACGTGTGAAATGTTTTTGAAACTACTTCCCTTCAAAAACAAGGTTATTCATTCACGCTGGAGTGGTGAAGCGGTTTGGATCCCTCTCGGAGAGTTTGAAACCGGTTTGGAGTTCGAGAATCATACCAGTCATCCATCGCGAGGCGATATTTTGTTTTACCCCGGCGGGTACAGCGAGACGGAAATCCTTTTTGTTTACGGCAGTTCACGCTTTGCAAGCAAGATGGGGCAACTTGCCGGCAATCACTTTCTTTCGATTCGCAAAGGGCAAGAAAATTTGGAACCGTTCGGCAAGCTCGTGCTGTGGCAGGGCGCACAGGATATAGAGTTCAAGCTGTGATCGGCTTCGGACAATGCGGTGAATCAGTGGCGGCACCGGTAATGGCTCAAGGCAGGCATGCGGCCATCGCAGGACCTTTTTCTGTTGACAGAAACTTCGGGAAAAGATAACAAAATTCTTAAATTTTGTTCGCACGAGGTCGCGGAATTTCGAAACGCTGCAACGGCACTCATCACGGCTCGGGTTATCGCGAGGGCATCCGGCGCGAGTCTGCCGCATGTTGATATAGAGAGCTTCTCCCGTTCGAACGCGGTCTTTTTACCGGAAACGGTCGTGAGAAGGGTACGGATGTGAAACTATTAAACAAAGGAGGTAGGTAAAGATGGCTAAGAGAATGAATTTCACTCGGTTTTTCACGGCAGCGACCGTTTTGACCGTTTTGCTGCTCATGGTATGGGCGCCCGTACATGCCAAAACCTTCAAATGGGCGTTTCAGTCCGACGCAGGTTCAATGGATCCCTACACCATGAACAACACCATGACCCTCGGATTCACGGGCAACATATATGAGGGTCTGGTGCGACATGACAAGAATGAGGTCATCGAACCGTGCCTGGCCACGGACTGGAAAACCATCAAGCCGGACGTGTGGCGTTTCAACCTCCGCAAGAACGTTACCTTCCACGACGGCACGCCCTTTACGGCCGAAGACGTGATCTTTTCCTGGAAACGTGCCGTCAGCCAGGGATCGGATATGAAATCCTTCGTAAACGGCATCAAGGACATCATAAAGGTCGATGACCATACCGTTGACATCGTCACCAATGGGCCCTGGCCGCTGCTGCCCAATGACGTCTTTCGTTGGTACATCATGTCCCAAAAGTGGTGTGAGGAAAACGACGCCACAGAAGTGGCCGAGTTCAAAACGGCCAAGGAAAACTACGCCACCCGGCATACAAACGGCACCGGCCCCTTCATGCTCAAGGACCGGGAACCCCAGGTCAAAACCGTCATGGTTCCGTTCCCCAATTGGTGGGACAAGCGGGTGGACAACGTGACCGAGGCCATCTTCACCCCCATCAAGTCCGACGCCACCCGCATCGCGTCGCTGCTTTCCGGCGAATTGGAGATGATCTACCCCTTGCCCATTCAGGATGTGAACCGGGTGCAGAAGACCCCCGGATTCAGAGCGATCCAGGGTGAAGAAACGCGAACCATTTTCCTGGGGATGGACGTCTGGCGCGACGAACTTTTGTACTCCGACGTAAAGGGCAAAAACCCGCTGAAAGACGTGCGGGTCCGCAAAGCCATGTATCAGGCCATCGATATGGAGGCCATCAAGAAGAAGATCATGCGCGGTGCCTGCTGGCCGACCGCCCTGATGATCGGGTCCACCATCAATGGGTTCAACCCGGAGCTCAACAAGCGTTTTCCCTATGACCCCGAAGAATCCAAGCGGCTTCTGGCCGAAGCGGGGTACCCCAACGGCTTCAGCATTGTGCTCGACACACCCAACGACCGATACGTGAATGACGAAGCCATCAGCCAGGCGGTTGCTGCAATGCTCGCCAAGGTGGGCATCAAATGCAAGTTGAACTCCCAGACCCGATCGAAGCATTTCGCCAAGATCGTGTCAATGGACACCAGTTTCTATCTGCTGGGGTGGTCGCCCATGTCCTTTGACATGTACAACACTTATTTCACCAACGTGATGACCAAGGCTGAAACCATCAAAGACCGTGTTCCTGAGCCGGGTCAGGGCAACTGGAACTGCGGCAATTATTCCAATCCCAAGGTTGACCAGCTTCTCGACGCCATAGCGGGGGAAATAGACCCCGCCAAGCGCCAGGCACTCATCAACGAAGCCATGCGAATCCACAAGGAAGACGTGGGGCACATTCCGTTGCACCAGCAGGCCCTGTCCTGGGGGGCCAGCGACAAGGTGGAGGTCCACCAGTCCGCGGACAACACCTTCAGTCTCCGTTGGGTGGTCGTCAAGTAGCGACCCCCAATCGTAACCGAAATGCCTGTTTGCGGTGGCCCGACGCAATTTGGTCGGGTCACCGCACGTTTTAAGGGCCGGAAATGATTGCGTACATAATCAGGAGAATCCTTCAATCCATCGTTGTGATGTTGGCAGTGGCTCTCATTGCCTTCTGCCTTTTCCGCTACGTGGGCGATCCGGTCGTGAGCATGGTGGGACGGGACACCACTTACCAGCAGAGGGAAGCGTTGCGGAAGGAATTGGGTTTGACGGACCCGGTGGTGGTACAGTTTGCACGGTTCGTTAAGAACGCCGCCATGGGTAATTTCGGCATCTCCTACGAGCAGCGTCGGCCCGTCGTCGACCTCATTGCGGAGCGGGCGCCCGCCACCCTCGAACTGAGCCTCATCTCGGGTCTCTTTGCCCTGGTCGTCGGCATATTCATGGGGGTATACAGCGGACTTCACCGCAACGAATACCTCAGCAAAATCTTCCAAGCGGTGTCCCTGGTGGGAATTTCGCTCCCCCCTTTTCTGGTGGGCATCCTTCTGATTTACGGGTTTGCGGTGATACTGGGGTGGCTGCCCTCGATGGGAAGAGGCGTGACCGTGAAACTGGGTTTCTGGACCACCGGATTCCTCACGCTCAGCGGGTGGAAGTCCCTTATTCTGCCCTCTATCACACTGGGCCTTTTCCAGATGACGCTCATCATGCGATTGGTGCGTTCGGAAATGCTGGAGGTGCTGAGAACCGACTACATCAAGTTCTGCCGGGCCAGAGGACTTAAGCGTCGTGACTTGAATTACGGGCATGCCCTCAAGAACACGCTGGTGCCGGTCATTACCGTCACCGGTCTGCAGTTGGGCCAGATTATCGCCTATTCCATCATCACGGAAACGGTGTTTCAATGGCCCGGGATGGGATATCTCTTCCTACAGGCGGTGCAGCGGGTGGACTTCCCCGTCATGGGCGCATATCTGTTGTTGGTGGCCCTTATTTTTGTTTTTATCAATCTTATCGTGGACTTTCTTTACTTGGTGGTTGATCCCCGGCTTCGGAAAGAAGGCACCACGGTAGGCAAATAGACTCTAGAGAGTACCCGGCGTGAAAGCCTTTAGTTTTATAGCAAGACGCTACAGACGAATCGTCGACAGCGACATCTTATTCAGCTTTTATCGTTCACCCGTGACGGTGGCAGCAGCCATTGTGACGCTCATTTATCTCGTGGGAACTCTGTTCGCCCCACTGGTGGCGCCCCATAATTCCTACGATCTTACGAGCCTCTCCCTGCTTGATGCGTTTTTGCCGCCCGCATGGATAGAGGGCGGATCTTCCAACTATCTGCTGGGAACCGACGACCAGGGCCGTGGGATACTCTCCACCATCATATGGGGGGCCAGGCTTTCCGTGGGGGTCGGTTTTGCCGCAGTGATATTCTCCGGTATCCTGGGAACGGCTCTGGGACTCCTGAGTGGTTTTTTCCGGGGAATCGTGGACGCTTTCATTATGAGAGTCGCTGAGGTGCAGCTGACCTTCCCGGCGATCCTCATCGCACTGCTGGTAGACGGTATTAGCCGTGGAATCATGAACGTCTATGAATCGGAGGCCATCGCCATTTATGTGGTCATTTTCTCAATCGGCATCTCTTTTTGGCCCCAGTACGCCCGAACAGTCCGGGCCTCCACCATCGTCGAGATGGAAAAGGAATATGTAGAAGCGGCCCTGGTGATCGGCCGGCATCCTGCAATCATTATGGCAAGACACGTGCTTCCCAACGTTATGGGACCGGTGCTCGTCATTGCCACCATCAATCTTGCGTTGGCCATCATAATTGAAGCGACCCTGTCTTTTCTGGGAGTGGGCATTCCGCCCACCGAGCCGTCCCTCGGGACCATGATCCGAATCGGAAACGACTACCTATTCTCCGGTGAGTGGTGGATCACGGTGTTTCCCGGCGCTGCTCTGGCCATCCTGGTGCTTGCAGTTAACCTTCTGGGCGATTGGATGCGAGATGCATTCAATCCGAAATTGCGCTGATGACCGGCCCACTGCTGAAAGTCGAAAATCTCAAGGTGGTGCTGCCCACCCGCAGGGCGCAGCTCACGGCGGTGGACGATGTCACTTTCTCCCTGGCAGCCGGCGAGGTGCTTGGGTTGGTGGGAGAATCCGGGGCCGGCAAGTCCCTGACGGGCGCCGCCATTATCGGTCTGCTCGAACCGCCCCTCTTCATTGAAGACGGCCGCATTTACCTGGAAGGCGAGAGGATCGACAAGCTGTCTGATGAGACGCTACGCCGTATAAGGGGCAAGCGGATCGGCTCCATATTTCAGGACCCCCTCACCAGTCTCAATCCCCTCTACACGGTTGGCCGTCAACTGGTGCAGACCATCACCACCCACATCGATATTTCCCGGGCCGAGGCGAAGGCACGTGCCGTGCAACTGCTCAAGGATGTGGGTATTCCGGCGGCCAAGGAGCGAATCGATCACCACCCGCACCAGTTCTCCGGAGGCATGCGGCAGCGTGTCGTCATCGCCCTTGCACTGTGTGCCAATCCCCGTCTCATCATCGCCGACGAGCCCACCACCGCCTTGGACGTGTCCATCCAGGCCCAGATCATCGGGCTCCTCAAACGGTTGTGCCGCGAAAACAACACGGCCGTCCTGCTGATCACTCACGACATGGGGGTGATTGCGGAGACGGCGGACCGGGTGGCGGTCATGTACGCGGGGCGCCTGGTGGAAGTGGGTCCTGTAAGGGATGTAATTATGCACCCCTACCATCCTTATACGATGGGGCTGATGAATTCGATCCCTTCCATTTCCAAAAATGTGGAGTGGCTGACTCAGATAGACGGCGCCATGCCCCGGCTCAATGACATCCCCGCCGGGTGCTCCTTCAACCCGCGCTGCCCCATGGTATTCGACCGATGCCGGAAGCAGGTGCCCGTGTTATTGGAGATCGAGCCTTCTCACTCCGTCGCCTGCTGGCTCCATGATAAGGAGGCCGTTCATGTCTGAAACTCCCCTTGTGCGCGTTGTCGGCCTCACCCGCCACTTTGATGTTTCTCCGCCGCTGCTCAACCGCGTTCTCGAGCGCAAGCCGAGGATATTCCTGAAGGCTGTAGACGGTGTGGATTTCGATATTTGCCAGGGTGAGACCTTCGCCCTGGTGGGGGAGTCGGGATGCGGCAAAACCACGGTTGCCCGCATGCTGGTGGGTCTGGAGCAGCCCACCCACGGTCTCATCGAGTTTGGCGGCCATAACATCACCCGCCTCAAAACGCGTGCCCAACTTCGTCCCTACCGGCGCCGCATGCAGATGATTTTCCAGGATCCTTTCGCCAGTCTGAACCCGCGCTGGCGGGTGATGGACATTGTCGCCGAACCGATACGCGCTTATGGCATCATCAAGGGCCGGAAGCGCGTGAGAGAGGAAGTGTACCGGCTTTTGAAGCAGGTGGGGCTCGGCGAGAACGACAGCGATAACTATCCCCACGAATTTTCAGGCGGTCAAAGGCAACGGGTCGCCATCGCCCGCGCCCTTTCCACGCGCCCGGAGTTCGTGGTGTGCGACGAACCCACCTCGGCCCTGGATGTGTCCGTGCAGGCGCAAATTTTAAACGTCATGAAACGACTGCAGCAGGAGATGGGGCTTTCCTACCTTCTCATCACCCATGATCTGGCGGTGGTACACCACATAGCAACGCGCGTCGGGGTCATGTATCTGGGACGTCTCTGCGAAATGGCCGCCTCCGAATCGGTGTTCAACACGCCACGGCACCCCTACACCAAACTGCTTCTCGAAACGCTCCCCGATATTACCATGAATCGGCGGGACCGGGCGCCCATGGCCGGCGAGGTGCCCAATCCGATGAATCCTCCCCCCGGGTGTGTCTTCCATCCCCGGTGTCCCTTGGCGGCGGACGTATGCACTCGGGAAATACCCCGGCAGCTGATGGTTGACGACGCCATGGTGGCCTGCCATGCCGTGGCAGGAGGATGGGACTCAGGGAAATGAGGTGCACGGCGGACCGGCCCGCTCTCCACGCAGACGGGCTGAGCGGGTCAGACCGGGTTCGCCTGCCGCAGCAGTGCCGCGGTCGCCGTGGCCAGGGTCCGGCAGCCCCTCACGATGTCTTCTTCGGCCGTGTCCTCGGCGATATCGTGACTGATACCGCCGATGCTTGGGACGAACAGCATGCCGGCCGGCAGAATCCCGGCGAAAATTTGGGCATCGTGGCCGGCACCGCTGGGCATGCGGCTCCACCGGCCGGGGGCATGGGTCTCGGCCGCCGCAGCCAGGCATTCTTGGACGGCCCCGTCCATGGCGGCGGGTTCACTCCAGGGGGATACGGTTTCCAGATCGACCGTCACCGGCCCGTCTTTGTTGGCGGTCGCCACAATTCGGGCGGTTGTTGCCTCCAGGGCATCGAGGATTTTATTGTCAGTATCACGGAACTGCAGGAACATTTCAGCCCGTCCGGGAACCACGCTCGGTGAGCCCGGTTCCAATCGCACGTGGCCGATGGTCCACACCGTTCGGGGGCCTGCCGCGGTGGGGAACTCACCGTTGATGAGATGTGCGAGCGCCATGAGGGCTGCGCCTGCGTCCCGGCGATACGCCATGGGGGTCGTGCCCGCGTGGTTTTGCTGTCCCTTGAAGGCGACTCTGAAAGTGCGGATGCCGACGATGGCAGTGACCACCCCCAGCAGTATTCCCTGATTGTCCAGATGGGGGCCCTGCTCCACATGGGCCTCCAGATAGGCAGCATAACGGCCTGGATCCAGCCGCTGCGTTGGAATCCCTGTAAGTTTTGCCTGCTCGAGCGCGGCCGAGAGCGGCTGGGCCGTCTGATGGTTTTGAGCTGTTGCCATGTCGCCCCGCTTAAGCACTCCGCAGAAGGAACGACTGCCCAGCAGGCCCATGTAGGTGCCTTCCTCATCACTCCATGAAGCCACGTCCACGGCATAGCGGGCCGTGGGCCGGTGTTCGGCGAATGCCCTTGCCACCTCCAATCCATACATGACCCCGAGAGAACCGTCGAGCCATCCGCCCTGGGGCTGGGTGTCGGTATGGGACCCGATCAGGACCGCCTTGCCCGGGTTTTGCGATTTTCCGAGCACATTGCCCACGCCGTCGATGGAAGCCTGGAGACCCGCTTGGGCCATGCGGTCTGATAGCCACCGGCGCGCTTGCATGTCCGTGGGAGAGAAAGCGGGGCGCACCACCCCGGTGCCGAATTTTCCAATCGTCCTGAGGTGTCTCAAGTCGTCCATCAGCCGGTGGGGGTTGATTTCAAGCATGGCGTTCATTTCTCCGTCATTAAGATGGATGCGGTTGTCCAATATTCCAACGTTCCACCATTCCAATTGGGGCGAAGCCCCTAACTTGCCATTACCATCTTTGCCCTTCCGAAACAATCTTTTTGCCGACTGGCTCAGAGAGGAATTGAATCCGAAGATCGAAAGAAAGGCTTAGAAAGGATTTTCTCTATCGTACCTGGTGGGAGTTGAGGGAGAATATACGCTTGAGACCAAGAAAAATTTTCAGCAATACATCGCCGATCTCGGGCAAAAGATCTTCGGTAAATTTAAAACAATAAGTAAAAACGCACAGGGTGGGAACGGTTGTTATTGGCAAGGTATACGCCCAGTGCTCGAATTCATGGATATCATTTACATACATGGATACGGCGGCAGTGAAAGGCAACCCCCAGAACAAAAGTTTGATGATGCTGCTCTGCGGGTTGAACAAATACCGGGTGATATGGAGCACCTGGCATATTGCACAAATTATGAAACAAATTGTAAACGCCGAAAAGGTTGTATCTATAGCAATTTCGATAATGTCGTTGTTCAAGAGGCTTGATACCAATTGGGTAAACTTTGGATGCGTTAAGATAAATTTTTTGCCGCTGTAGGTTATCCCGTAAATGTGCCAGAGAATATTATAGAAATACAGAACAATTAAATTTAACACCGCCGTACCGATCAATAACAAAATTGAACGGATCGTAATTTCCATAACATTACGAAAGTAGCCGCGACAAAATTTTTTCAATCCGGCGACTGCCGTGTCGAGTTTGCTTAATTGCATTGCATTTACCGTCCGATCAGATGGTTTTAATCCGCCCGATTTGTCCGAAAATTACATTGGGAGTTAACTCGAGAAAATGGGTGATTACGTCCATATATCGGTCTTAATCCGGAAAACTTGAGGAAACACAAAAATAAGAAAGCAAGAAACGGTTTAAGGATTGTCCACCAGCGTGGCCATAACGGCTGCAATAACCGCTTCCGCTGCGGCTGCGATACGTATTTTGCCGGTGTTGATAACCATATCGTAATGGATGGGATTGGAAATGTCGGCATTGAAGGAATGTCCGACGAAAGCTTTGCGGCGCGATTCCCGCTGGATGACCCGTCGCTTGGCTTCCTCGGCGGCAACATTGTATTTAAGCGCCACGTTGCGGATTCTGATTTCCAGGGGTGCTATCACGCGTACGGCGAATATTTCATGCGCCGGCAGGATAAAATTGGCGCCCCGGCCGACAATCACCGCCCGACCGTGTTTGGCAATGGTGCTGATGACTTTGAAAAGATGCTCGAGATACAGATCGGGATGGATGTAATAATCCTTTACCAGGGAGGCGATGAAATCTTCAATCCCCGACAGCCGATCTTTTTCCAATGTTTCAATAACGGTTTCTCTAATTTCAGCACTTTTGGCTATTTCTTCAACTATTTCCCGATTAAAAAGGTCGAATTCGAGTCGATCTGCGATTTGTTGCGCCAGGATGCTGCCGCCGCTGCCGGGTTCCATACTCAGGGTTATTGACGGTAGGCGCGGCTCTGCCTGTCTGCCCGTCTGGGAGTACATATGCTCCCATTTCTTTACTTGTTCGGTGACAAACTGTTTAATTGAAATTTTTTCTTTAGGCATCGGTATTGGCTCTTTACTTGGTCAAGGCATCAATCTCGGTCAGGTAGCGGTTTATGAAGTTCTGGTTGTCCTCCGGGGTCAGCGCCTGCGGCAGCCGCTGCAGGGCCTGGTCAATGGTTTCGTCTATCAGCTCGGATCTGAGCTTTTGTTTGGCCTGCAGGAGCTGGCGCTCTATCCAAAAGTTAACATGTTCGATCATCAGTTTGCTTTCCCGCTGCGCACTTTCGATGATCGCTTGCTTCTTGCGCTCACCTTCGGCTA
>Ga0307426_1000945_pt1 | contig 19820 bp, 15 predicted proteins | sample SalMarWE160340MG_FD_202165 | JGI IMG/M metagenome (GOLD analysis project Ga0307426, IMG submission 202165) | Salt marsh sediment microbial communities from the Plum Island Ecosystem LTER, Massachusetts, United States - WE1603-40 | ecosystem: Environmental > Aquatic > Marine > Intertidal zone >...
TACGGCACTAGGCCAGGACGATACTCGCCGAAAACGTCTCGCAGCGCGTCACAGATCTCGCCCAGTGTTGCTTGTGCCTCGACGCAGTCCAGGACGAGCGGCATCGTGTTGGCGTCGCCTGCTGCGCCCTCACGGAGCGCGTCCAGCGTCTCGTGCACGTGCTCTGCGTCGCGCTCCTGGCGCAGTTGCTTCAGTCTCTCTATTTGCGCTCTACCCACGGCCGGGTCGACGCGCAGAACCTCCGGCGGGTGTTCCTCCTCCGTCGCAAATGCATTTACGCCGATGATGACCTGCTCGCCGTGCTCTATCGCTCGCTGGTAGGCATAGGCGCTGTTCTGGATCTCTTGCTGGGCGAAACCGCTCTCGATCGCGGCCTGCATTCCTCCCAGTTCCTCGATCTGGCGCAGGTAGGTACGCACGTGCTCTTCGATCTCGTCCGTCATGTGCTCTATGTAGTAGCTGCCGGCGAGCGGATCGACGGTATCGGCTGCGCCGCTCTCGTATCCTAGGATCTGCTGTGTACGCAGTGCGATCTGGACGGCTTGCGCAGTCGGGAGGCCGAGTGCCTCGTCCCGCGAGTTCGTGTGTAGGCTCTGCGTGCCACCCAGCACGGCTGCCAGCGCCTGGAGTGTGACGCGAACCACGTTGTTGTCTGGCTGCTGCGCAGTGAGCGTCGATCCCGCGGTCTGGGTGTGAAAGCGCAGTTCCATCGAACGCGGCTCCTGTGCCTGGAATCGTTCTTGCATCAGTCGAGCCCACAGGCGACGCGCGGCACGGAACTTGCATACTTCTTCGAGGAGGTCGTTGTGTGCGCTGAAAAAGAAGCTCAACTGGGGGGCAAACTCATCGACCTCCAGCCCGGCGCGCAGCGCTGCCTCGACGTAGGCGATCGCGTTGCCCAGCGTAAAGGCCACCTCCTGGACCGCGGTCGCGCCTGCCTCGCGGATGTGGTAGCCGCTGATCGAGATCGTGTTCCATCGCGGCAGGTGCTCACGGCAGTAGGCAAAGATGTCCGTGATCAGACGCATGCTGGGACGGGGTGGGTAGATGTACGTGCCACGCGCAATATACTCTTTCAAGATGTCGTTCTGGATCGTGCCGCGCAGCATATCCAGCGGGATGCCTCGGCGCCTGGCAACAGCGATATACATGGCGAGGAGGACCGGCGCGGGCGCGTTGATGGTCATGCTGGTCGAGACCTGGTCCAGTGGAATGCCGTCGAACAGTCGCTCCATGTCTGCGAGCGAGCAGATGGATGCGCCAACCTTTCCCACCTCGCCCTCGGCTAGAGGGTGGTCGGCATCGTATCCGATCTGAGTGGGTAGATCAAAAGCAACGGATAACCCGGTCTGGCCCTGTGAGAGGAGGTACTTGTAGCGGCGGTTGCTTTCGTCTGCTGCGGCATAGCCGGCGTATTGGCGCATGGTCCACAACCGGCCCCGGTACATCGTAGGGTACACGCCGCGCGTAAAGGGGTACTCGCCTGGGAAGCCTTCGTCGCGCAGATAATCGTGACGGGCCAGATCGTCGGGGGCATAGAGCGGTGCAACGGGGATACCTGAGCCAGTCTCGAACGTGTCGCAACGCTCCGGGTGTTCGTCGATCGCACGCTGGTAGGCGCCTGTTCGCCATTCCTCTCTGTGGTGCGTGATTTCACTTGCCATGCACGAGCACCTCCTGGACTTGACCCTCCACGCTACTGCCTGGGCTGCGAGAGACGTGGTTCCCTGGATAGCACGGTCTCATCGCTCTCAGGGACGATGCCAGGTGCTGTTCTGATAGCGTCCATTATACAACCGAAGAGGCGAGTCGTCCAGATAGGGCTTGGGGATGCCTGGCGTATGCGAGCTGGCGCATGCCGGACATGGTGCGGGGCAGGCAAGGCCTCAGGTCGACACCTGGCGCTCACCGGTAACCTGCTGCCACAATAGCCCCCCCAACGCGCCGAGCCCCGCCGCGAGAGCGACATCGGTCAAGCCGCAGCTCGTGTTTACGGCGATCTGCGTGATCCAGTACAGGCGCGGGCTCATCGTGCCCGGTTCCAGGCCGAATCGTGCCAGTGCCTCTGCCGCGCCTTGCGGGCCGACCAGCAAACCATTGATCAGCATGCCGAGCAGTTGGCCGATCAGGTTTCCGGCGCCAGCGATCGCGCCTGCCTTAGCGCCCAAGCCGGCGACAGCACTCTGTCCTGCCGGCTTTTCCCACGAGCACGCAAGGTAGCCAACGCCCAGGCCAACCACGATGGCAGCGCATGGTGTGCAGTAGGGGATCAGCAGCGTGATGCCTATGCCAAACAGGGCTCCTACCACGAGGCCAATCGATCCTGCTTTGAGCATATTGCTCATTTGGCTCTCCCTTGTCAGGTGAGGCAGCGTTCTTCAGGAGGCGGAACGCAGCACACGCCCGGTGTGCTGCGTTCCGTAAGCAGCTACTTGACCTGCCACTGTGTCTCGTACAGCTTGCCGCCGACGACGGCAAAACCTTCGGACATCGAGCCAACCATCGCCTCGCCGTCTACCGTCACCCCTTTGGGGGTCTTTTCGACGTTGTATACGTTGCCATCGACAGCGATGACCCCCGGACGCAGAACCTCGACCCGGTAGGTCTTGCCATCGATCGTCAAGGTAAACGATTTGCTTACCATTTCGGGTACCCTCCAATCTGTCGGATCCGCGGGCGACCGCCGACACGCCACGCGGAAGGTGTCATAGCGAGCTGTACCTGAGGCCGGCCCTCTGCGACCGCCTCTGTCTCCAGCATGCCTTCCTGGGCCGCAACCATCGTAGCGATAGCGGCGACGGTTGGGTTGGTGGCGAGCATGCCGCCTCGCTTGCGTACCTCAAGAAACTCGCGTGCTACCGGTCCAAAGATGGCGTAGGAGATCACGTCCTCTTCGCTTTCCGCCAGATCGCCCAATTCCTTCCTGGCCTGATCCAGCTCGGGTTCCAGGAGATCGGCAGGCCGGACCTGGATCGGTTCCTCGTCGCCGATCGCCTTCTTGCGCAGTTCTTCGTTCACCTCGCCCGGCGGGCGGCCGTACATGTTGCGCAGATAGTTCTTGACCTCGTCGATGATCACGCTGTAGCGCTCGCCGGTCAGCACGTTGAACGTCGCTTGTGTGCCGACGATCTGGCTCGAAGGCGTGACCAGGGGCGGGTAGCCCAGGTCAGCTCGCACGCGCTGGATCTCGTCGGTCACCTCGCGGTAGCGATCGAGCGCGTTCTGCTCGCGCAACTGGTTGACTAGGTTCGAGAGCATACCGCCCGGGACCTGGTAGCGCAGCACGGCGACGTCGGGGCCGTGCATGCCGCGCTCGAAAGGCGCGTACTTTGCCCGTGCGTCCTTGTAATAGTCGGCGATCACGATCAGGTCGTCCATATCCAGCCCAGTTTCGCGGTCGGTGCCTTGAAGCATGCCGACGATGGTTTCGACGGCAGGCTGGCCGGTACCAGTGGACAGGGACGAGATGGAGCAGTCAACGACGTCCACGCCTGCGCGCGAGGCCGCAAAACAAGAGGCCGCGCCCATGCCCGCCGTGTCGTGCGTGTGGAACTGGATCGGTACCTCGACAGCTTCCTTCAAGCGGGAGACCAACTCAAAGGTTACCGGTGGCGTGGCGAGGCCGGCCATATCCTTGATACAGATCGAATCGGCCCCCATGTCCTGCATCCGCTGCGCCATATCGACAAAGGTCTGCATTGTGTGCACGGGGCTGGTCGTATAGCTGAAGCATGCCTGCAGGTGCGCGCCTTCACGCTTGATCACCTCGAAGGAGAGCTCCATGTTGCGCAGGTCGTTCAGGGCGTCAAAGACACGAAAGACGTCGATGCCGTTCTCGTGCGCCTTGACGATAAAGCGGTCGACCACGTCGTCCGCATAGTGGCGGTAGCCGACCACGTTCTGCCCGCGCAGCAGCATCTGGAACGGGGTCTTGGGCATCGCTTCCTTGAGCTTCCTGAGGCGCTCCCAAGGGTCCTCACCCAGGAAACGCATGCACGAGTCAAAGGTCGCGCCGCCCCACATCTCGACCGAGTTGTAGCCGATATCGTCGATCTGCGATGCAATGGGCAGCATATCTTCGATCCGCCAGCGCGTTGCGAGCAGCGATTGGTGCGCGTCACGCAGCGTGGTATCGGTGATTTTGAGAGGGTTCTTGGCCATAGTATGTTGCTCCTTTGGACTGCTATTCGTATTACGCATTCCGTCCTATGTACCGTGTCGCGTCAACGGAATGCAGTACGAAAGATGGCTGGTTCTACAACGGTATATTCCCATGCTTCTTGGGCGGGAGGCCATCGCGCTTGTTTTCGAGTACCGCCAGCGCCTCGATGATCCGCGGGCGCGTCTCGTGGGGCACGATCACAGCGTCGATATAGCCCCGGGCAGCAGCGATGTAGGGCGTAGCGTACTTTTCGCGGTACTCCTGCACGAGTTCCGCGCGTTTACCCTCGGCATCCTCTGCAGCTTCGATCTCTCTGCGGTTGATGACGTTCACGGCGCCCTCGGGGCCCATAACCGCGATCTCGGCGTTGGGCCAGGCATAGTTGACGTCGCTTCGCAAATGCTTGGAGCTCATGGCAATGTAGGCGCCGCCGTATGCCTTGCGCGTGATCACGGCGATCTTGGGTACCGTGGCCTCGGCATAGGCATACAGCATCTTGGCGCCGTGCCGGATGATGCCGCCGTGCTCCTGATTTAGGCCCGGCAAAAAGCCGGACGTATCGCAGAACGTGATCAGCGGGATGTTGAATGAATCGCAGAAGCGGATAAAGCGGGCGCCCTTGTCGGCCGAGTTGATGTCCAGTGCACCGGCCAGGACGCGGGGTTGCTGGGCCACGATGCCCACCGACTGCCCGTTCATGCGCGCAAAACCGACGATCAGGTTAGGGGCAAAGTAGCGCGCCACTTCCATCAATTCGCCGCCGTCGACCACGAGCTGGATCACGTCGCGCATGTCGTAGGGTGCTTGTGGATCGTCAGGGATGACGGCGTCCAGCTCGGGAGAGCTGCGACCGGGGTCATCCTCGAGATCGACGAGCGGCGGGTCATCCATGTTGTTCGAGGGCAGGTAGGAAAGCAATTGCCGCACGTCTTGCAGGCACGTCTCTTCATCGGGTTCGAGAAAGTGTGCCACACCACTGCGCTGGTTGTGGACCTTGGCTCCACCCAGGTCTTCGAAGGAGACCTCTTCGCCCGTCACTGCCTGGATGACTTGCGGCCCGGTAATGAACATGTGGCTGAGTTCGTCGACCATAAAGATGAAATCCGTGATAGCGGGAGAATAGACGGCCCCACCTGCGCACGGCCCCATGATCACCGAGATCTGGGGGATGACGCCGGAGGCAAGCGTGTTGCGCGTAAAGATCTCGCCATAGGCCCACAGCGAGTCCACGCCCTCCTGGATCCGTGCACCGCCCGAGTCGTTGATGCCGATAACCGGCGCACCGCTCTTCATGGCCATGTCGAGCACCTTGCAGATCTTGGCGCCGTGTACTTGGCCTACCGACCCACCTTGTACCGTAAAGTCTTGGGAGAAGACGAACACCGTGCGCCCGTCCACGGTGCCCCAGCCCGTGACAACGCTCTCGGGCGAGAACTCGCCCTCGCTCCGGGTGGCAAATGCGTCGATCTCGTGGAAGGAACCGGGATCGAGCAGCAGGTCGATGCGCTCACGGGCCGTCAGCTTGCCCTTGGCGTGCTGGCGCTCGATACGCTCTACGCCGCCGCCCAGGCTCGCGGTCTGCTCCATGTCTAAGAGTTGGTTCAGGTCCATGTAGTTCCTCCTGGAAAGTTTTCGATAACGTTGATAAACGCTCTGCAACGAACGATAGGCAAGCGGCAGAGCACGGTGAGCGTGCGTGCCTCACATGCCTGACTCGTGCCGGAACGCGGTGCTCGCCCTTTAACTCCCCAGGCCAAGCCACCGCCTCGATCGAGACCATGTCAGTGCGCCTGGCCCAACGACGAGGATGAACAGCCCCGCGATCAGAAGCACAGGGCGGCGCTGCCTCATCAAGCCCGACTGGACGCAGCCCCATAGGTACGCTTGAAAGATCAACACAGAGAGCACGATGCCGATACGAGCGACGTGGCGCGCCCAGGTTTGCCGCAGCCACAGCCCTGCTGCCGAGACGGCCAGGCTACCACCATCCAAGGACCACAGCACCACGAACAGGGCCAACGTCAGCGGTGAGAAAGAACTGCCCAGCTCAAAGAGCAGATCTCGTTCGTGCCACAGCACCAGCGCACGCCATAGGTTCGCGATCCCGAGGCTCAGAATCCAGAGTGAGAACAGCCACAACCAGAACGGACGACGTCGCTCCATCACCTGCCATCACAGAGGCATCACGGCGTTCCTGCTGTATAGGCGCCAGTGGGCACATCCCGCGAGGGGACCGCACGTATGTGGCTTGGGATAAAGGTCAGCCCGAGGCCAGGCAGTACCACAGCAGCGATGAACGAGGGGGAACGTCCTTGTATCCGAATGCATCGCCGGTACGATGGCGGCGTCCTCCACGACGCCGGACCAGATTGCCGCTTCCCAGTGCCTACGCGTCGCTTTCCCACGCCGCTACAATCTTGTCGTAGGAGCAGCGAAGGCTTTCCGGGATACAGCGCACCTCTCCCACCGTAGTGATAAAGTTCGTGTCCCCCACCCAGCGGGGGACGACGTGCATGTGCGTGTGATCGCCGATCCCGGCGCCGGCGATCTTGCCGACATTGATGCCCACGTTGAAACCCTCGGCATTCATTGCCTTGCGCAAGGTGGCAATACACTTGTTGGCAAGCAACATTGCCTCCGCGAGCGCCTCAGGCGGGAGACCTTCGAAGGAAGGCTGGTGCGCGTAGGGCACCACCATCACGTGGCCATTATTGTACGGGAACAGGTTCATGATCACAAAGCAGTGCTCGCCTCTGTGCACGATCAGGTACTCTCGATCGTGCGCCGGACTGGCTAAAGAGGCATGGCAGAATACGCACTCTTGCTGCTTTTCCCCGAGGATATACTCCATCCGCCAGGGAGACCATAGCTGCTCCAAACATTGCTCCTTCACTAACACGCACAATTTCCAACCTGCGCATTGTACTGCAAAACGGCCAACTTGGCAAGGTAAGGAACCGATCTGGCGACATGGACTTGACGCTGACTGCGTTTCGTGATACCTTAAGCCATCATGTTCACCTCTGAGCTCGAGCACGCAGGAGACAACCTGGCCACAAAGTGGCTGGGACACCCTTACCATTATTGGCAAACGATCGGTTCGACGATGGAGGCGGCGCGCGAACTGGCGGAAGGAGGCGCAGGCGAGGGCACGATCGCCATTGCCGACGAACAGACGGCCGGTCGTGGCCGGCTAGATCGCACATGGTGGGCTGCGCAAGGGACCAGTCTGCTCTTCACACTCGTCTTGCACCCGCAGCTCGCGCCGCGCCGGGCACAGCGCCTGACCATGATCTGCTCGTTGGCGGTGTGCGATGCGATCGAGGCCGTCACCGGCCTGGCGGTGCAGGTCAAGTGGCCAAATGACGTGCTGCTCCGAAAGCGTAAGGTGTGCGGCATCTTGACCGAGCTGGGGTTGTCGGGCCAGGAGCTCGCCTATGCGCTCGTCGGCGTGGGGATCAACGTGAACGTAGATTTCGCCGCCGCCCCACCGCTGATGGTCCCGGCGACGAGCTTGATGGTAGAGGTTGGGCATGCTGTGTCACGAGTGGATTTGCTGAACCGCGTGTTGGCCGGTCTCGAACAGCGTTACGAAGCATTACAGGCCGGGCGGCCCTTCCACGACGAATGGGCGGGGCGCCTGGCGACGATCGGGCAGGATGTGGTCGCCAGCGCTGGCAGGGAGCGCTGGCAGGGCACAGCACTGGGCGTAGACCAGGACGGAGCCCTGCTGATCCGGCTGCCGGATGGCACTGTGAAGCGCGTCCTGGCCGGGGACGTGACGCTTCGTGCCGAGGGCGAGCGCTCGACCTCCTTTCCGGCCGAGCAGGAGCAGCGTTGATCTGGGCCGCGCTCTTGCTCGGGCTCGTCGTGGCCGGCAGCTTCCTCTATTGGGCCCTGGTGATCACCGAAGGTGCGTACTTGGGCCAACCGGTCGTGACGTTGCTCTATGACCTGACGCCGCGCTACTATGACCGGATCAAGGAGATTACCTGGAAACGGGACCGCGAGAACCTGGCGCTGCCGATGCTGGTCTGGCTGGAGGGCGTGCAGAACCCGCTGATCCTCGACGTTGGCACCGGCACCGGACGATTCGCAAAAGCATTGCTCGCCGAAACCAGTTTCGAGGGGCAGGTGTGGGGCCTGGACGTGTCGATCGGCATGCTGCGGCGGGCCAGGGCCCGCCTAGCGCCCTTTGGCGAGCGGTGTACGCTGATCCGAGAAAATGCGAATGTGCTGCCCTTTCTCGACGAGACGTTCGACGCCGTGGTCTGCCTGGAAGCGCTCGAGTTCACGCCGCATCCTGAGCACACGTTGGGTGAGCTGATGCGCGTACTCAGACCTGGCGGAGTACTGCTGCTGAGCAATCGCATCGGCCGCGCCCGCTGGTTTCCCGGGCGGACGTACAACGACGATCAACTTGTGGAATTGTTGTGCGGTTACCCGCTGTCCAAGATCGAGATTCACAGTTGGAATACGTTCTACGACCAGGTCTGGGTGCGCAAGGCCGGCTCGCCTGCGGATCAGGGGCATGGCGATGCGGCGCTGAGAGAGTGGCTGCGCGATGCAGAGCGCTACCGGCTCGTGGAGGGCATCCTGCAACCTGGATAAGGGTATGGTATGAGTAGAGTAGAGAACGGCAAACAAGATCCGCCCGTACGTCCTCAATTATACGTTTCGGTGATGTTGGTGATGCTGATGCTCGTCCTGGCATTCATGGGCCAATGGGATTGGGTAGTGGCTGTGTTCATCGCACTGCTGATCGGCAACGGGTTGACCGCGTTCTGGCGAGTATGATCCATTTCGGCAATGTGGCCACTTTCTGGCCCAGGCCGCCCGGCGTGGCGAAGGCGACGGTCCATTGCCTCGAGCACGTCGGTGTGAACCCAGGCCGGTGACCATCGCCACCTTTCCGAACGGTACGGCACGATTGGGTCTGGGGATCCTAGACACTGCAGAGGAGGTGAGTGCGGCCCTTGCTGCGGTACGGGCTGTCGCACAGGAGAGATGATGTATCGAGATCGGTATGCGGTGATCCTCGTACAGGGGACCAGCCACGCGATCCGCGCTGAACACCTGTTGAACCGGGCGGGGATCGCGTGCAAGTTGATCCCTGTCCCGCGTCACCTCAGCTCCAACTGTGGCACTTGCGTTCGCGTCGAGCGGAAGGACGTCGATGCGGCACGCGAGGCACTGCAGGTGGGACGATTGGAGATCGAGGGGATCCACGAGATATGAGAGAAGGCGGCATGAACGAGAATGTAGGTCAGCTCCATTACACAGCTTCGCAGCCGGCTGTCGGAAAGGCGATCCCGTCCTCAGGACCGCTCGTCCTGGTCGTGTCGAGTGAAGTGATGGGCCGTGGCGAGCACGCGGAACTGGGCGGGATCCTGATCCGCTCTTTTTTCCACGTCCTGGGCGAGGTAGAGCCGACGCCGGCGGTGATCCTCTTTTTCAACAGCGGCGTCAAGCTCTTGGTCCAGGGCTCGCCGGTTCTGGAGGACTTGCAGGCGCTTGCCAAGCAGGGCGTCGAGATTTTGGCCTGCGGCACCTGCATGGGGTACTATGATCTGACCGACAAGGTAGCCGTCGGTGCGGTATCGAATATGTACACTATCGCCGAGACGATGCTCCGCGCAGGCAAGACGGTCTATCTGTAGGCAGGGGTAAGAAGGAGAGTGGATGGATCCGAAAACGATCCGTCTGACGGCGCTCAGCAGCGCCGCCGGTTGAGCGGCCAAGCTCGGGCCCGAGGCCCTGGCGCAGGTGCTGCGTCCCATACAATCGATGTTTCTCCCCGAAGCGTATCCAGAGTTGCTGGTCGGACTGAAGGTCAGTGATGACGCTGCCGTGTACCGGATCAACGACCAGGTCGCCGTGATCCAGACGCTCGACTTTTTTCCTCCGGTGGTCGACGATCCGTACGACTATGGCGCCATTGCGGCGGCGAACGCCATGAGCGATGTTTATGCCATGGGCGGGCAGGTCGTCCTGGCACTGAACATCGCGGCCTTTCCGGCGAACTGGCCGCCCGAGATCGCAGGCGAGATCCTGCGAGGCGGCGCAGAGATGGTCGCCGAGGCGGGCGGTGTGCTGGCCGGTGGGCACACCGTGACCGACGACGAGCCCAAGTATGGGCTGTCGGTGATGGGACTGATCCGCCCGGATCGAGTTCTGACCAAGGCTGCGGCACGTCCGGGTGACATCTTGATCCTGACCAAGCCACTCGGCGTGGGGATCATCACCACTGCGCTGAAACAACAGGTGGCAGATCCGGCCCACGTCGCCGCGGCAGTGGTGAGCATGAAGACGCTGAACCGTCGAGCGTCAGAGCTGGTCCAGCAGATCGGTGTCCACGCCGCGACCGATATCACCGGTTTTGCGCTCCTCGGACACGGTTACGAAGTCGCGGAAAAGAGCGGCGTCGAGCTGCGGTTTCACCTGGACAAGCTGCCGTTCCTCGATGGCGCGATGGGCTATGCCGCGCAGGGTCTCTTTCCCGGCGGGACGTGCCGCAACGAGGAGGCGTACGAGCACGGCGTGGCTTTTGCCCCACAGATCTCGGAGGAGATACGACAGTTGCTGTACACACCCGAGACGTCGGGAGGGCTGCTCGTCTCTGTCGCACCGGGCAAGGTCGAGGCGCTGACCGCTCTCTTTGCGCAGGAAGGACATTCCTGCTGGGTGGTGGGCGAGGTGGCGGCCGGATCGGGGATCCGGGTACTGCTGTGATCGGGCGGATCTGTCCGCCGAGGTATACTGCAGGTTGGATCCGAGAGACAGTCTCTACAGAGAGGGAGGACGACTGTGGCACCTTTCAACGGTCTGGGCATGAACATGGGCAACCTGGCCCGGTTGTGTGCGGCACAGACGCGTTCGATCAGCCCCGAGAATTTCACCGGGAAAAAGGGCAAAGGGGGCATGGCTGTGGAGGGCACCGGGGCGCGGGCTGCCCGCGACCTGGGGCGGGGATGGAAGATCTCTCCCTCCGTGGTCATCGAGCCCGGCCAGACGTTCGAGCTCGCCGACATTGCCGGGCCGGGCGCGATCCAGCAGATCTGGATGACGCCTACTGGGAACTGGCGCTTTAGCATCCTGCGCATCTATTGGGATGATCAGGAGACGCCGTCGATCGAGTGCCCGGTCGGCGACTTTTTCGCCATGGGGTGGGGCGAGTACGCCCAGATCTCGTCGCTGGCGGTTTGTGTCAACCCGGGCAGCGCCTTTAACTGCTACTGGGAGATGCCCTTTCGCAAGCGCTGCCGGATGACGATGACCAACATCGCCGACGAACGGATGGTACTCTACTACCAGATCAACTATACGCTGACCGACGTGCCCGAAGACGTGGGCTATCTGCACGCCCAATACCGCCGCGCCAACCCGCTGCCTTACCAGGAGGTCTACACGATCCTCGACGGCGTGCGCGGGCAGGGCCATTACGTGGGCACGTACATGGCGTGGGGCGTCAACAACCGCGGCTGGTGGGGAGAGGGCGAGATCAAGTTCTACCTCGACGGCGATGACGCGTACCCCACGATCTGTGGCACGGGGACAGAGGATTATTTCTGCGGCTCTTACAATTTCGAGAACCGTGAGACCAAGCAGTACCAGGAGTTCACCACGCCGTATGCTGGCCTGCACCAGGTGATCCGTCCGGATGGAGTCTATCGCTCGCAGACACGCTTTGGCCTGTACCGTTGGCACATCGCAGACCCGATCCGCTTCCAGCAGGATCTGCGGGTGACCATCCAGGCGCTGGGGTGGCGAAGCTACGGTCGCTACCTACCGCTGCAGGACGACATTGCTTCGGTTGCCTACTGGTACCAGATGCTGCCCACCGCGCCCTTTCCCGAGCTGCCGGGGCGAGATGAGCTAGAGGTGATCTAGCGGCAAATCAGGGGGGGCGGTGATCTATGCTCGTTCGCTCGACCGCAGGCTGCCGGGCTCCCTGCTTATGGACCCAGCCACTCGATCACTTCTTCAGGCACGAACCGCCCGTCGGGGATCTGTTCTCCCGACGGCGCAACGACCGGCAGGCGCTCGTCCGTGCCGGGGTCATAGAGGCCGATCGCCAGTCGGTACTTGCCCTGCGGCACACCTTCCATATTGAGCGTCACCCTGTCGCTCACCACTTCGCCGCTGCGCCACCAACTGGTTGGATAGGTGCCCTGCAAGGGGGCGCTGTCCCACTGGCTGGCGATCTCTGGGTTGTGCAGGCCCAGGAGGTGCACAAAGACGGTCCAGTCGCGCACCGGCTGGCGCAGGGCGCGCCAGTGGAGGACCAGGCTTTGCTGCTCGTCCCGGTAGGGCTCGAAATCGTAGCCCAGCAGCTCGATCTGGTCGCCGTATACTGCCCCGAGGGGCACCTCTATCGCCGGCACCTCGTAGCTGTGCGCGCGTTCGACCAGCGGCAGGACGACCGAACCAGCGGCGGGATAGCCCGGCTGTGAGCGGTCGTACAGCACGACGCGCAGCGCGGCTGCGTCGCTCGCCGTCGTGCCCGGAGGTGCATCGATCCGCAGCCGGTCGGTGAACCACTGGCCCACCGGCCAAGCAGAGGTAGGCCAAAAACCGTATCCGCCCCCGCCTTCCAGGTCCCGCTGGGCTAGGAGCTCGCCCCGGCTGTCGAGTACGCGCAGCGAGTAGGCATAGTTGGCCGTCACCTGCTGCGTGGCCTGCCAGGTTAGCTTGATATTCCATCCTTCCCCGTCCGCCTCGATCTGTGCATCGCTGCTCAGTAGGATCCGCTCACCAAACGCGATGACGTCGTGCGTCTCGCTGCTGGCGGGGCGTGGATTGTCGATCCACACCGGGCGCAGGTAGGTTGTCCCCAGCGTGTGCCCCTGGGCGCCGACCGGACGGATCTCACTCTCGCCGTCAAAGATCTGGAGGGCAAGGTAGTAAAGGCCGCTCGGCGCGTCCTCGGGTACGGCGAGGAGATGCGTCGTCGTTCCTTCCCGCAGCAGGACTTCCGATTGGGCCAGGGCGGGAGGCGTGGGCTGGAGCTCTGGGTGCGGCACGGAGGGCAAGAGCAGCGATACACGGGCGATCAGATTCGGCTCGACCTGGGCCCAGTGCAGTTGGACGGAGAGTGCCTCGCCACCTGCCATCGAATCGGGGTAGGCGTAAGAGGTCAGCAGCGCGCGGTTGTCCCACTGGATGCCCTGTGGGTTGTGGTGTAAGAAGGGCATGCGGTCGAAATCCATGCTCAGGTCGTCGTGTGCCACTGCGCCGGCTGGCGCAGCAAAGACGCGGCCCGTCAACCACAGGATGCCGAGGACCAGGGCGGCCGCTGCCAGGCCAAATGCGATGCGACGCCACGGGTGAGTGACCTTGGTGTAGGATGCGCGGAAGAGGAGAACGAGCGCACCGGCGAGGGAAGCCAGCGAGAGCAGGTCGGCGGCCCACTGCAGCGGCGTCCGGCCCAGCTCGAGCTCGACAAAGTGTGACCCCTCGGGCACGTCGAGCTCGATCAGCCCGCTGCTGGGCAGTGCCCGGATCTGGCTACGCTGACCATCGATGCTGGCGCGCCAACCAGGGTAGTAGAGCGTGTAAAAGGCCACCCTGGCCTCTCTGCTAGAGACTTCCACTTGCCACCGCTCACGGTTCCCGTTCTCGGACAAGAGCGCGGCGCTGATCACCTCGCCCTGCAAAGCCACGGGATCCGGGCGCTGCCAACGATTGAGCGAGACCGCCGAGGCATAAGGGCGGGGTTCGACGGCAACTGGCAGGTATTCGCCGCGGATCGTCGTCCCAATGTTCCCGGTAAAGAGTTCGAACAGGCCCAGCCGCTCGGGCGTGAGGTCGCGCGCGTCGACCGGCAGGTATTCGGGGCGGAGGTTACCCACCGCGGCGACGAGCAGCAGTGCCGTGCCTCCGGCCACGATCCACCACGGGCGCGGCAAGCGCTCTGCCAGCTCGGCAACGACCAGCGCTCCAAAAAAGGCCTGCACCGAGAGAAAGCGCCACGGGAACTGCACGAGGGACAGGACTGGTAAGTGTGCCCACAGCGGGCGGGCAAGGGGCGTGATCAGAAGCGTGCTCAAGATCAGGCCGCCGGTCCAGAACACCGTGTGGCGCCAATCAGCGCCGCGCAGCCAACCTACAGCCACGAGGACCAAGCCGAGCAGCGTGAGGATAGCCTGTACCATGCCCATCGCAAAAGGCGTGTGCCCGGCCTCCACCTCGTAATCAAAGGCGAGTGCTGGCTGGACCAGGTTTACTCCGCGAAAGTGTCCCTCGTAGCCGAAAAAGCCGGTGGTCTGGATCGGCTTGTTGCCCATCCACACCGCGTCCATGCCACCCAGTACCCCTAGCCACAGCGTGGCCGATAGGGCCAGGCCCAGTAGCCCACCACCGAGCATCCACCGCGCGCGATTCCAGAGAGCACGGCCCTGGCCTGAGCGGGGCAGGCCCTTCCGAAACAAGAGGTAGACGGCATAGAGGGCGACGAATGGGGTGAACATCACTGCCGAGAGGTTGTGGGTCAGGGCCAAGCCACCGTAGCTGAACGCCAACCAGGCCACGTTCTGGGGGGATGGCTGCTCGTGCAGGCGCAGCAGTGCCCAAAAGAGAAGCGGGTAAAAGATAAAAGCATAGAATTCAGAGAGCGAGTCGCCGCGGACATAGACGTTGACCAGGTGAAAGGGGGCCAACGTGTATGCAACGACCGCCAGGACCACCGCGGCGGGGCGCTTGAGGACGCGATGGGCCAGGAGCGCCATCGCTGCCGCCGCAGCGACGAATCCCAGCGCCTGTATCACCTGGATGGCGAGGATCGGGCTCCAGCCCAACAGGCACAGGCTGGCGGCGAGATAGTAAGGCAACGCAGCATAGAAGGCAAAGAAGGGGTAGCCGAGGCCGTATGCGGCGTCTGGCATCCAGCGGACCGGGAAGGCGCCGGCGCGCAGCCCGGCGACGAGCTGGTTCAGCCGAACCAACAGGAAGGGGCTGTCACCGCCGCCGCGCGTATTCACCGGTCCGGCCCCGGCAAAGAGCGGATATACGGATGCCAAAAGACAGAGGAGCGCCAGGGATAATCCCCTGACGCCCTCTGTATGCCAGGTTCGCATGTTGCTGCTCGAAGCGTGACTAGCCGCGTCGTGCTGCGTTAAAAGCGATGAGCACTCCCGCTGCCAGGACAATGATGATGATCCCGCTATAGCTGAACACGGCGTTGCCGACCGTCGAGAACAGTGCCGCCTTGGTTGGGGTGGGCGATGGGCGCGCCGTCGCCGTCGGTGTCGGCGCTAGCTCGGTCCGGTTCCCAAACTCGAGGTTGACCGTTGCCCCGCTCTGCAGCGATACGCCCCAACTATCGTGTGTCGTCGACTCGTACCCGGGTGGGTTCATCTCTGAGACAAAGTACACCTGGGATCCGAGATCGCCGAAGCAGTAGGGCTCGTTCAGCCCGTTCGTCTGGTACGTCCCTATGACGTGCTGTGCATCGGAGAGCGTAAAGACAGCATAGGGCAAGAGCGGCTCGCCAGGATCGCGCACGCGGCTTCCATCGCGGTCATCGTAGGCCACGACACAGATCGAGCCAGTCACCGGCGTTGGCGTCACGGTTGGCGTCGACGTCGGCGTTGGCGTCGAGGTGGTCACAGGCGTCGGCGTTTCCGTGTTGGTTGGCGTCGGCGTGATGGTCGGCGTCTCCGTCACGGTTGGGACCGGCGTGCTGGTCGGCGGGACGTATGGTCGCGGCGTATTCGTCGGCGGAACCGGCGGCGCAACCACGGACAGGCTGGCGTCATCCCAGTACACGTCGTTGTGCTGGGTCGGATAGTCTGGTGCCGAGTAGGTGAACACGGAGACCTGGTTCGCGCGAGCCACAGCCTCCACTGAAAACGAGGACCATTGGTCGAGCGGGTTCTGCTCGCCCGACCATACGATCGCTGATGACCACGGGTTGCTGCCGCCGGTCGGATCGATGCCGATCTTCATGTGCATCGGCCCTCCGCCCTCGGACTTGTCCGCGTCATTCCCGCTTCCAGCCCAGGCCTGTCCCCAGATCGTGAAGCGAAGCCGGGCGCCGCTGCTGATGCCGCTGACCTGTTGATAGATACCACCCACGTGGGTGCCATAGTACGAAAAGTACTGCTGCGCGTTGCCACCCGAGTGGATCCGGTTCGCGTAGGGTGCGGCAGCCTTGTACTCTGGCATGCGGTTCTTCCAAGCTTCGTCATCGCCGCTCTGCTCCTTCCACCACGGCAGCCACTTGTCGGCCATAATGGCCGTCGAAAAGTACGCAAACTGGTTAAAGCTGCCTTCGAAGCCTGGGTTCTGAAGCAAGTTCTGCTGCATGGCCGGTGCTGCATGGATGGAGCTCGCAGGTAACGCAGCAAGCACGATTGCCGCTACTGCCAATAGTCCCAGTATCCGTAGCATTCGCATGTTTCCCTCCTGAGGGTCGTCAGCTAGGACTGCATCCGAGCCGCTGCTTGCCGGAACAGCGTTACTGGAGTGCCAGTTGCTCTGGTCCTGGCTGTGCGTTGCGATCCAGCACCCGCAGGTGCTGCATCGAGCCGAGTTCGTACCAGCCCACCCAGACTCGATGTCCTATTGGATCGTACGGTGCGTCTAGCACGTGTGTGTCTGTGATCTCGTCCCCGGGCCTCCACCAACTGGTCGGGTAGTAGCCCGCTCCAGGTGCCCGGTCGTCCTGTGCGATGGTCGTGCCGTCGTGCTCCACGTGTACAAAGACGGTATAGTCCTTCGACAGGGAGCGCGTGGTACGCCATCGCAAGTCGAGCTGAGTCAGTCCATCCTCAGTAGCGCTCGTACGCCAGTCGAGCAGTTCGAGGCCGCCTTCGAAACGAGCCATGGCTGGCGCCGCTTCGCGCAGCCGATCGCCCTGGAAAGCGACATAGAGCAGCCGTGGCTCTGCATCCAGGTCTCCCTTTTCCATCGGTCCAGGCCAGACCGCGATCTCGGCTGGAACTGGCAGCACCTGGCGCACGACGGCCACGTCCTCGAAAGGCCAGACCAGGGCGAGCACGTGGTCCGCCTCCACCGGTCGATCTCGTCCCAGGATGGCGACCCGTTCTGGAGAAGCTACGAGCAAGTTGACGGCGATGCGGTCCTCCCAGAGCCGCGGGCCCAGGTAGACCTGCCGCCCTGCGACGGGCGTCCCACGGGGCTCGCCGAGCCCTGTTCCCTGCCATCCCGTGCCCAGGAAGCGGTTGATCTCGACTGCCTCGCGGAGCTGGTCGGCCTCGAAAGCGTACCCCAGCTCCTCGGTGGCAGTGGCGTACCGCCCAAAGTAATCGTACGTGCCCCACAGCCCCGAGACGATCAGCACCCCGCCGACCGCCAGGTGTCCCAACTGCGCACGTCCCACTCGCGCCAGGCGGTCGCGCATCCACTCCAGACCCAGCGCTGGAAAGACCGCGGCAACGGGCAGTACGCCTACTGCGCGCAGAAAGTGCGGGCAGTCCTCGGCCAGGATGGTTGGCACGAGCAGCACGCCGGTCCAGATCAAGGCCAACGCGTGCGCTCCGCTGCGACGCACACTTCCCAGGGAAAGCAAAACCCCCAACAACCAGAACACCGATACCACGGGGTCGAAAAGGGGGCGAAAAGGAACATTGTGTCGGGGAATTGCATCGCCGCGGTAGGCGAACAACCCAGCAGCGCGCAGTACATTGTGGGCCAACATGCCTAGTGGATCGCCGTCATTGATAGCCGGGTTCCAGATCGAGACCTGCGCCGTTCGCTCGGCAAAGGCCTCCCAGTGGGTAACCCCGTATCCGATCAGTGGCGCCATCGCCACACAGGCGGGCAGGAGCACGTATGCCCACTCGGAGCGATCGAGTCGCTCCTTACTTACCCAAGCTTGGAAAAGAGCAAAGCAGATCACGGCAACCAGGACAAAGCGCGCTGCCGTATAAGTGTACAGGCTCAAGCCTAGAAACAAGCCGCCGAGAACGAGCGATAGCGTGCACCGGATGCCTCGCTGGCGACGACCGGCCCACCACAGCCAGAGCGCCAGCGCAGTCAAGAGCGGCATGCTCACCGCCCGCAAGCCGATGCGACTGAGATTGATCGGCCACGGCGCCACCGCAATCAGGGCGGCACTCGACAAACCGACGCGCGTATTGAACCACGCACGTGCCATCAAGAACGTTACTGGTATGGTAAGCGTGCCCAGAAACGCTGCCGCGATGCGCACGGCAAAGGGCGTTCGTCCCCAGATGGCCATTCCCAGTGCCATTGCATACAGAAAGAGGGGCTCCCGGCCGTTGTTGCCCTCGAAAAAGATGGGGTGCTTTCCGGCAAGGACGCCCAGCGCATCTTGCCCGTTGAAGGCCTCGTCGTGGTACAGGCCAGGCGGTGACGTGCCCAGCTTGTAGGTCCGCAGCACTGCGCCTACGAGCACGATCACCGCGAGAATGGCCCAGGTCACGAGGGAAAGCCTTCTGCGGTGAGACATCGCCCCCTCGTTCTGCACGTTCACGCGGCGGATTATAGCACAAGTCGGAGGGGTGTCAAGAGCACGGTCAGGTCCTCGGAACAGCCCCTCCGAAGCATCGTGCAGAGCATCACATCACCGCGGTTCGTGCAAAGCGGCCCCGGGCGCTCGTACTTGGGCAAAAGCCCTGAACTGTGCTAGAATGAGAGTACTGGCTTGTGGGCCATGGGGGATGAGCGGATATGATCAGCAGGGAGGAATGGCGGTGGACGGCAATCTGGGCGTTAGCGCTCGTAGCGCTTGCCTCACTGCCGTACCTGGTAGGCTACCTGGCGACGCCCCATGACCTGTTCTACACGGGGTTCCTCACCAATCCTCTGGACGGGCACTCGTACCTGAGTAAGGTCAGGCAGGGCCTCGACGACGCCTGGCTGTGGCATCTGGCCTTTACGCCCGAGCGGCACGAAGGGGAGTTCCTCGTTACCTATTACCTGTTCCTCGGGCACGTGGCCCGCTGGACCGGAATCGCCCCGATCTTCATCTTGCATCTCGCACGCGTGCTGAATGGATACGGGCTGCTGCTCGTGCTATATTATGCGATCTCGTGGTTGTTTGACGACATCGCGCAGCGGCGGTTCGCTTTTCTGCTCAGCGCGATCGGCAGTGGCCTGGGCTGGGTCGCGATCGCGCTGGGTGCGATGACCGCCGATCTGTGGGTACCCGAGGGATACGTCTTTTACAGCCTCCTCTCCAACGCGCACTTTCCCCTCTCCATCGCGGTGATGGTCCTTGTTCTCACGTGGAGCGTTACGCCCTGGAATGCGACGCGTGTGCGCTGGGCGCGCGTTGGGGGTGTAGCGATGTGTACGGCATTGCTGGGCATCTTGCAGCCTTTTTGCCTGATCACGGCCGGATCGTCACTGCTCCTCTATGCGATCTGGCAGTGGCTACGGCAGAAGGGACTGCCGTGGCAGAAGCGGCTGCCGTGGCACCAGATCGTATCTGGGGCCAGTGTGGCTGCGTTCGGGTTCCCATTCGCACTGAATGCTTACCTGGCTGTGAAGAACGATGCGCTGCTGGCTGGCTGGTCGGCACAGAACCAGACTCCTTCTCCACCGTTCTGGGATCTGGTGAGCAGCTATGGCCTGGTGGTCGTCCTGGCACTGATCGGCGCGTGGTATGCATTACGACACAAGCGTGGGCGTGACTGGTTCCTGCTGGGGTGGGTGGTGAGTACAGTGCTGC